>OKSH01002924.1_pt1 | contig 11812 bp, 11 predicted proteins | sample 1601231 | NCBI WGS metagenome assembly OKSH01 (sample SAMEA3541596, study PRJEB24748) | human gut metagenome | biome: human gut; feature: human-associated habitat; material: faeces | place: China | collected 2012 | reverse complement strand
CCTTGAAAATAGCCTTGGCCCCGGCTGTCCCCGGGCCCAAGACTGATTTGTCGGAAGACGGTTTGGGTATCATGAAAAGGTGATAAAAACTTACTATGCTGAACATAACGGCCGTAACCAGCATCGTGATAGTCCACGACAGCGGAATGTTGTCGTATTTCAGTTCGATGGCACCGGCAATGGCTACGAGCACTCCTTGTCCGAAGATAGACGCAAGGCGGTAGAAAGTGCTTCGGATACCGACAAACTCAGCCTGCTCGCCCGATTTCAATGCCAGCATATAGAACCCGTCTGCGGCAATATCGTGTGTGGCGGAAGCGAATGCCGTGATGATAAACAGTATCAAGGTTACGGTGAACATACTGATAGGAGTCGTGCCCGCCGCCATGGTCGCTTCGTCCGGATGCGGAATGGTCAGGGTCAGCAGGATGAAAGCTATCGACATAAGAATCTGCATGGAAACTACCCACCATCTTTTGGTTCTGATAATGTCTACAAACGGACTCCAGAAGGGTTTGATAGTCCATGGCAGATACAGCAGGCTGGTAAATAGCGCCATGTCTCCATTGGGTACACCCATTTTGGCAAACATCAGTACGGAGATGTTGTTTACGATAAAGTAGGGGATACCCTGTGCGAAATATAAGGTAGGGACCCATGCCCAGGGGGATATTTTCTTGATATTGTTCATTCTGTCAATTGTTTTTCTGTTATAGGATTAGTCATATAGTTGGTCGATACTGGCGCCGATGTAGTAATGCAGCAATATCTCATCGTATTTGTATCCTTGTTCTCCCATTACGGCAGCACCTATCTGGCAGAGACCTGCGCCATGTCCCCATCCGGCTCCGGTGAGGATGAAACGCCCGGGGATGCCGGCTTCCGACACTTCTGCACGGTCTACGACAAAGGCGGAGCTGTAAAGGTGTGAAGGAGAAAGCGTCCGGCGGATTTCCAGTTCTTTCCCGATAATAAGCGTTCGCAAGGTTCCTACAATTTTCAATCGGACAAGACGTCCGGATGTTCCCCGTTCTACAGGAATTAAATCAATGATTTGTCCGAAATCAATCCCTGAACGTTGATGAATCAGTTCTGAAAGCTCCTGCTGCGAATAACTGATTTTCCAACGATAGAAGTCTGCTGTTTCCTGATCGTAGTTGTTTAGTACTTGGCTTAGAATTTTCTTATCCTGCGTATTACAAAAAGCAACAGGTGAGGTACGTATCCATTTATCAGCTTCCGCCTCTATGTTCAAATCGGGAAGTTGTTTTTCAGTCTTGCTATCCCGTTGTCTGATTAGATAAGGATGCTTTACGTTTTCCCAACAATTTTGGAACTCTTCAAAAGCTCCGCCACAACATTTAGAGAAACGGGCATCACAAATCGCTCCTTTATACATCAGCACTTCCCCCCGCGTGGCGGAGACTGCTTCGATGGCTTGTGGTGTTGAGGCTCGTGTAATTCCCTGATAACGCTGGCAATGATCATCGGCACATACATCGAAATTTCTATGTGCTTCATGGTCATACCACTTAATAAATGAAGAATTAGGAATGAAGAATGAAGAATTGGCTGCGCTGTCTTTTTGCAAAGTTCTTTTAAATTCTTCATTCTTCATTCTTAATTCTTTATTTTTTTCGAGTAGCCAGCTTCGGGAGATGACGGCGTGAGCCTTTAGTAGTTCTAAAGAAGCTGTTGCGCTCATTTCGGATGAAATTACACTGGTAAGATATTCTTCAATGGAAATCACATTGATGGCGGTTAGTTGTTCTCCTTCGATGATAATCTTTAATTCCCCTTTGAATTTCTGGACTTCTTTGCGTTCCCAATGGAAGTTGATTCCGATGGTCACATCTTTCAGTTCAAAGAAAGCATGTGCATTTTGTGGAGGAATGAAGGATAATTCGTCGTACTCTTTCCCTTGCCAATGAATCTTCCCATCCTGATAAATAACTTTCTGTGTCCCGGAAATTTCCGTTCCGACAGAAGAACTAAATTTCACCGGGAAAGAGAATTCAATCTCTTTCCCGGAAAGGATACCAACTGTTATTTGAGGTTGAGTCATAATACAGCCTTAATACGTTCTAATATTTTTTGCAGTTTTTCTTTGGATATAGATATTTCCCGATAGATCTCATATACCTTTTCAGGAGTCAGTTTCTCCATATCCTCTTCACGTACTATAGGGAATATGCCGTTCATTTCAGCAATAGCAGGACTGATGATAATTTGTTCGTCCCCTTTTGCGTAATAGCAGTCAGGACGATGTTTGCTGCGTAAGAAGATAATACAATTGTAAGGGTGTTCGGCCACTGACTCAAATTCATCGTCATAGTTCTTTCCAAAATCCTCTTTGGTGCGTTCCAAACCATACCAGGCAAGAATATTCATCATTGGTTCTTTTCCGTTATTATTGGTAGCTAAGATGTCGTAAATCAGATGGAAGGTTTTCGACATTGTTTTCTTATTTTCCGCCTGAATCCTGATGAAACTGCACGGGAAATCTTTATAACTAATTTGCACCTTGTCGTTATCTATTAATTCCATGCGATCGTAATAGGCTCCCTGTATACTTTCCTCTTTACTGCAAGCTTGAAAATGGGCATGATCGGGAGCGGAAGCTCCACATTCCGGTCCATTATACAAAAGGAAGTATTCTTCCATAATGTCGGTGAGTTCTATCATATCTTTAAAACGCCCGGCTATGGATTGTGACTTGTGTTCCTTATCTACAATTGTAAAGTGGTGTTTAAATATGGGATAGGGATTAACCAGTATCTGATAATTCCTGTAACTGATGAACTCTTGTTCCTGCGGTCGGTTTGTTTGGCAGAGGAAGCAAGGCCGTGAGTGAATGGAGGCAGTATCTGTCTGTGCGGTAGCCGAAAGAATACGTTTCGGATTAAAGAATAGTTTCGCACTTAAACAATTGTTACCAAACCACTTGGATATTTCTTTTGTTCGTGACCGATACTGTTCCAATGCTTGGTAATTCTCTTTGGCTAGTTCCCAAGAAAGAGTTTGCTTTTGGAATAACTGTTCGATTTTTTGCTGAATTTTCTCTAATGTCGTTTCTTGTTGCAGGATGCGCTGTTCCAATTCCCACGTACGAAGTCGGTCTTTATATAGATTATTCTGGTTGATTTTCTCAACAGGCAGTGCAGCATCCGAGTTGCCTTCCCAACGGCGGCAAAGGTAAATCACGTCGTATATTCTGCCTATCTGATAATCGTGTGAAATTTTCAATCCAAGGGCATAATCTTCTCCATAGCTTGTGTTCGGGACTTTGATTTCCCGAAGAATAGGCGTGTAGAATGCACGGGGAGCTCCCAGACCGTTGATACGTAATGCATTATTTCGTCCGTTGTCGGGCGTCCATTCCTTATGATCAATGATGCCGGGGGCAATTTCCTGCATATCAAAGTTAGTCATCATATAAGTGCCGATTACCATTGCACATTTCTGTTTATAGAAAGTATCAATGATGATTTGCAGGCTATGTTCGTCTTTATACACGTCATCGCTATCAAGTTGGACGGCAAACTTTCCGCATTTCTCGTGATGGATACCTATGTTCCAACATCCGCCTATACCGAGGTCATCTCTTTCGGGAATGACGTGAATCAGCCGCTTGTCCGAACTAAGTTCATGGAGAACTTCACTGGTCCCGTCTGTTGAATGATTGTCGATGACAATGACATTGAACGGAAAGGTCGTTTGCTGGTTCAGTGCCGAGCGTACGGCATCTTTGACTGTGCGAATACGGTTGCGTACGGGTATAATGACAGAAGCTTCATATTCAAAAGTGTGAGAAGAAAAGTCTACGGGACGGAAGATAGGATAAAGATATCCGCCAATTTCCTTCAAATGGTTGGTGCATGCCTGTTCCATTTCAATCTGTACCTGACGGTTTTTAGGGTCTACATAATCGAACTGCTTCTCACCGCTTTTCCGCTTGTCACTTTCTACTTCGGTATATAGATATTCGTTGATGTGTACCAGTTTGCTCTTTTGGGATATTTTGAGTCTCAAATCATACAAGCCTGCATATTGATATTCCTCTTCTGTATTTTCTATAACTTCCTTGAATGCGTTGGCATTGAACAGTAAAACCGAGCCGAAATTGAAGTCGTCACGCAGGCTACCGGGTTGGTAATCAATGACCGGAGCTGTTTTTTGCACACCGTCTATCTGTTGGTAATGGTCTGCATATACCATGCCAGCTTGGGTCATTTCCATTACTTGAACCATTCTTTCAAGAGCGAACATGCCTATTTTTAGTGCAGTGTGTTTGGTATAAAGCAAGGTATATGTTTTATCAGAATGATCTGCAATAGCTCGCATCGCTTGTGTAGACTGCATTTTCTCTACAGAGATGAGTTCGCATCCGGGAATACAGACATTGGTAATTGGCGATGCCAATAAATAAATTTTGTCTACCAGCGTCGATGCACGTAACTCCTTAACTGTTTGCACAGTTTCTTCCAACCGGCTGAAAGGAAGAAAACAGTTGATTGTTGTTTTCATTATTTTACTTTTTGTTTTGTAGTATGAGTTGTGTAAGATGTTTCTTTGTCTTGTCTTTTGATGAACAAACAAAGTCCAAGGAATGTGAACAGGGCATTGATTATCAACAACTCGTAACTAATTTGGTAACCGTTGAGCCATGCTTCCGAATTTCTTTGAAGGATATAGCAAAGAATAGGAGAAGCGATAGCTACCAACGGAATATATTTATCATAAACTTGTTTCTTGGTGAAGATGCCAAAAGCGAACAGTCCTAAGATAGGACCATACGTATAACTGGCCAATGTGTAAATCGCATCAATCACACTGGTGTTGTTCAGCAGATTGAATACGAAAATGACTGCTCCCATCACAACTGCCATACCGATATGTACATGTTTGCGTATTTGGCTAAGTGCCGCCTCTCCTTTTTTCTGTGCATGTAAAATATCTACAGTAAAGGAAGTGGTCAGTGCCGTCAAGGCAGAACCGGCTGCAGAATAGGCGGAGGCTATCAGTCCGATAATGAATAATATTCCGACTATGCCGGGAAAATAATTTCCGGTAGCAATCATCGGAAACAACTCGTCGCTTTTTTCCGGATTCCCAATGCCTTGCTGTGCTGTAAACGTATATAACAGTACTCCCAGCATCAGAAAAAGCAGAATGACAAAGAATTGTGAGATACCGCTTGTAATCATATTCTTCTGTGAATCCCGGAAATTCTTGCAGCTAAGATTGCGTTGCATCATATCCTGGTCGAGCCCGTTCATGGCAATGACAGTGAACACTCCTGCAAGGAACTGTTTGAAGAAATAGCGTTTGTCGTTCACGTCGTCGAAGAAGAATGTTTTGGAGAAGTCACTATCTGATATGGTAGTAACCAGGCCGCTAAAGTTGAGGTGCAAGTTGGAGGCTATATAATAGATACATAGTACCACAGAGACTACCAGACAGAATGTTTTCAATACATCCGTCCATATCAATGATTTCACTCCGCCCCGGAAAGTATAGAGCCATACTATAAATACGGTAAGTATGACATTCAACAGGAAAGGAAGATGGAAAGGCTCGAAGATCAGCAGTTGCAGCGTCAAGCATACCAGAAATAGTCGAACGGCAGCTCCCAGCATCTTTGAGATAAAGAAGAACCATGCTCCTGTTTTATAGGATGAAGCTCCGAATCTGTTCTCCAAATATTCATAGATAGAAACCAGATTCATCCGATAGAACAGTGGAACAAGCACAAAGGCGATAATAAACTGTCCGACTATAAAGCCGAGTACCATTTGCAGATAAGAGAAACTACTGGCTTGTACCATGCCCGGAACAGATACAAAAGTAACTCCCGAAATGGTGGAACCAATCATGGCAAAAGCAACAACATACCATGCCGATTTACGGTTTCCTACGAAGAACCCTTCATTGTCAGCTTTGCGTCCTGCTATATAAGAGATAGTGAACAGGATTATAAAGTATGCCACAATAGTGATAGATATAACGGCTGGACTCATATCTGCTATTTAAATTCGTTTGAGGATGAATGATCCGAATTAGTTTATCTTTGTCTACAAAAGTAGGGAATTTATCATAGATATGTATACTCTTACCTATTTTTTATTCCCGGTGTGCCTCCGGTCGCGTGTTTGGACGAACGCCAGTTTTTATTGAGCGAGGACAACTCCGGAGATTTCTTTTCAAGCGAAATGCCGGTTATTTTGTCAATGGTGTGCATTTCATCTCTAAAACAACAAGTGTCAAAAGTATGTCCTGGTGCAGTCTCTTTACTACTCGAAAGTGCCAGATACCCACCATTATTGTTCAGTGCCGGGAAGTTCGGTATAATTATTATATTTTCTCCACCAACTTTATGTTTCTGAACAACTCTGTTGAAGTATTTCGTGAAACAAAGATAAGTTTTGGAAGGAATGGCTAGGGGAGTAGAAGGACTCTCATTTTGAAGGATAGTAGTATTGTATATTGTCCCGTCTTCATGCATTTTATATAGATAAAGTGCGGGTAAAATGACTGCCTGTTCAGTTGGATTATAGATTTCTACATATTCTGCACCATCAGTGGCATTGTTATACATTATTTCATTGAAAAGAAGCATACCTCTCACATCTCTCGGTAGTTCGGGAGTGTCCGGATTATCTGGAAGGTCCGTATCGGGGTTATCGGGTGTTTCGTCGGGTGATGTGTTCGTTTCTACGTCATTAGACAACTGTATGTGATGGAACGTGAATCCTTTACAACGGGTTTTGGTGTAAATGCAGTATATACCGCAGTAGCGGGAAGTCTGTATATCGGTATCTTTTATCTGTTTTTCTTTTACGTATTCATTCTCGGATTCAAGCCGTGTCCAAAAAGTCCAGTAACCGTTATTGTCACGTTCTACTTTTATATATAGTTTCGGTGATGAGTCGCCTTTCATCAGTTCTCTTCCCGAAGCCAGTAGTTTAGACTGCTCTCCGTTTTGACGATAAAGAGCTACATTGTCTTTTGCTCCTCCAATCTGAATATAATAGCCGTTTAAATTACCGGAAAGAATGTTTGAGGAAGAAGTCAGATAAAATCGTGCATAATTGTTGGCGGAGGGGTTGAAGGTGAGGTGAACTCCAAATTCCCAACGGGTATTTTTTATAGAGGTAGAAGGAATGGTGACATAAGCTGTTCCGGCGTCTTCCTGTGGATCATTCAGATGGATTCCTTCTTTAGAGTTGATGGTGAATTTGTCCATCTCTCCTTCCCAGGGAAGTTCGGGTGTGATAGTGTCTCCTCCTCCTAATTCTCCCTTTTTTTCGTCATCAGCAGGGAGCGAACAATTATAGAACAATATGATGAAGATACTTAGGAAAGCAAATGCTTGGTAAACTTTCATACGGTTTTTAGTTTGAGTTATTTCGTTTTACCGTATTTGTTTGAGTATAATGCAGAAGCAATTGCGGTTTAAATAGTTGAATGAGTCGGCAAAGGTAAACCTTTTTGCTGGAAAAAACATACTTATTGAAGAAATAATTGTAAATCCTTTTGTTTTCTCTAAATGCGTGGAAAGGAAACAGTGAGGGGTTATCAAAAGTCAATAAATTAAATGTGACTTTTGATAACCCCTCACCCATGTTACATTCAATTATTGAAACATTATTCGAAGCGTGGCATTACATATTTATCTGTGTAAGATGTGAACGTAATACCTGGCATGGAATGAACGTTCGATTCGTTCTCCAGCTTCTTTATCAGCGAATAATCGTTGGCATCCAATGCGTAATAGTTATCTGAAGCCGGAGTTGTCACGCGGACTGTCCAGTCGAACATATTACCGATGATGGTGAGCGCATCCGTTTCCGGATCAAATGCCGGGATTCCTGTTTTAACGATTTCATACGTCCGGTTCTGCAACACATAGAAAGCCTTGTTGACATCGGTCATAAAAGCAAGCGTCTTTTTGTTTCTGAACTCGGTCAGATACAGATGTTCTAATGTCAGGCCTTCAGGCAAGGTGATGGCACGGACATACGGGCGTCCTTTCACCTGTTTCAGATGAAACAGACGACGGTCGGCATCCAACAGAAGATAACCTTCGTCATACTCCTTTTTCACCGTCGGATTTCCTACGATTTCCGTTGCCGGAAAACGAAAATCCTTCTTAGTCATAGCTTCGGTAAACTGAAGGCTTTTGTCTTCCTTCACGCTGTTGGTAGCCATGTCGATAAATTCGATCCCTTTGGAGGTGATACGGAATACGTCATCCGGCATTTTCAGGTCCACACGTCCTGACATAGATTCCATCAGTGGGTAAAGCCCGATAGAAGGTGCGTTTATATCCGAAGGCACACTGCGGAAGTTGAAGTTTTCTGTCTGCACCATTTTAGGAGTCATTGCGATTCCTTGAATGGTATCCGGAAAACGCTCATCAGACATCAACTGACGGAAATAAAACATAGGCAGGATGCTGTCGAAAGCAGCTTCCGAATAAATGTTTCCTGCAAGGTCGCGGCGCACGGTTCCTTTCCCTTCTTCTTGTCCCATCTGGGCGAAATCGCCAATTACGAAACTATACAGGGTAAAGGGAGTCTTTTCTGGCTTTACGACAAAGAAATTGTAGCACCAGGGCAACTGCCAAAGAAGCAGAAAAGCGATGGTTACATATAATAGTATGGTACTGAAACGTCTCATTTCTCAATCTTTTAATTTTAAATCTTTAATTTTTTTATTGGTTAATCCTGTTTTCCGGCCTTGAACCGTACGATAGAGAGCCACGAGAAAGAGGCTGTCAACAAAGTATAGACCACTAAATAAGGGAGAAACTTGTTGTATGCTTCCGGTGTAGGCGACAGGAAGAAGATTCGGAGTAACAATACTGCGATAATGAGATTCAGGATACGGCGTTTCCATGCCGGTTCGAGGCAAATCCATGCGACGAGTAGATAGCCGGAGATGCCGGCGAGATACCACGTTAAAGCGGTAAGCAGTATGTGGTTTTTGAGCTCATGGGCAAGGATTCCGTTCAGATATACCTCCATCAACAAGAAATTGGAAGCGAAGCAGACAAGAAGCAGTATGAGCCCGGAGAGTAACATATTGCCCGTCATTTTCAGTTCCGGATAAGGCAGATGGAGGGTCAGTTTCAAACATTTGCGTTGCATCTCGGGGACAAATTGCACGATTGCCATCAGGATTCCGGCAATCAGAGGGATATATTGCAACATATCAATGAAGATGACATCCCGTTGCAGCATGACTTCCCATACATGGGCAGCCCCTTTCATTTCTACCACCCGGTTGATGCGGAGCATACAGTAGCCTGTAAAACCAAGTGTGGCGAGCACGGCAAGCAGAAAATACCACCGTGTCTTTATCCATTCTTTATAAAATATAGCGTACATTCTTGAGGATTTATGATTTATGAATGATGATTTATGGGTTACGAGTTGCCAACTCTTATTCTTAATTTAATCAGTATTTCCCGGTGAGGCCGATAAAGGCATCTTCCAAATTGACTTGCTCACAGTGCAAGTCTGTATAGGGCACTGACATTGATTTCAGTTTGGCTTCTGTTTCTGCCGGTTGCAGGAAGGAGAAAGTCTCCAACTGGTTCCGCATGATGGAAGGATGGTAGAAATCATCCGATGCAGGAAGCTCGTAACCTTCGGGAATGGTGAAGGTGTAGCGGCGTCCTTTTTCCAGTAATTCGGCGATTGGTTTCTGAATCAGTATCTTTCCGTAGTCCATAATAATACAGTCGTCAACGAGACGTTCCATATCCTGAATGATATGCGAGGTCAGAAAGACGGTTTTACCTTCCGAACGGGCATAGTCGCGGAGATAGTCCACAAACAGGCGGCGGTAGCCGGGATCGAGTCCGAGCGAGAAGTCGTCCAGTACCAGAAGTTCCGGGTTTTGTGCGAGAATCAGTCCGAGAGCTACTTGAGAGCGCTGTCCGCAGGACATACGTGAGATGCGCTGTCTGGTAGCTACTTTCAATTTATTCATCAGTTCGTAGTACGCTTCTTTTTTCCACTGGCCGGGGTAGAAGGCTGCGTAGAATTTTTCTATTTCGGTGATGGTCATGAATTGGTATTGCACATGACCTTCGATGAGCAGTCCGATATGGCGGCGCAGAGCCGGTGCCATGGTCTGTATCTCCTGTCCGAAGATGCGACATTCTCCCGAACGGGGTTTCAGGTAACCGCTCAAGATATTGATAGTGGTGGTTTTGCCCGTACCGTTCTTTCCCAATAGTCCTAGGATACGTCCTTTGGGCACTGTGAAACTAAGGTTTTCGTAAATCAACCGTTTACCGTAGTAGTGCGTCAGGTTGTTACATTCGATAATTTGTTCCATTTGATTTTATCTGTTATTTCGATTCAAAAGAAGAAAAGGAAAAGAATGGGAATTAAGATTCCAACAATGAGTTCTATTCCTCCTCTGCCGATAATGCCCTTGTTCCCTTTCAGCATGATGATGCCGGAAAGAGTAATGATAATAAGGGCGATAGCGAAAATATCCGCGAAGTAAGTCCACCATTGTCCCGGATTGTAATGTAAACGGGACATCGCTCCGATAAGCGGGCGACGGGTGACGGATTCATATACCGCTTCTCCTGTCTTCACGTTTATCAGGAGGTTGGAGCCGCCTTTCAGGAAGACTTTCATTACGTCCGTTTTCGGGAAGTAAAATTTGGTATAGTTGCCGGTTTCTCCCAACGGTTCCAGTAGAGTAAGTACTTTCTCTTTACTCATTCCTGCTTTGTCCGGTAGCTTTTCCGCTATTTTATATTCTTTCCGTGTGATGGAGAAGTTCGGATTAATCGTGTCACGGTGATTCATTACAATTCCGGAAATGGCATATATCAATACCATTCCGGAAAAGAAAAATGACAGGTCACGGTGTATGAGCCGACTCCATTTACGGACAGTACTACTCCACTTCATACGAGTTGGCTTCCATAAAATAGAAAGATAAATACTCTTTTCCTGTTTCTGCTTTGCGGTCGGCTATTTTTGCGCGGAAGTCTGCGATGCGGGCTTCGGGACTGTTGGCTGTTTCGCCACGCGCTTTCTTTTCAGAGTCGCTTAATATCTCATAAGCTTCTGTTACTTCTTTAAATTTGGCTTCTGCCTCTTTATCTCCAGGATTCGTATCTGGATGATATTTCTTGGCGAGTTTTCGGTAGGCTTTCTTTATTTCTGATGCTGAAGCATTACGGTCAATGCCTAGCACTTCATAGTAATCTCTTTTTTCCGCCATTTTTAGTCTACCTTCTCTTTAAAATTATACTTCTTTGTAGTCACCATCTACAACATCATCGTTTGCTGCTCCCTGGTTTGCTCCTGCATCTGCTGCTCCCTGAGCTCCCTGCTGAGCCTGTGCTGCTGCTTCATACATCTTTGTAAATAAATTCTGAGCACTTGTCATCAGTTTGTCTTTCTTAGCTTTCAGATCTTCAACCTGAGCATCTGTCATATCCTGATCTTTTGTAGCTTCTACAAGATCTTTTAAATCTTTTAAGTCAAACTGTGTTTTTCCTTCTTCGTAAACACACTGGAGCAGTCCTTCTCTCTTTCTTAAGACGATAAATGCAACTTCACCCATATCACGGATGGTATGCACTGCTCCGTTTACTTTTACACTTTTTCCCTCATAGCTGCCGGTCAGTAAATCACCGATCTCTAAGGTTTCCTTTTTGTTTACACCTGTCATGAATTCCATATTCTGTACACTCCTTTAGATATGATAAGGTGCGGGACGGGAACCTTTTTGAAAAACAAAACTCTGTCTTTCAGATTTTCAACAAATAATAGAA
>OKSH01002922.1_pt1 | contig 11814 bp, 9 predicted proteins | sample 1601231 | NCBI WGS metagenome assembly OKSH01 (sample SAMEA3541596, study PRJEB24748) | human gut metagenome | biome: human gut; feature: human-associated habitat; material: faeces | place: China | collected 2012 | reverse complement strand
GGCATGCGCGCGAGCGACTGCGCATATGCCGCACCGGCGGGCGATTACGGGCGAGTACAAAGAGACATTTACCCTATTTGGCGAAGCCCACCGCCCGCCGCTCGCGGATGACCGTGACGCGGATCTGGCCGGGATAGGTCAGATTCTTTTCGATCTTTTCCGCGATATCCTTGCAGAGAATGTAGGTGGTGTCGTCGTCCACGTTTTCGGAATTGACCATGACCCGGATTTCGCGCCCGGCCTGGATGGCGTACGCCTTGGTCACGCCGTCGAAGCTGGTGGCGATGCCTTCCAGATCTTCCAGGCGTTTGACGTAATTCTCCAGCAATTCCTTGCGTGCGCCGGGCCGCGCCCCGGAAATGGAGTCCGCGGCCTGCACCAGCACGGCCAGGGCCGTGGAGGGTCGCTGATCCTCGTGGTGGGCGGCGATGGCGTGGATGATTTCCTGGCTCTCGTTATACTTTTTGGCCAGATCCGCGCCGATCAGGGCGTGCGGCCCCTCCACCTCGTGGTCCACGGCCTTGCCGATGTCATGCAACAGGCCGGCGCGCTTGGCTTTTTTGACGTCCATGCCCAGCTCGGCGGCCATCATGCCGCAGAGCGCGGAGACTTCCAGCGAGTGCTGGAGCACGTTCTGGGTAAAGGAAGTGCGGTAGCGCAATTGCCCGAGCAAACGCACGATTTCAGGATGAATGCCGTGCACTCCGGCGTCGAAAGTGGCCTGCTCGCCCACTTCGCGCACCTGGGTGTCCAGCTCTTGCTCGCACTTCTGGACGATATCCTCAATGCGGGCCGGGTGAATGCGGCCGTCCTGGATCAGGCGCTCCAGAGCCATCTTGGCGACCTGGCGGCGCAGGGGACTATAGGCGGAAAGGATGACGGTCTCCGGCGTGTCGTCAATGATCAGGTCCACGCCGGTGGCGGCCTCCAGAGCACGGATATTGCGGCCCTCGCGGCCGATGATCCGGCCCTTCATGTCCTCGCTGGGCAGGGGCACGGCGGTGACCGTCTGCTCGTTCACATAGTCGCCGGCATACCGCTGGATGACGTTGCAGAGGATTTCCTTGGCCTTGCGGTCGGCGGTTTCGCGGGCTTCCATTTCGATCTGGCGGATCATCCGTGCCGATTCGTGACGGGTTTTCGCCTCAATTTCCGAGAAAAGGCGCGTCTTGGCCTCCTCGGCGGTGAAGCCCGCGATCTGGGCCAGCCGCTGCTCCTGCTCCTCAATGCGGGTCTGCAAAAATTCCTCGGATTCGGCCAACTGGCGTTCCTTGCGGGCCAGATCCTTTTCCGTGCCCAGGAGCTCATGCTCCTTCTCGGTGGCCTTTTCCAATTTTTCCTCAAGGCGGTCGCCCAGCTCGTCCAGCTTGCGCTCCCGGATTTTGACGTCGCGTTCCCGCTCCTTGAATTCGTTTTCCAGCTCGCGTTTCTGATTGAACAAGTCATCCTGGCCCTGGAGCAAAATCTCCTTTTTCTGGGCCTGGGCCTCCTTACGGGCCTCTTCCACAATGCGCTTGGCCAACTCATCGGCGTCGCCGATGCGCTTGGTGGTCACCCGGCGGTGAACCAGCGCGCCGGCCGACACCCCCACCAGGACGGCCGCCGCAAGCGCGAAAATGAACAAAAGATCCATGAAACCAGCCTCTCTTTATGAATACGGGCATGGCGCCCGGCAGACACCGGCAGCCGCGAAAAACCGCGACCGCCGCAGCGGATTGCCCGGAGAGCTTGGACCCTGTGGCTGGCTGCCGGAGAATACCGGCACGAAGGATGCGTTGCGCGAAGAGAGCGGCCCGAAATAAATCCGTCCGTTATGAACAATCCGTAGGAAAGACTGGCGTAATCCCCAGAGCGCCGTGTCATGTCTGCGGTGCAGAACCTGGTTTCCCAGGTCGGGCACCCGTATGCTTTTCTCAGGCTTCCCGCGTAACGCGAGCATGCACACAAAAAGCAGAGACGGCACCCATTTTTATGCTTGTCAGGTTAGCACCGAGGCATAAATCACGCACACCCCAGGGAAATCGTCAAAAGAGTCTACACGGACTCCTCTATTTTGGAAAGCAGGGAATTGATGCGATTCTGCACATCACCCAGCCTTTTCTTCGACTGCAACAGATCATCCGCCAGGCCAAGGGCCAGGAAGGTCAGCAAAATATCCTTGCTTTGCCCTCCGTGGGACCTCAGTTTCTGGTCTGCAAACCGTTCTTCCACCAACCGCACGGCACGTTGCACCCGCTCCATGTCGGCACCCGGCTTGAATGCGATATCAAGCCCGAGAACAGTAAGGTTGATGTTTTCCTGACTCACAAAAACCTACTCAACGCTGTCATGCTCTTGAATCCTGTGCAACAGGGCGTCAATGCGCTTGAGCGCTTCGACGCGCAGATTTTCTTCCTGCGCCAGAGAGTCATGCAGCTTGCGGTTTTCCTCTTCCAGAACGGCCTTTTCCGCCACAATGGCGGAGGCTTCGGCATGAAGACGCGTATTCTCCGCCCTGAGGCGGTCCAAGCGGTCCAAAAGCTCCGCAATCTGCGCTTCAAGCTGCTCCAGAAGTTCCATGACTTTTAGATAGCACCGCCCCCCGACCTTGGCAAGAAAGGATGGCCCGGGCGGATAAAAAAAGCCGCCGCCCGTGGCTTCGCGGGCAGCGGCGATATGTGCGGGAAAGGTTGCGGAATGGCGTCACGCGGCGATATGGGATATGGCGTCCTCACCTCATAGAGCAGATCAACTTTTCAAAGTTACTTTGCTCTATATCCCCTGCGGGGCAAATTCTTCTGCCGCCCACGGGCTGCGGCAGCCGTTACGCCCAAGGGGCGTTACGGATGGCGACAGCCAGCCCCTTGCGCCACAGCACCGCGCCATCCCGCTATCCCCTGCGGGGCAAATTCTTCTGCCGCCCACGGGCTATGCCCATTTCGCCGTTGGGCACGTCCTTGGTGATGACCGAACCCGCGCCCACCAGGGCGTTGTCGCCCACGCTGACCGGGGCCACCAGGGCGGTATTGCTGCCGATAAAGGCTTTTTCCCCGATGTTGGTCTGATACTTGTGCTTGCCGTCGTAATTGCAGGTGATGGTGCCCGCGCCGATATTCGCGCCCGCGCCGACCCGGGCGTCGCCCAGATAGCTGAGGTGGTTGGCTTTGGCCCCCTTGCCCAGACGGGCCTTTTTCAGCTCCACGAAGTTGCCCACGTGGGAGTCGGCTTCCAGTTCCGCGCCGGGGCGCAGCCGCGCAAAAGGCCCCACAAGCGCGCCCTCGCCCACGCGAGCATCCTCCAGATGCGAAAAGGAGCGGATTTCCGCGCCCTCGCGGATCAGGGAGTCGCGCACCACGCAGTGCGAGGCCACGGATGCGCCGCGCCGGATCTCGGTCCTGCCGCAGATTTCACAGGGGCCGCTCAGTTCCGCGCCGGGCTCCACCCGGGCCAGGGGGCTCACCCGGACCAAGTCCGGCGCGTGCAGAATCACGCCCGAGGCCAGCAGTTGTTCCGTCGTGCGGGCGCGCAGCAGTTCTTCCAGGCGGGAAAGTTCCAGCGGGGAGTTGACGCCCAGCAGACTGTCGTCCCGGCCGCATTCCACGCCGCGCACCGTATAATTTTCCGCCACGGCCAGACCAATGATGTCCGTGATGTAGTATTCGCCGCTCTTATTGTCGTTATTCAGGCGCGGCAGCAGCGCCTCCACGGCGGCCAGGCTGAGCCAGTACATGCCCGCGTTGACTTCGCCGCTTTCCGGGCCGTGGCGGGCCGGATCGTAATCCTTGGCCTCCACGATGCCGAGCACCCGGCCCTGCTTGCGCACCACCCGGCCGTACGCGCCGGGATTGTCCGGCACGATGGTGGCAAAGGACAGATCCGCGCCCGCGGCCTCAGCCAGGAAATCGCGCACCAGGGCTTCGGAGAGCAGCGGCGCGTCGCCGTTGACCACCAGCAGATGGGTGCAGCCCGCTTCGGTCAGCGCGGGCAGAGCCTGCATCAGAGCGTGACCCGTGCCGAGCTGTTCGGTCTGAAAAACCAGGCGGGCGTCCGGAAAGGCCGCCTCCACCATCTGGGCCCGGTGTCCCACCACCATCCAGACATCTTCAGCAAAAACCGGCCGCAGGGCCGCGCGCACATAGGCCAGCATGGGCTCGCCCAGAATCGTCTGCAAAACCTTGGGCCGGTCCGAGTGCATGCGGGTGCCCTTGCCCGCCGCCAGAATGAGAGCCGCGTTTTTCGGCATACAGAAATCTCCTTGCGCCGCCGCGCGAGCGGCGAAACGGAATTGCGCAGGCAGAGCAATAGCGTCTTCGGCTCTAAACGGCAAGCCGCGGCAAGCACAGCCGGGAAACGCCGTCCCTGATCCGGACGAACCTCATAGCAGACGCTTCCGGCGGGCCGCTTCAACCGGCTCGTTCAGAAAAGTCCATAGACCCTTTGCCGATAAAACGCTCTTCCAGACGGGCCAGGCGTTCACGCAGATCCGCATTCTGCCGCCAGAGTCGGCGGTTTTCATCCCAGATTTGGCGAAGCTGTTCCACGGCATCGTCACGCTGGAGCTCCGTCCGGTTCAGCTTTTCCTCCAACTTCAGACAGCGCGCGCAACCTGCCTCCACCACTCCGGGAAGAGCAGCCGGAGACGGTAACGTGTCCGAGGCGGCATGGGCAGCCTCCGCGCCTGGGCGCATGGGTCCCACGCCTGTCAGCAGCCAGCGGGGTTCAATATTATAGCATTCGCATATAGCTATAATAAAAGTCGAACCCGGCATCTGGGCGTTGCGCTCATACGCGCCCACCGCCGCCTTGCTCACACCGAGCCGTTTGCTGAATTCATCCTGGGAAACAGAACCTCGGACGAGCTTCAGCCTTTCACCAATGGTCATAGGCTTCCAGCGGTTTCGTCCGCGAGCCGAAACAGGGCCCCGTCCAAATGCACGGGTCATGGGCCATGCTAACTTTAATTAAAGCCAAATAGATATTTTTATATTGACTATGGCCATTATAAAAGCTAGTGTCGTCTCACGGGCGGTTAAAAGTTCGGATTACAACACACCGACTTTACCCGCCCCTCCGGGGGAAAGCAATCGTGTCTCCCTCAGCGGACGGGCAATTCTTTGTCCGTCCGCGCTGAGCAACATGCTTGCCTGCTTCCCGCCTTTTTTACCGCGCCAAGGAGGAAGCCATGCGTCTGGCCTTGGACTGCGCGCTCACGGAACGCGGCTTCCATTCCGGCGTCCCCGCACACAAGCCGGATACTCGTCTTCAATGGAAATTTTACGCCGTGGCGTTTGCCTTTCTGATAGTTTCAGATGAAAACGCTTGGAAATAAGGCACGAAGGCAGCCTCACACTCCACAGGCGGTTTCAGGAGCAGAGCGCATGGCAATTTCCATTGACACGCTGAAGCGTCTTTCCCGGGACCAGCGCAATTTTTTTCTGATTTTCGGCCTGCTGGGCCTGGGCATCCTGATGGGCATCAGTCTCGTCTACCTGGAAATATCCGACATCCTGCGCGGGCAGGCCGAGCGGCGCAGCTATCTGCTGGCACAGACCGCTTCGGACAAGGATATCATCCTGCGCAAATGGGTCGCCGGTCTGGGCGGCATCTACGCGCCGGTGACCCCGGCAACGCCGCCCAATCCCTGGCTGCCCGAAGCAGGGCGCGATTTCACCCTGCCCGGCGGCATGCGGGTCACCAGGATGAATCCGGCCTATGTGACGCGCCTGGTACATGCTCTCTGGCGCGAACACAGCGATATTCCCAGCAGGATCGTCAGCGCCAAGCCCGTCAACCCGGCCAACCGGGCCCTTCCCTGGGAGGCCGCCGCGCTTGGGGACATTGAGCGGCGCGGCGGCAAGGAATATTTTATCCTGAGCGGAGATCCCCAAAAAGGCCAGGTACTGCGCCATATGGCCGCACTCAGGGTGGAGCAAAGCTGCCTGGCCTGCCACACGACGCAGGGCTACAAGGAGGGCGACATCATCGGGGGCATCAGTTCGGAAGTGGCCACCAGCCGCATGTCCACCGGCGATGCGGCCATCAAACGAACGCTGCTGGCGGGGTTTTCCACGGCGGGCGTGGTCGTGCTGTTGCTTTTTCTCTGGGGGGGGCATGCGCTTCTCCAGAATATCGCCCGGCGCGACAGAGCCGAGAAAGAACTCCGCGCTTTTGCCGCCACCCTGGAAAGCAAGGTCGAGCAACGCACCTCGGATCTGCGCGAGGCGGAAAAAAGCGCTCTGGCGGCCAAAGAACAGGCCGAGGAAGCCTCCAGAGCCAAGAGCGACTTTCTGGCGCGCATGAGTCATGAAATCCGCACGCCCATGAACGCCATTCTGGGCATAACCTATCTCTGCCTGCAAACCACGCACGAAAACAAGCAGCTGTATTATCTGCGCAAAATCCTTTCAGCCGGGCGCGGGCTTCTGGGTATCATCAACGACATCCTGGATGTCTCCAAGATCGAAGCCGGGAAAATGACGCTCCAGAACGAAGCCTTTGCCTTACAGGAGCTGGTGGAAAATCTCAGCGATCTGTGCGGAGCCCTGGTGGGCGGCAAAAATATCGAAGTGCTTTTTCACGTGGACCCCAACATCTTTGTCACTGTGGAAGGCGATCTTTTGCGGCTGACGCAGGTGCTCACCAACCTTCTGGGCAACGCCGTCAAGTTCACGGAAAAGGGGCGGGTGGTGCTGCGCATGGAAGAGTTGGGCCGGAGCGCGGACACGATCACCCTGCGCATATCCGTAAATGATACGGGTATCGGCTTGGCGGAGGAAGAGCAGGCACGCCTGTTCAAGCCCTTTGAACAGGCCGACGGCTCCATCACCCGCAAATACGGAGGGACGGGACTCGGCCTGGTCATCTGTCAGCGCTTTGTGCGGATGATGGGCGGCGAGCTTGAGGTGCGCAGCGAACCCGGCAAAGGCAGCACGTTCTCTTTCAGCCTGGCGCTTCCTTATCGGCCGGTCCGGCACGCATGGGACGATCCGGACCCGGCGGGCGCGGAACGCCTCCTGGTGGTGGATGACTGCGAGGCGGCGCGGACCATTCTCCAGGATATCCTGATCCGCTTCGGATTCCATGTGGATGCGGTCGCTTCCGGCCAGGAGGCCCTGGATTGCCTTGTGCGGGCGGCCCAAGCCGATACGCCGTATTCCCTGGTCTTGCTGGATTGGAAGATGCCGGGCATGAACGGCATGGAAGTCGCCGACAGCATCCATAAACTGCCGCTGGAGAGTATCCCGCATCTGCTGATGATTTCCGCGCACGGGCTGGAGGCTTACCGGGAAAGGGGCGAAAACCTGCATTTCGCGGGTTTTCTGGTCAAGCCCGTGAATCCCGTGACGCTCTGGAGCGCCATCCTGAAAGTTCTGGGCAAAAGTGCCGCTCCGCCGCTCTTCGCGGATATGGACGGGGCCGGGAACGGAGGGCTCTCTCAGCGGCGCGGCGCCCGTGTCCTCCTGGTGGAAGACAATGAAATCAACCAGGAAGTGGCAAGCAGCCTGATGGAGCGCATGGGCATGAGCGTGACCCTGGCGGAAAACGGGCTCAATGCCGTCAATGCCTGCAAGGCGAGAACATTCGACATCATTTTCATGGACATCCAGATGCCGGTCATGGACGGCCTGGAGGCGGCGCGCCGCCTCCGCGCGCAGGAAGCCGAGGACGGCGCGGGACCAACGCCGATCATCGCCATGACGGCCCACGCCATGCGGGAAGACCGGGAAAAAAGCCGGGACGCGGGCATGGACGATCATATCACCAAGCCCATAGATCCCGATATGCTGGCCCGGATCCTGATCAAATGGGTAAAACCGTGCGCACAGGCGGCGCACGCGGCGGACCACGACACGGGCTGTCCGGCTTCGGCGGATGCCGATGCCGGGACGATCTTTGACTGGGAGAAAGGGCTGTTTTATGTGGGCGGCGAAGAGCAGCTGCTGGTGAAACAGCTGAAAAACTTTATCCGGCGCTACGCCCACATGCCGCAAACTCTAGCGGAGTTGAGCGCCGCCGGGCAATGGCATGAGGCCAACCGGGCGGCCCACAGCCTGAAAGGCGTCGCGGCCACACTGGGCATGGACGCCCTCTCGGCGCACGCCGCTGCGCTTGAACAATCGTATGCCGCGAACACGGCGGACGGCCAAAGCCTGGAAAAGCTGCGGGGGCTGTTGCAGCGCGCCGGCGCGGAAATCAAACAAAATCTGGAAGAAAAGGGCCTCGAGGCCTGAACGCGGCGCACCCTGCACGCAAAAGCGGCTTTTCCCCGGATGGACCTCCGGGAAAAAGCCGCTTTTTATCATGCGGTGCTCATGAGGGAAGCAGGCTTTCCCCATGAATCACCTTAAAGCAGTTAACGCCTTTTGTGCGTGAACTGCTCTATTCCGTTTTGAAGACCAGCTTGCCGTCTTTCACTTCCACATGCACATGCTGGCCGTCGCGGATCTTGCCGCTGACCAGTTCGCGGGCCAGAGGCGTTTCCACGGCCTGCTGCAGATAGCGCTTGAGCGGACGTGCGCCGTAGACCGGATCGTAGGCCGCTTCGGCCACAAAGTCGCGGGCTTCTTCACTCATGCTCAGCTTGATCTTGCGTTCCTCAAGCCGCTCGCGCAGGCGCTTGAGCTGGAGTTCCACAATGCGGCCGATCTGATCCCGCCTGAGCGGCAGGAAGACCACGGTTTCGTCCACGCGGTTGAGGAATTCCGGCCGGAAGTGGCCGCGCAATTCCTCCATGACCTGCTCCCGCGCTCCTTCCTTGAGAGTGCCGTCCGGCGCGATGCCGTCCAGCAGATGCATGGAGCCGATGTTTGAGGTCATGATCACGATGCAGTTGCGGAAGTCCACGGTGCGGCCCTGGCTGTCCGTGAGCCGCCCGTCGTCCAGCAGTTGCAGCAGGGTGTTGAAGACGTCCGGGTGGGCTTTTTCGATCTCGTCGAAAAGAATCACGGAATAGGGCTTGCGGCGCACGGCCTCGGTAAGCTGGCCTCCCTCGTCATAGCCCACGTATCCCGGAGGCGCGCCGATGAGCCGCGACACCGAATGCTTTTCCATGTACTCGCTCATGTCCAGGCGGACCATGTTGTCTTCCGTGTCAAAGAGCGCTTCGGCCAGGGCCTTGGAAAGCTCGGTCTTGCCCACGCCCGTGGGGCCCAGGAAGATGAAGGAACCCGTGGGACGCGAGGGGTCGGACAGACCGGCGCGGGCGCGCAGCACGGCGTCGGACACGGCGTTGACCGCCTCGTCCTGCCCCACCACCCGCTCGTGCAGTTGCTCGGACAGGCGCAGCAGCTTTTCGCGTTCGGATTCCAGCAGCCGGGTTACCGGAATGCCGGTCCACTTGGCCACGATTTCGGCCACATCGTCGGGGCGCACTTCCTCGCGCAGCAGGCGCGGGGCGTCGCCTTCCTGAGTGTCGCCCGAGGCGTCGGCCAGTTTTTTCTCCAGCTCCAGCAGCTTGGAATACTTGAGTTCCGCGGCCCGGTTCAGATCATAGGCCCGCTCGGCCTGTTCGATGGCCAGCTTGGTCTGCTCGATCTGCTCCTTGATCTCGCGCACGTTGTCGATGGAGCCCTTTTCGCTCTCCCACTGTTTGCGCATGGCGGCCTGCTGGTTGCGCAGCTCGGACAATTCGTTTTCCAGGCGCTCCAGGCGTTCGCGCGAGGCCTCGTCCGTCTCGCGGCGCAGGGCTTCGCGCTCGATTTCCAGCTGCATGACCTTACGGTTGACCTCGTCCAGGTCGGCGGGCAGGGAGTCGATTTCCGTGCGGATCATGGCCGCCGCCTCATCGATGAGGTCAATGGCCTTGTCCGGCAGCTGGCGGTCCGTGATGTAGCGATGCGACAGCACCACGGCCTCCACAATGGCCGAGTCGCTGATGCGCACGCCGTGGTGCACCTCAAAGCGCTCCTTCAGGCCGCGCAGAATGGAGATGGCGTCCTCCACCGTGGGCTCTTCCACCATTACGGGCTGGAAGCGCCGCTCCAGGGCGGGGTCCTTTTCAATATATTTGCGGTACTCGTCCACCGTGGTGGCGCCGATGCAGTGCAGTTCGCCGCGCGCCAGCATGGGCTTGAGCAGATTGCCCGCGTCCATGGAACCTTCGGTCTTGCCCGCGCCCACAATAGTATGCAGTTCGTCGATGAAGAGGATGATCTGGCCTTCGCTTTTCTCCACTTCATTGAGCACGGCCTTGAGCCGTTCCTCGAACTCGCCCCGGTATTTGGCCCCGGCGATAAGCGCGCCCATGTCCAGGGCGAAGAGTTTGCGGCCCTTGAGGCCCTCGGGCACGTCGCCCTTGACGATGCGGAAGGCCAAGCCTTCCACGATGGCGGTTTTGCCCACGCCCGCTTCGCCGATGAGCACAGGATTGTTCTTGGTGCGCCGCGAAAGAATGCGGATCACCCGGCGGATTTCCGCGTCGCGGCCGATGACCGGGTCCATCTTGCCCTGGCGCGCCGCGTCCACCAGGTCGCGCGCATATTTGCTCAAGGCCTCGAAAGTGTCCTCAGGGTTGGCGCTGGTCACGCGCGCGCCGCCGCGCAGCTCTTCCATGGCTTTGACGAAGCCCGCGCGGGTGATGTTGTATTCCTTGAACACCTGGCCCAGGGGCGAGGAAGGCTCCACTTCGGTCAGCGCGGCAAAAAGATGGTCCACGCTGACGTATTCGTCCTTCATCCGCCGGGCCTCGTTCTGGGCTTCGCCCAGAATCTTGGCCAGACGCGGGGTGATCATGATCTTGGTGGGGTCCATGCCGCCGCCGGAAACCGAGGGCCGCTTGCGCAGCGAGGTTTCCAGGGCCACGGCCAGAGCCTTGGGCTGGATGCCCATATGTTCCAGAATACGGGGGACAATGCCCTTTTCCTGCTGCACCAGGGCCAGCGCCAGATGTTCGGCGTCCGTCTCCTGATGGCCCATGCCCGCCGCGATGGTCTGTGCCTCGCCGATGGCCTCCCGGGCTTTTTCCGTAAACTTGTTGATATCCATAATTCCTCCACACAGTGCCGGGGCTGTCGCGCCCTCGGCGTATATTTCCATCCGGCCGGGCCGGTTGCATAGCCGACCCTCGGTCGGACAAATCTCAATAGATATTGCGCGACGCGGCCGCAGCCCGCCGTCGCAACAAAAATACAAAGGCGTTAATCTTCAAAACCTCGCAAACCGCGCACCGTCCGTTCCAGGACGTCGATGCGCTCCAGCAGGTCCACGATAATGGTGCCGCCCACCACGGGCAGCTCAAAATCGCAGCAGATGCGCTCCAGCTTGCGGACCCGATAAATGTCGGCATCCCGGAACATCCGGATCCGGGTCGCGCTGGTCCGGGTTTCGATCCAGCCCAGCGCAAGCAGCTCCTGAAGACGGTCCGGCGCGACGCCGGTGATTTCCACAAATTCCTCCCAGGCCATGACCGTGGACGGCGCGGGCAGGGAGGGCGATTTTTTGGTCATACTCATAATTCACCTCCACCGGATCAGGCGCGGGCCTTGAAAGACGACACGTCCGCCAGCTTCTGCCAGAGTTCGCGCTCTTCCGCGCTCAATTGGGCGGGCACCTTGATCATCACGCGGGCCAGCAGGTCGCCGCGATTGACGCCGCTGCCCAGGCCTTTGCCGCGCAAACGGAACTTGCGGCCCGAACTGGAACCGGCCGGGATGTTCAGCTCCACCTGGCCTTCCAGGGTGGGCACAGCCACCTTGGCGCCCAGCACGGCTTCCCACGGGGCCAGGGCCACGTCGCAATGCAGATTTTCGCCTTCCACCTTGAACTGGGGATGCGGCAGATAGCGCACCCGCAGGAACAAGTCGCCCGGCGTGCCGCCCGGCGCGGGGTCGCCCTGGC
>OKSH01002914.1_pt1 | contig 11854 bp, 15 predicted proteins | sample 1601231 | NCBI WGS metagenome assembly OKSH01 (sample SAMEA3541596, study PRJEB24748) | human gut metagenome | biome: human gut; feature: human-associated habitat; material: faeces | place: China | collected 2012 | reverse complement strand
TGTATATCCGCTGTGATGAAGATGGCCGTCAGCGGGCATACGGCTATGTAATTAAACACTGAGTTCGTTAATTCGTGCATGGCGGAGTGCGGATGAGCGTGCTCCGTCAGCCGGGGAGAAATATGATGAGTGCTTCAAAAAATAAAATGAGCGTATTACAGCTCACTATATTAACCGCAGTGAATATGATGGGATCCGGCATCATTATGCTGCCGACAAAACTGGCGGAAGTGGGGACGGTTTCTATTCTGTCATGGCTTGTGACCGCCGTCGGTTCTATGGCTCTGGCTTATGCATTTGCCAAGTGCGGTATGTACAGCCGCCGCAGCGGCGGGATGGGAGGTTACGCGGAATACGCATTCGGTAAATCCGGTAACTTTATGGCGAATTATACCTATGGTGTTTCTCTGCTGATTGCAAACGTTGCGATCGCGATTTCAGCCGTCGGTTATGGGGCTGAACTGATGGATGCGGCGATGACGCCGCTGGGTATCTGTATTGCCACAATTGTTGTGTTGTGGATTTGTACGGTGGCAAACTTCGGCGGTGCACGGATCACCGGACGGATCAGCAGTGTGACTGTCTGGGGGGTCATTATTCCGGTTGTTGGTATTTCGGTTATCGGCTGGTGGTGGTTCAGTCCTGAACTGTATGTTAATTCCTGGAACCCGCATAATTTTCCGCTTTTTGAGGCGGTCGGTTCCTCTATTGCGATGACATTATGGGCATTTTTAGGAATGGAGTCAGCCTGTGCTAACAGTGAGGCGGTTGATAATCCTGAGAAAAATGTGCCGATAGCAGTATTGGGCGGAACATTAGGCGCAGCGGTTATTTATATCGTATCAACAAACGTCATCGCCGGTATTGTACCGAATATGGATCTGGCAAACTCTACTGCGCCGTTTGGCCTGGCATTCTCACAAATGTTTACGCCGGGTGTGGGTAAGGTTGTTATGGCGCTGATGATTATGTCCTGCTGCGGTTCATTATTAGGCTGGCAGTTCACCATTGCGCAGGTATTTAAATCATCATCCGATTCCGGTTATTTCCCGAAAATCTTTTCTGCCGTTACCAAAGCGGATGCCCCGGTAAAAGGTATGCTGGTTATTGTTATTATTCAGTCTGCACTGTCGCTGATGACCATCAGTCCGTCACTGAATAAACAGTTCAATGTGCTGGTTAACCTGGCGGTTGTTACTAATATTATCCCTTATATCCTTTCCATGGCTGCCATGATTATTCTGCAGAAAGTCGCCAATGTGGATCCTAAGAAAGCACGGACAGGCAATGTGATTGCATTTATCGGTGCTGTTTATAGTTTCTATGCGCTGTATTCATCCGGTGAAGATGCTGTGATGTGGGGGGCGCTTGCCACCTTCCTCGGCTGGACACTGTATGGTTTTGTTTCCCCGCGGTTTGAAATGAAACAAAACCAGGACGTAATGATGAAATAACGAACACTCTCCGGTGGGTTCCTCCCGTGCAGTAACGGCGGGAGGATTTTTTCCTGCAGCGAAACAGCCGGAATGTATACGAACAGCAATCTGTATATTCCGCATAACAGAGATAAAACGTAATGACAGCAATAATGACAAAGCCGAAACGGGGACGACCGCCGAAAAACCATGATGCAGGTACCGATGTAAAAGAAATATTGATCCGCAGCGGTACGGAGGTGTTTACCGAAACAGGATATATGACGTCAGATATCAGCAGAATATTAACAAAAGCCGGTATTCCGAAGGGATCTTTTTATTATTACTTTGGCAGTAAAGAAAATTTCGGTGTGAAAGTGATACGTCATTATGACCGCTGTTTTTCTCATCTGCTGGATAAATGTCTGTCTGATACCACATTGCCGCCACCGGAAAGATTACTGACATTTTGCAGTATCACTAAGTCCGGAATGGAAAAATATCACTGGCAGCGCGGGTGTCTGATCGGCAATCTCGGGCAGGAAGTTATCAGTCTGCCGGCCGGGTATTGTGAATTACTCAATGACATTATTACCGGCTGGCAAAAGAAAGTGGAGAATTGTCTTCTGGAAGCACAGGCGCAAAATCTTATTTCCGGAAATACTGACTGCAGGCAGATGGCGGCTTTTTTCTGGGCTGGCTGGGAAGGGGCGGTCATGCGTGCCAAACTGACCCGTAACGGTGAACCGCTGGATCTGTTTATTACAATTTTTATGAAGCAGATACTGGTATAACAGCCGGAAAGATGATAATTCCGGGCTGAAAAATGGTTTTCTCTGATAGCAGACGGCAATGCTTTCGGATACTATTTCCATCCTATGAAAGCCCGCAAACGCCTTGTTCTTATCATTATGTCCGGCATTATGCTGGTCTCCGTCCTGTTTATATCCGGGATCATTCTGGCCATGGATAAAACACCGTATTACGATATTGACCGGAACGGGAAATCATTCGGGCATTCCGTTTTTACATTGTATGACGGCCGGGTGTATGCCGCTGTTCCGTCTGACGGGTATTTTTTAATCCCCGGCGCGGACCCGGATAGTTTCAGATTATTGCCTGACAATAACAACCACAATGGCCGGCAATTTGCAGCCGATAAATATCACGCCTGGTGCGGTAATCTTCCCGTCGCGGATTTTAATCCGCAGACGGCGGTCACCATCGGGAAAGGCTATTTTACCGATGGTAAAAATACGGTTTTCTGTGCCCCTTATACGCGGATAAATAATCAACTGACCGGCCTGCAAAAGCTGTATCAGCAATGGCGTTACGGCTGGGGGCTGAGTGATAAGCCACTGACTTACTATTATCCGCAGCAGACGTTGCCACCATCAGCCACACCTTACCGGATATTACCGGATTCGGGTCTTATCAGTAACGGAGAACAGGTTTTCTTTGACGGTAAATTAATGCCGGGGGCAAACCCGGAGACATTGCGTCCTGTGGCTGTCCGGCAGGATGATAAATCAGTGCGTGAGAGCAGGGTATTTTATCACGACGGGGAGCATGTTTATTATCAGCACCATTTATTACCGCTGAAAGATACAGAATCACTGTATGGTTTTTACCTTGGTAATTTATTTCAGGAAGCCTATTTATTTGATCCGCAAACCGGTCAGGCGGTCATGAATAATGTCGTGTTTCCGCCGGAATATGTGCCTTACCGCGTGATCAGTTACTATGGTCAGCATGTTAATCAGGGATTATTTTTATCCCGGAATGGCGTTTACTTTTATGACCGGAAAAAAGAAAAAATCCGCCGCGCCGGTGATAATCCGCCATTGCAGGATAGTTGTCAGGAAATATCACCGCTGATTTTCATCTGCGGCAATGAAACCCGGTATTTGCGCGGTTCAGAATCATGGGGCGGCCGGAAATCACCGGGGCTTATTTCCCGCAGTACGATACTTTATCGTCTTGATGATAATACAACGGATAACTGGGTAAAAATCGGCGATATTACCTCTCACCATTACGGGGAGGTCTGGCAGAAAGGCGGACAATATTTTTATTTTGACCGGCTGGGCGCATCACAGCTTATGCGCGGGCCAATCTATTTAATTCCGGATAATATGACGGTACGCGCGCTGCTGAGTGATGACCTCCGGGTTGATGATCTCCGCAAAATGGCGCATGACGGGCGTTTGCAGGATATATCCGGTACAGAAATGCTGAAGGCCACTACCCGTTATAAAGAGAGTATGTTCAGTTTCCTCAATTTTTCGGATGATGACTGAGTAACCGCAATTATTTTTCTTATTGAGAATAAATTGCATTTGACAAACGCATTCAGATTCATAGAATAGCGCCATCAAAGGTCAATTCTCTGACCCGTAAGCGTTTACGTTAATCAACGCATGTAACTTTGTGCATTACAACAGTTATGTGTTGTTGTGTCGTCACTATACGGAGTCGTCTATGTCTTTTCAGGACAAAAACTATATTTTAGGTTTTCCGAAGCTGCCTCAGCGCGCGTTAATCTTCCTGGTGCCTTTTTTCTTATCGCTGGTTATGAGTGGTATTGTTTCGTTTATCAGTACCGTCAAAGCGCTGGGATTCTCCTGGCTGCTGGTTTCTCCGTGGCTGACGTCATGGGGTATATCCTGGGCCATTGCATTCCCGACCGTCTTATTTGTTCTGCCGTTCGCCCGTAAATTATCGTTATTACTGGTCAGAAGTTCATAATTACGGGATCTGAATCCCTAACCATTGCCGGAATTGTTTTTTCCCTTTTCCGGTAATTGTCACTTCACGGTAGCCCGGTGTGCGGGTCAGCCAGCCCTGTTGCTCACAGTGAGTGAAGAGGGCGGCACCCAGATAGCCGCCGAGATGAAACCGGCGTTCACTCCAGTCCAGACAGCCGCAGCAGAAAACCCGTTTTACCGTGTGAGCGGCAGGCAGCCCGAGTGCGGTCAGCGCAGATTCTCCCGCCGTTGTCAGCGTGGTGCCGTCAGCGGTTATCCAGCCTTTTTCCTGCATCGCATCATACACAGCCACCGCCGTTTCCCCGGCCAGATGGTCATAACAGGTTCTGGCCTGCCGTAAATGCGGCGGGGCGGAGGATTTGCGGATGGCGGCTGTTACCGGAATACCGGTGAGATTCATCATTTTTTCGATGATTTCGGCCACGTTTAATCCGGCCAGCTGATAATAGCGGTGACGCCCCTGCGGAATACAGATAATCAGCTTTACGGCGACCAGTTTTGCCAGATGGGCGCTGGCGGTGGAGGCACTGATATCCGCGGCAATGCTCAGTTCAGTTGCTGTCCAGGCTCTGCCGTCCATCAGGGCGCAGAGCATGCGGATACGGGACGGATCAGCCAGTGCCGCAGCCACACCGGCAAGCGCAGTTTCTAACTCTGGTGCGTGTTCTTCTGACATATCAGCTCCGCAGATTATTCCTGCCCGAAGTCATATTCACGGGTGATTTCAGCAATACGGATGCGGTAAAAAGAGAAAATATCCGCTTTACCTTCTTCCTGAGCCTGCCGGTGCTGCAGGTTTTGTTTCCATTTCAGCAAAGAAGCCTCGTCTTCCCATAATGAGAGCGACAATAATTTACCGGGTGTGCTCAGGCTGGCAAAACGTTCAATGGAGATAAAGCCCTCTGCGTCACTGAGCAGCGGGCGTAATCCGGCAGCGATATCCAGATAGCGGGATTGTTTGTTTTCCGGCATAGTTACTTCAAAAATTACAGCAAACATGGGATTCTCCTTATGCAGTCCGGCTAATCATAACGGAAGCACAGAGAAAACACTTCGCTGAGTAACGAAATAAGAAAAATTACTTCCGGTAGCGGACACCAATAGCCAACAGGATTAAGATCACGCCGGTTATCTGCATCAGCAGGTGTGACGGCATGCCGTGCTGTATGATATCGATAATAAAGCCGGATAATACCTGGCCGCAGATAGCCAGAATGGTGGTCAGTGTGGCGCCGAGCAGCGGCAGAATATAACTGTTTATCACCACGAAACAGGCACCGATAATGCCGCCGGTGAATGCAATCAGCGGAATACTGTTCAGTGTGACGGGGAACGGCGGCAGGTAAAACAGTACAACCACGCTCAGAAAGATAAAACCGGCAATATGATTAACCAGCGAGGCATAAAACGCATTGCTGCTCTGAGATAATCTGCCGTTAATACTGCGGCTGAAAATAATACAAATGCCATTTGTCAGCGCGATAGTAATATAAAACAGTAACATCATTATTTTCCTGCAATGATCAAAATACAGCCGCTGAATAACAGCAGCAGTGTCAGCCCGTCGCGGCTTGTCACTTTGCGCCGTGTCAGTCCCATCAGACCAAAATGGTCGATAATCAGCCCGGTCACTATCTGCCCCGCAAGCATCAGTACAATCGAGCCGGAGAGTGACAGCGGGCTGTTAACGGTGATCGCCGCCAGCAGTACGGTAAACGCACCGGGTATCCCGCCGAGATAGCACCACAGCGGCATTTTTGTACCGGCGTGGCGTGGCGGCAGGTGCTTTTTCACTGTCAGCCAGATAATCAGGGCAACAATGGCACCGATGCCGTGTGTCAGCCAGGAGGCGTGCAGCGGAGAAGTAAAGGTGGATAAATAGCTGTTGCTCATAATCATCAGGGTGAGTAATACCCCGGAAAGTAAGGCTATCAGCGGTAACAGGATCTCTTTTTTCATCGTTATTTTCACTTTATTGCGGACGGAGAGAGTATAGAGATTGCCGGGGCCCGGAATAAACGCTATAAACGGAAAAACAGAGTTTCCTGTGAGTTGACAATAAAGGAGCTGCGATGGATTTTTCACTTTTACCGGTGTTTATTGCGATCACCGAGCAGGGAAGCCTGACAAAAGCAGCAGAGTATCTGCACATGACCAAATCGGCGGTCAGCAAAAAACTGGCGGCGCTGGAAACACAAACCGGCATACGGCTGGTCACCCGTTCCACGCGCCATTTACAACTGACTGAAGCCGGACAGCTTTATTACACCTATCTGAAAAAAGCCCATCAGGCGGTGCTGGACGGGCAGGATGCGTTGTCACATTACAGCCGTGAGGTTGACGGTACACTGAAAATCAGTGCGCCGGCGGTGTTCGGCAGTCTGCATCTGGCTAAATTAATACCTGAATTTTTACAGCGCTGGCCGTCATTACAGGCGGAAATGGTATTTGATGACAAACTGACGGATTTGGTCGGGGAAGGGTTTGATCTGGCTGTCAGGATCGGTGAATTACAGGATTCCTCTCTGATTGCCCGCGTGTTATCTCCCTGCCGCAGCGTGTTGTGTGCGTCTCCCGCCTATCTGGCACAACATGGTACACCTCAGAATCTGACTGACCTGAAATCTCATAATTGCCTGTTTTACAGCTATTTTCAGGCCGGTCAGTCATGGACATTTCTGCACCGGGGAGACGTGGTGCGTTTTACCCCGCAGGGCACTCTGCGTGCCAACAACAGTCTGGCGCTGCATCAGGCTGTTTTACAGGGAACGGGGATCTGCCAGCTGCCGCAGTTTATCGCGGCACCGGATATCCGCGCCGGGCGGCTGATCCCGCTGCTGCCGGAATACCTGCTGCCACGGCATCACATCTATGCGGTTTATCCGGATCGTGAATATCTGCCGAAAAAAGTCTCCGCATTTTTACATTTTTTGCAGGATACGCTGGGTACGGAAGGGCACTATCAGAAAGAATATGAACAGGATTTATCCTTTTTTAAGGCAGCGGAATAAAAACCGGATACATTGGGTAAGGCAATCAGCCTGCTGTTTATATCATTTATTTTAATTTCACTGAGAGGGGTTATATGTCTCTGCAATTGTGGATCGCCAATATAAATTACTCTTCCTGGTCGCTGAGACCCTGGTTTTTACTGAAAGCCCTGAATATTCCGTTTGATGAACAGCTGGCCACCTTTGTACCGGGCGGCAGCAGTTATGAGAAATTTCTCCGCTTTTCCCCGTCCGGGCTGGTGCCGTGCCTGGTGACAGCGGATACCACGGTCTGGGATTCTCTGGCAATCTGTGAATATATTGCGGAGGATTATCCGCATGTCTGGCCGCAGGAAAAAACCGCCCGTGCCTGGGCGCGCTCTGCCGCGGCAGAAATGCATTCCGGGTTTACCACGCTGCGCCGTGAGTGCCCGCTGAACTGCTCGGAAAGCCGCCCGGCCGCAGAGATGACACCGGAATTACAGAAAGAGTGTCAGCGTCTGGATAAGATCTGGTGTGAGGGATTAACCCGGTTCGGTGGCCCGTGGCTGGCAGGGGAAAATATCAGTGCGGCGGATGCTTTTTATGTGCCGGTGGCCCTGCGGGCACGGACTTATCAGCTGCCGTTTTCAGCGGCGGCACAGACATGGATTGACCGGATCCTGGCGCATCCTGCCATCATTGAGTGGTGTGAGGCGGCAGCGAAAGAAGCGAAAATCGACCACGACTGAATCAGGAAGGGCGGGGATATCCGCCCTGATTATTACTTAACGGCGCTGTCCATCAGGATAAAACGCGGTTCGGCACGCTGATATTTATTAATGGCGGGTACCAGGCGGCGGAAGTGCTCACTGGCACAATGGGCATCCAGCGCGGCCTGATCCGGCCAGGTTTCGATAAAAACAAAATGCCCCGGGTCTTTCTGATCGACAAACAGATCATAACTGATACACAGCGGCTCACGGCGGGTGGCGGCAACCAGTTCTTCATACATCGGCATCAGGATCTCAACGGCATCCGGCTGCATAAAATCTTCAGCAATCACTTTTAACATTGTGTTCCCCTTGTCCGGTGCGGACAACAACATGAAATATCTGCAAATGACTTCCCCGGCAAGCCGTGTAAATTCTGACTGATAACCAGAGCATAAATCACAACAACTACCGGTATAACATTGAGGGGGCAGAATGTCATTATCATTAACTGAAGCCGTGAATCTGTTGAAATCCAAAAAATGGATTGACCTGACACACGCATTTAATGCGGACTCACCGCACTTTTTTATGTTTGAACCGGCGGAGTTTAAAACGCTGTTTGATTACCGTGACGGCTTTTTTGCCCAGCAGTTTACGTTTCCCGGCCAGTACGGCACCCATATTGATGCGCCGTGCCATTTTGTACAGGGGCGGCGCTTTGTGCATGATCTGGAACTGAAAGAGCTGGTGTTGCCGCTGGTGGTGATTGATCAGTCCGCCAGAGCACAGAAAGATGCAGATTTTGCGCTATCCGCAGACGATGTACTGGCTTTTGAACAGATTCACGGACGTATTGAAAGCGGCAGTTTCGTGGCATTGCGCACGGACTGGAGCAAACGCTGGCCGTCACAGGCACTGATGGATAATAAAGATGCGGAAGGCAACAACCATATTCCGGGCTGGGGAATGGACGCACTGGAATTTCTGTTTCGTGAGCGCGGGATCAGCGCCGTGGGGCATGAAACCTTTGATACCGATTCGGCGCAGGATTTCCGCAAAAATAGTGCACTCCGGGCGGAATATTTTGTATTGGATCAGGATGCGTATCAGATAGAGCTGCTGACCAATCTCGATAAAGTCCCGGCCAAAGGTGCGGTGATTTTTAATATCGTGGCAAAGCCGGACAATGCAGGCGGGTTCCCGGTCCGGTCATTTGCCATTTTGCCGGATTAATGCGGCGTATCAGCGGAGATTAAACTGAGAGAAAGTCAGTTGGTTATTCACATAGAGCAACTGATTGATTTCGGTGGCAATCAGTGATTTCAGGTCACTGTCAGATAATGACGCCGGCAGTGACTGCCACAGCCGGGACAAAATAAATTCCTGCTGTTCGCCGTATTCATCATAGTGGGACAGGATTTGTAAGAGTGAGTCTCTGGTGATTTGTCCGGTATGTTTTGTTTTTTTCAGATCACAAATCACCGGAGCCAGTAAACTTACACAGATATCCCGGTATTCCTGACTTTCGGCAGGGAATGTCTTCAGTGTCTGCCATAACAACCGGCGTTCATCGGTAAACACAGGTGTGACAGCAGTCGTTTCAGTGTGACGGTACATAAATATCAATCCTCTTGAGGTTGTCAGGCAAATGCCGTTCGTGTGTTATTTCCCGTCGTAGTCACTATTTTATTTTTATCTGTTATTGCTATATGCAGTCAGATAAAAGGGATATTGCTATCCCTTTATCCGGTATATTTGCCGGTGCTGTCAGCACCAGTGTATTTTATCTGTCGTCAGACAGATATTGCGGCTGTTCAGCCACTGATACAGCCGGTCGTCGTCATTGTTGTTTTTCAGCTGCAAAATCAGCTGTACGGCAGTACGGAAATAGTCCGGAATACGGTTGTCCTGCAAGGACTTATGATGATAAATAACATCACGGAACAGATTAACAAAATGACGCAGCGTGAACGAAATTTCTCCCCGGAGAGTGTGAATATTATGCTCTGTCCGGGAAAGATCCTGTGCGGACTCCGCGAAACTGTTTTTGATATCTGACAGCTCTGACTGCTCCGTCTGCGGATAATATGCACTGTACAGCGCATGCAGGGCAGCCAGCTGACGGTTTATTATTCTGCGTTGATTATATTCTTCTTCCAGATCCCACAGCTCACGGTGTGTGTCTTTTATCCAGTATTCATACGTTTCGTTTAATAATCCGTCAATCCAGTAACGGGACGCAGATAATATAATTGTGTCAGACAAACAGGCATCCCAGTTATCAGGGTAAGTCTGTATTGTCTGTCTGATCATGGTCAGGTCATGATACTGAAAAGGAATATTCCATTTCTTTCTGCGGCGGAACCAATCTGTTGTTTTTAAGTTGTCTGCCTGCTGACGTGTAAGATATTCAGATAATAAATCATTTTCTTTACAGGCGTCTTCTGAGTTATATATTCGATCATCTGACAGATAAAGATGATACATCGTTTTATTAAGCATGAATCCCTCTGGCGAATAAAAGTGAAGCAAAGGAATGCAGCTTAACAGACCCGTTTTTTTCCGGTATTATTTTTGTTTTCTGTTTTTATCACAATTCGTCAGTTTATATGATTACCCCGGGCTTTGCTGGGCGTAAATCCGAAACGCTTACGGTAGCTCTGGGTAAAATACGACTGACTTGAGAACCCTGCTTCCATTGAGACATCAACGATACTCATCTGGGTATTAAGCAGAAGCTGATGAGAAAATAATAACCGCCGTTCGCTTATCCATGCCCGCGGAGATGTACCGTATACCGAGCCGAACAGCTCTTTGAATGTTGTCAGGCCCATACCAAATTCTCTGGAAAATTCATTTAACTTCCAGTCTTTCAGATAGTGCTTTTCCATGAAGCTCTGCAAACGTTCTGCCTGGCGGTTACTCAGCTGACGCAATACCGACATCAGACGTGTGCCTTCTTCACTCAGGGCGATAATTAATAATAATTCCTCCAGCTTCAGCTTTATCAGCGGTGATGGCGCATTATTACAATAAGCATCATAAAACCCGCTGATACTGTTTTTCAGCATAGCGGACTGCGGAAAATAAATGAGTCCGGATGTCGGATCAGTAACACGGTGAAGGTGGCTGAGAGTATCAGAAAAACGGTGAAGAAAATCCCGCAGAAAATGGTTGTTCAGCGGAACCCATAATAAGTTAATTTCGCCGGAAATATGCTGGTATGCATAGCTTCCCTGATTGGAGAAAATAACTTCATTGTCATTAAGTGTGTATGAGTTTATGCAATCCTGCCATTTCATTTTTCCGGACATCAGAAGGTAAAGACCTTTTTCCTGTTGTTCGGTAATATTGAAAATATCGGGCTCAACAATAACAGATTGTATCTCTTTATTATTGTCAGATGTCAAAGTACGTGAGTTCATGGGCATCTCAGAGTGAACAATATGGCTTAATTTTCGGAAATTAAATAACAGGGACAGTGCCAAACCATCCGGTATAAATAATTATATAACTAATATCGGGCTTTTCTACTTGATAATTAGTTTTTATGACATTAACGGCTTTATTTATTGGTTTGGGTGCTATTTTATTTACATGATGAATAACTTCACTGAATAACAAGTAATGTCATTATGAATTATGTTTCTAAAATGATGCTGTTTTGTTGTTGTTATGTTTTTTGCGGGTGGGGTGTATATACAGTTCATTATCATTGAATCTGTTTTATTGATGGATATATTGAGCGGATATTAATTAATACTGTTGTTACCGGCGAAGGGCAGAGTATTACTCTGCAAAAATGTAATGATTGTTTCTGTTATGATTATTGATGTTATCACTTTTAATTTTATGTTTTTATTATGCTGCATATAGCTGATTAAAATTTTTCCGGTGAATATATAATTTATATATTATTTGTATCGCGGATTATTTCCGGCGGGTAACGCCACCGGACATGACAGATGATACGCCGTTTCGTGATG
>OKSH01002906.1_pt1 | contig 11883 bp, 7 predicted proteins | sample 1601231 | NCBI WGS metagenome assembly OKSH01 (sample SAMEA3541596, study PRJEB24748) | human gut metagenome | biome: human gut; feature: human-associated habitat; material: faeces | place: China | collected 2012 | reverse complement strand
GGCTGGAGATAATTTTACGCGGCTGCGCCTGAATATCGCGAAAGCGAATCTTCTCGTCCTCTTTGTGCAGCGCCAGATGGGTATGTTCGCGCCCGGTGATCTCGCCCAGCGCCTGCCACGCTTTGACTGCAACATGACCGTTGGTTTCCGGTGCCAGTGCCAGAATCACTTCTGAAGCGTCAATGGCGGTGTCAATCAGCGGACGCCCCTGTGCCGGGCCATCACGCTTGGTGTAATTGAGTTTGCCGAGGAAATCGATTTCATCCTGCGTATTCCACGAAATCCCTTTACCGCCATTGCCAAGTTTGTCCATCAATGGCCCGAGCGAGGTAAAGCGTTCATACGTAGCAGGGTAGTCGCGCTCCACCGCCACAATATTCGGCGCGGTTTTGCCTGGAATCAGATCGCATTCGCCTTTGCGCCAGTCGAGCACTTCACACGGCTGTGAGAGCTCTGCCGGAGAGTCATGCAGTAGGGGGTGTAATACCACGTCGGTTTCTTTGCCAAGATGACCCACGCACACTTGCGAAAATGCTTTGGCGATACCTTTGTAGATTTCCCAGTCGCTGCGTGATTCCCACGCCGGATCGACCGCCGCAGAAAGCGGATGAATAAACGGATGCATATCCGAGGTGTTCATATCGTCTTTTTCGTACCAGGTGGCGGTGGGCAGAACGATATCGGAGAACAGGCAGGTACTGGACATGCGGAAGTCGAGCGTCACCAGCAGGTCGAGCTTGCCTTCAATCGCCGCAGTTTGCCACTCGACTTCTTCCGGTTTGATTCCGTCGCTGGCACCGAGTTCCTCGCCCTGAATCCCGCTTTCGGTCCCCAGCAGATACTTCTGCATATACTCGTGGCCTTTGCCGGAGGAGCCAAGCAGGTTAGAGCGCCAGACAAACAAATTACGCGGATGATTGCTGCCGCTATCTGGTTGTTCGCAGGCCATACGTAAATCGCCCGATTTCAGCGCCTGGGCGGTAAATTCTGTGGGGGATAATCCGGCCTTGTCGGCTTCAGCTTTAATCCCGAGCGGGTTACGCCCCAGCTGCGGCGCAGAAGGTAGCCAGCCCATACGTTCGGCGCGAACGTTGAAATCAATCAGATGACCGCTGTACTTACTGGCATCGGCGAGCGGTGAAAGTAACTCCTGAGCAGAGACTTTTTCATAGCGCCATTGGCTGGAATGATTGTAGAAAAACGAGGTGCTGTTCATTTGGCGCGGTGGTCGGTTCCAGTCGAGCGCAAAGGCCAGTGGCAACCAGCCGGTTTGTGGGCGCAGTTTTTCCTGGCCGACATAGTGTGCCCAGCCGCCACCGCTTTGCCCGACACAACCGCAGAAGATCAGCATATTGATCATCCCACGGTAGTTCATATCCATGTGATACCAGTGGTTGACGCCAGCGCCGAGGATAATCATTGAGCGCCCATGCGTTTTATGGGCAGTATCGGCAAATTCACGAGCGATGGTTTCAATATACTGGCGCGGCACGCCGGTAATTTGCTCACCCCAGGCTGGGGTGTACGGTTTGATTTCAGCGTAATCTTTCGCACTGTTTTCATCTTCCAGCCCGCGATCGAGGCCGTAATTCGCCAGTACCAAATCATAAACGCTGACCACCGGACAGGTGTTGCCATCGACTAACGTCAGGTTTTTAACGGGCAATTGGCGCACCAGCACCGGATTGTGTTTTACGCTGCGAAAATGCGGATTTTCAATGCTGCCAAAGTAGGGGAAGGCCACGCCTGCAACAGCGTCATGTTGACCGAGCAGGGTTAACGACAATTCGGTTTCCGTACCGGCGGCAATGGATTCCAGATTCCATTTGCCTTTTTCTCCCCAGCGGAAACCAATCGAACCGTTCGGCACTACCAATTCACCTGCGGTATTAACTGCTACGGTTTTCCACTGCGGATTGTTGCTTTCGCCCAGTCCATCCACCAGGTCAGATGCGCGGATCATGCGCCCGGGAACGTAGCTACCATCGTCGCGAGGCTCCAGCATTACCAGCATCGGCATGTCGCTGTAGCGGCGGCAGTAGTTGATAAAGTAGTCGCTGGGATTATCGAGATGAAACTCTTTTAAAATCACATGGCCCATTGCCATCGCCAGGGCGCTATCAGTGCCTTGTCTCGGTGCCAGCCACTGGTCGCACAATTTGGCCACTTCAGAGTAGTCAGGGGTAATGGCGATGGTTTTAGTGCCTTTGTAGCGTACTTCGGTAAAGAAGTGGGCGTCCGGCGTACGTGTCTGCGGTACGTTAGACCCCCAGGCGATGATGTAGCTGGAGTTATACCAGTCGGCAGATTCCGGTACGTCGGTTTGCTCGCCCCAGGTCATCGGCGAGGCGGGCGGCAGGTCGCAATACCAGTCGTAGAAACTTAAACAGGTGCCGCCAAGCAGCGACAGATAACGCGTTCCGGCGGCGTAAGAAACCATCGACATCGCCGGGATCGGCGAGAAACCGGCAACGCGATCCGGGCCGTAGGTTTTGATGGTCCAGACGTTAGCGGCGGCAATCAGCTGGTTTAGTTCCTGCCAGTTGGAGCGGATAAACCCGCCGCGCCCACGCACTTGTTTGTAGCTCAGGCACTTTTGCGGATCGTTCATAATCGATGCCCACGCCAGTACCGGATCGCTGTGTTGCTTGAGGGCTTCGCGCCACAGTTCAATCAGTCGTTTACGAATGAGCGGGTATTTCAGGCGGTTAGCGCTGTAAAGATACCAGGAGTAACTTGCGCCACGCGGGCAGCCGCGAGGTTCATGATTGGGCAGGTCAGGGCGAGTGCGCGGGTAGTCGGTCTGTTGGATTTCCCAGGTCACCAGACCATTTTTAACGTAGATTTTCCAGCTACAGGAGCCTGTACAGTTAACACCGTGGGTGGAACGCACGATTTTGTCGAACTGCCAACGCTGGCGATAGCTGTCCTCCCAGTCGCGGTTGCTATGCATCACCTGTCCGTGACCATCGGCAAAGGTTTCGCCCTTTTGTTTGAAGTAGCGAAAGCGATCCAAAAGTTTACTCATGACATGACTCCTGCTCCAGGAATGAATTGGGATCTGATGCCTTGTCGGATGCGACACGGTTGTACATCAGGCATCGATCTCTTATTTTTGGCTGAACTTCCGCCGACCATAAACCAGCCAGGTCAGCAGCACACAAACGATGTAGAAGATTAAAAACACTTTCATCGCGCCGACCGGAGAGCCGGTCATATTGAGCGACATGCCAAACGCCTGCGGAATAAAAAAGCCGCCCACTGCGCCAATGGCTGAGATAAAGCCCAGAGCCGCCGCCGTTTCGGTGACGGCTTCTTTCTGAGCTTGCTCATCACTACCGCCTTTCATCTTTACCCGATAAATGGTTATCTGGCGAAAGATGACGGCGATCATCTGGAAAGTAGAACCACTTCCCAGACCCGCAGTCAGAAACAGCCCCATAAATACGGCGTAAAAGGCGATGAAATTACCGGAGCCTGTGCCCGGTAAGGTAAGGAACAGCAGGGCACTGAAAATCGCCATAAAAATAAAGTTGATCAACGTCACCCGCACGCCGCCGAACTTATCGGAAATAGCACCACCAACCGACCGCGCGATGGCACCGATAAATGGGCCAAAGAACGCCAGGCGCAGAATATTCACATCCGGGAACTGGGTTTTTGCCAGCATGGCAAAACCCGCAGAAAAACCGATAAACGAACCGAAGGTGGCAAGGTAAAGCAGGCTCAGCAGCCAGAGATGCAGGCGTTGTAAGACAGGGAGCTGGTCGGCAATTGAGGCGCGTGAACTGGCGATATCATTCATCCCTGACCATGCGGCGATCGTGGCAATCGCCAGTAGCGGTACCCAAATCCATGCGGCATTCGCCAGCGACATCACCGAACCGTCGGCCTGCGGTACGCCATTGACGCCGAGAAAGGCAAATACATGTACAAAAATGACCAGCGGTGCAACCAGCTGCATTACACTTACACCTAAGTTTCCTAATCCGCCATTAATCCCAAGAGCGCTCCCTTGTTTGGCTTTTGGAAAGAAGAAACTGATATTGCCCATGCTCGAAGCAAAGTTTGCACCTGCAAAACCGCATAGCAAAGCGATAACGATAAATATCCCAAAAGGAGTATTCGGATTTTGCACGGCAATTCCGAGCCAGACGCAAGGAATAATCAGGATTGCAGTACTAAAAACCGTCCATCGGCGTCCACCGAATATAGGCACCATAAAGGAGTAGGGAACACGCAATAATGCGCCAGAAACGGAGGGTAATGCGGTTAATAAAAAGAGTTGATCGGTAGTAAAATTAAAACCGATTTTATTGAGATTAACGGTAACTGCGCTAAATAGCATCCAGACACAGAAGGCAAGAAGTAGACAACTGACTGATATCCAGAGATTTCTTCGAGCAATATGTTTTCCTTTATTTTCCCAGAAGGCCGGATTTTCTGGTTTCCAGTCGCGCAAAAGATAACGACTATTTTTCTCATTTTGCAGTGCCATATTGTTCCTCACATGCACACATTGGTAATGAAAAAAGACAAAACACGAGGTAAGGCGCAATAGCCAGTTATTAGAATTAAGGATGAATTGGGTGAAGTGCTGATTGAAAGAATAGATAAGAAAGCGTAACCGCGGGGGCAGAATGGGGATTAAGTAGCCAGATATGTGTTACTAAATGTAACTAACATGCTAACCATTAAACGGGTGTTAAGCTATGTACGCATGTAATGATTCAACCCTTCAGATGATGAATCCAAAGGGTTGTATATTAACTATATTCTTAACAAGACAAGACAAGACACTTATAGAATTGGCAATAATTTATTCACTCAAAAGGCCATGAGCTGGAGGAAAACGATCTGTCCAGAAGGTCTATCGGTTCCTCTCTTATTGCCTGATTGTAATAATCGTTATTACAGTAAGTATTGTTTATTTCATCTAAGGTCATGTTTTTAACTTTTATATTCCTCTGGTTTACAACTTCCTCTGTCTTGTAAGTGTGTATATTATATGGGGTATATGCTATTTTTAATAGGATAGTGAAACAATTCGTTATCCACATCTATTCCGTCAGAGTGAACTTCAAATGCACCAGGCGAAAGAATTGCCAGGCCAGTATTAAGCTTAAGTGCTGGGGAAAACAAATTAAATAACATGAGCTGCATAGTAGGGCAATTGTTCTTCCCAGAAACATATAAAAAATTTAAGTTTTTGCTCTGTTTTATTATGGGGAATAAAGTTCCAATATCGGATGTATTATTAGTATCAATGTGGGTTATTTTATTATTGTCCAGTCTTAAACTTTTGATAGATGGAAGATAAGTCAGGAAATCAAGATTTATATATTTCAACTGGTTGTTAGCAGCGTTTAATGTCTGAACATTGCAGAAGTTGCTATAGAATATTTTAATTTCAGAAAGCAAATTGTTGTTAATAAGTAACGTATTCAAGTTGGGAAATGAGTCATTGTGTAAACTTGTTAGTTTATTATGGGATAGATCCAGCAGTAAGAGTTCTTCTTTATTTCCTGCTATAATATCAGTTAATTGATTATGGCTGAGATTCAGGTATTGCAGCCATTCGCAAGATTCTAATTGCACAAACTCTAGTTGATTATGTGCCGCACTAAAATAAGTAACTGATGAAAGCCTATCTATATCAATATTTCTGAGAGCATTATTATTCATAGATATATGTGTAATACTTACATTTCTGCCTTGAGGAAAATTTATTGACTCAAGAGCATTACTATTCAGACTTAGCTTTACGAGTCTATCGTAGTTGGTTGCATCAAAATGTGTGAGTTGGTTATTATCAAGATTGATAGAGGTGAAGTTTTGCAGCCCTGGTGGTTGAGTGGTTAAATTAAGTCCTGATAAATCAATGGTCACTTCATTAGTGTCATCAATTATATTTCTTACTGCAGTCCAGTACTGCATTTGTGCAAGTGGATCATTGTTGATGCCGTTAACTAATACATGCCAAAGATGTTTTGATGATATTAGTTGATCAATGTCATTGGTTGGCAGTAAATTGTTATTGCTTAAGTTTAAATATTCCAGTTTTGTAGTGTTTTTGGCGTTTAAATGTGCAATATGGTTGTCATTTAAAGTGATTGTTTTCATCCTGGGATGATTGTGTAATATAAGGTCAGTGATCATATTGTGATGGGCACTTAACTCAATCAGAGATTCTTGCCGCGCGAGCAGTTGGCTTCATCGTTATAGCCTTTAAAATCATATTCCCAGTGACCAAAACCAATCATTTGATCATTGATTTGCGTTTCTCCTTTAAAGCCGAGACGGGCATAAGTTTTATCACCATCGTCACGCTTATCATCAGTAAAATAACGTAGAGCGGTAACCTTGCCATAAAGGTCGAGTTTATTACCATCCTTGTTATAGACTTCGGCAGCGTGTGCTACGTTCGCAGCTAACAAACCAGTTACAACCACCGCAACTATTTTTAATTTCATTTAACAGAATCCTTTTAATTATCGTTAAACGTATTTTCTAAACGAATTTTAAACGGCGTCATTTATAAGTGACATACTGTTTTTAAAATAGAATGGTGATTAAAAACAATGAGAAAAATAGATGAAATAATATTATTTGTCGATATGTGATCGAAGTCGAAATGAGATATAAGGTGAATTACTGGTATTTGAAATTTATTTTTTAATATTGTCGTAATTTATCTGATTAACTGCCGGGCCGTAGACCCGGCAATTATTTTAACCACGACGTGTCGCCAGCCAGCAGAGCAGGGAACCGCCGCAGACCATTAGCGCGCCTTGCCAGAACGAGAACGACAGCGGGGCGCTGAGCAGCACGGCTGCAAGCGCTGAGGAAAGTACAGGCGTAAAATACGAGCCTACCGCCATTATGGTGACATTGCCATGCAATATACCGACATTCCATGCAGCATAAGCAAATCCTAAGGTAAATGCCGCAGAGATGAGTTTAATCATGACGGGCGTGCTAAATACCATTTCTGGTTGTGGCGTGAGAAAATAGTAAATCCACAGACATGCTCCCGTTAGCAGGACAAAAACGGTAATTCCGTTAAATCCGCGTGCGTATTTATTCGTTACTGTGCAATAGGCTGCCCAGATAAACGCACCAATAAACGCCAGGAAATAACTCAATGGGCTGGTGGTGATATTATTGATGATTTCATCATAATGTAACCCATTGTCACCGCCTAACACCCAGCAGACGCCGACGAGGGCTAATAATAATCCTGGTACAATCAGCCAGTTGGTTTTCTGACCATTAAACAGAATGGCAAAGAGAATTGTCAGGCTGGGCCACAGATAGTTCACCATACCCACTTCAATCGCCTGATGACGGGTCGCCGCATACCCTAAGGAAAGCGCCAGACAGATTTCATAGCTGACGAATAACAGACTCCCGGCGAGTAAATAGCCTTTCGGAATCTGCCGAATACGCGGAAATCCAACCGTGAAGATTAACAGCAGCCCGCTTAATGAATAGATAGCAGCTGCGCCGCCGACCGGGCCGAGCCCCTCGCTGACACCGCGAATCAATCCTACCATCGTGCTCCACAGGACGATCGCTATTAGCCCTATGAGCGTTGCTTTTTGTCGTGTCATGCTCGCTGTTTTGTCTCTCTTGCCGTTAAAAATTAAGCTGAATTTTATAGCATTTTTTTAACTGGCCTGTCAGGCAGTGGTGCGTTTTTCTACCGCTATTGAGGTAGGTCAATTTGCGCAGGCGGATTATTTTGTGGCAAACACGTGTTCTTTTTGATTTCGCGCAAAAAGATTCAGAATTTTACTGTTAGTTTCCTCGCGCAGTAATACCCCTGAAAAAAGAGGAAAGCAATGGACGTCAGTCGCAGACAATTTTTTAAAATCTGCGCGGGCGGTATGGCTGGAACAACGGTAGCGGCATTGGGCTTTGCCCCGAAGCAAGCACTGGCTCAGGCGCGAAACTACAAATTATTACGCGCTAAAGAGATCCGTAACACCTGCACATACTGTTCCGTAGGTTGCGGGCTATTGATGTATAGCCTGGGTGATGGCGCGAAAAACGCCAGAGAAGCGATTTATCACATTGAAGGTGACCCGGATCATCCGGTAAGCCGTGGTGCGCTGTGCCCGAAAGGGGCCGGTTTGCTGGATTACGTCAACAGCGAAAACCGTCTGCGCTACCCGGAATATCGTGCGCCAGGTTCTGACAAATGGCAGCGCATTAGCTGGGAAGAAGCATTCTCCCGTATTGCGAAGCTGATGAAAGCTGACCGTGACGCTAACTTTATTGAAAAGAACGAGCAGGGCGTAACAGTAAACCGTTGGCTTTCTACCGGTATGCTGTGTGCCTCCGGTGCCAGCAACGAAACCGGGATGCTGACTCAAAAATTTGCCCGCTCCCTCGGGATGCTGGCGGTAGACAACCAGGCGCGCGTCTGACACGGACCAACGGTAGCAAGTCTTGCTCCAACATTTGGTCGCGGTGCGATGACCAACCACTGGGTGGATATCAAAAACGCTAACGTCGTAATGGTAATGGGCGGTAACGCTGCTGAAGCGCATCCCGTCGGTTTCCGCTGGGCGATGGAAGCGAAAAACAACAACGATGCAACCTTGATCGTTGTCGATCCCCGTTTTACGCGTACCGCTTCTGTGGCGGATATTTACGCACCTATTCGTTCCGGTACGGACATTACGTTCCTGTCTGGCGTTTTGCGCTACCTGATCGAAAACAACAAAATCAACGCTGAATACGTTAAGCATTACACCAACGCCAGCTTGCTGGTGCGTGATGATTTTGCTTTCGAAGACGGTCTGTTCAGCGGCTACGACGCTGAAAAACGGCAATACGATAAATCGTCCTGGAACTATCAGTTCGATGAAAACGGCTATGCGAAACGCGATGAAACACTGACTCATCCGCGCTGTGTGTGGAACCTGCTGAAAGCGCACGTTTCCCGCTACACGCCGGACGTTGTTGAAAACATCTGTGGTACGCCAAAAGCCGACTTCCTGAAAGTGTGTGAAGTGCTGGCCTCCACCAGCGCACCGGATCGCACAACCACCTTCCTGTACGCGCTGGGCTGGACGCAGCACACCGTGGGTGCGCAGAACATCCGTACTATGGCGATGATCCAGTTGCTGCTCGGTAACATGGGTATGGCCGGTGGCGGCGTGAACGCATTGCGTGGCCACTCCAACATTCAGGGCCTGACTGACTTAGGCCTGCTCTCTACCAGCCTGCCAGGTTATCTGACGCTGCCGTCAGAAAAACAGGTTGATTTGCAGTCGTATCTGGAAGCGAACACGCCGAAAGCGACGCTGGCTGATCAGGTGAACTACTGGAGCAACTATCCGAAGTTCTTCGTTAGCCTGATGAAATCTTTCTATGGCGATGCCGCGCAGAAAGAGAACAACTGGGGCTATGACTGGCTGCCGAAGTGGGACCAGACCTACGACGTCATCAAGTATTTCAACATGATGGATGAAGGCAAAGTCACCGGTTATTTCTGCCAGGGCTTTAACCCGGTTGCGTCCTTCCCGGACAAAAACAAAGTGGTGAGCTGCCTGAGCAAGCTGAAGTACATGGTGGTTATCGATCCGCTGGTGACTGAAACCTCTACCTTCTGGCAGAACCACGGCGAGTCGAACGATGTCGATCCGGCGTCTATTCAGACTGAAGTATTCCGTCTGCCTTCGACCTGCTTTGCTGAAGAGGATGGTTCTATCGCTAACTCCGGTCGCTGGTTGCAGTGGCACTGGAAAGGTCAGGACGCGCCGGGCGAAGCGCGTAACGACGGCGAAATTCTGGCGGGTATCTACCATCATCTGCGCGAGTTGTACCAGGCCGAAGGTGGTAAAGGTGTAGAACCGCTGATGAAGATGAGCTGGAACTACAAGCAGCCGCACGAACCGCAATCTGACGAAGTAGCTAAAGAGAACAACGGCTATGCGCTGGAAGATCTCTATGATGCTAATGGCGTGCTGATTGCGAAGAAAGGTCAGTTGCTGAGTAGCTTTGCGCATCTGCGTGATGACGGTACAACCGCATCTTCTTGCTGGATCTACACCGGTAGCTGGACAGAGCAGGGCAACCAGATGGCTAACCGTGATAACTCCGACCCGTCCGGTCTGGGGAATACGCTGGGATGGGCCTGGGCGTGGCCGCTCAACCGTCGCGTGCTGTACAACCGTGCTTCGGCGGATATCAACGGTAAACCGTGGGATCCGAAACGGATGCTGATCCAGTGGAACGGCAGCAAGTGGACGGGTAACGATATTCCTGACTTCGGCAATGCCGCACCGGGTACGCCAACTGGGCCGTTTATTATGCAGCCGGAAGGGATGGGACGCCTGTTTGCCATCAACAAAATGGCGGAAGGTCCGTTCCCGGAACACTACGAGCCGATTGAAACGCCGCTGGGCACTAACCCGCTGCATCCGAACGTGGTGTCTAACCCGGTTGTTCGTCTGTATGAACAAGACGCGCTGCGGATGGGTAAAAAAGAGCAGTTCCCGTATGTGGGTACGACCTATCGTCTGACCGAGCACTTCCACACCTGGACCAAGCACGCGTTGCTCAACGCAATTGCTCAGCCGGAACAGTTTGTGGAAATCAGCGAAACGCTGGCGGCGGCGAAAGGCATTAATAATGGCGATCGTGTCACTGTCTCCAGCAAGCGAGGCTTTATCCGCGCGGTGGCAGTGGTAACGCGCCGTCTGAAACCGCTGAATGTAAACGGTCAGCAGGTTGAAACGGTGGGTATTCCAATCCACTGGGGCTTTGAGGGTGTCGCGCGTAAAGGTTATATCGCTAACACTCTGACGCCGAATGTCGGTGATGCAAACTCGCAAACGCCGGAATATAAAGCGTTCTTAGTCAACATCGAGAAGGCGTAAGGGGGCGAACAGATGGCTATGGAAACGCAGGACATTATCAAAAGGTCCGCAACTAACTCCATCACGCCGCCTTCTCAGGTGCGTGATTACAAAGCAGAAGTCGCAAAACTTATCGACGTTTCCACCTGTATCGGCTGTAAAGCCTGTCAGGTGGCGTGTTCGGAGTGGAACGACATCCGTGATGAAGTGGGGCACTGCGTCGGGGTTTACGATAACCCCGCCGATCTGAGCGCCAAGTCCTGGACGGTGATGCGCTTTAGCGAAACCGAACAGAACGGCAAGCTGGAGTGGCTGATCCGTAAAGACGGCTGTATGCACTGTGAAGATCCCGGCTGCCTGAAGGCGTGCCCGTCTGCTGGTGCAATCATTCAGTACGCTAACGGGATTGTCGATTTCCAGTCGGAAAACTGCATCGGCTGTGGTTACTGCATTGCCGGGTGTCCGTTTAATATTCCGCGCCTCAACAAAGAGGATAACCGGGTATATAAATGCACGCTCTGCGTCGATCGCGTCAGCGTCGGCCAGGAACCGGCTTGTGTGAAAACCTGTCCGACCGGGGCTATCCACTTCGGCACCAAGAAGGAGATGCTGGAGCTGGCGGAACAGCGCGTGGCGAAACTGAAAGCGCGTGGTTACGAACATGCTGGCGTCTACAACCCGGAAGGGGTCGGTGGTACGCACGTTATGTACGTGCTGCATCACGCCGATCAGCCGGAGCTGTATCACGGTCTGCCGAAAGATCCGAAGATCGACACCTCGGTAAGCCTGTGGAAAGGCGCGTTGAAACCGCTGGCAGCGGCTGGCTTTATTGCCACTTTTGCCGGGTTGATTTTCCACTACATCGGTATTGGCCCGAATAAGGAAGTGGACGATGACGAGGAGGATCATCATGAGTAAGTCGAAAATGATTGTGCGCACCAAATTTATTGATCGCGCCTGTCACTGGACCGTGGTGATTTGCTTCTTCCTGGTGGCGCTGTCCGGGATTTCG
>OKSH01002904.1_pt1 | contig 11885 bp, 7 predicted proteins | sample 1601231 | NCBI WGS metagenome assembly OKSH01 (sample SAMEA3541596, study PRJEB24748) | human gut metagenome | biome: human gut; feature: human-associated habitat; material: faeces | place: China | collected 2012 | reverse complement strand
ATCATTCTCTCCGGCTCCGCCCTGCGAAAACAAAACCACAGTATCTCCTTCTCCAGCCAGCCGCCGCCAGATGGCCGCCGAGGAGGCCGCCGTACAAAATGTCGTCAACGGCCTGCTTCTGGAAGAGGTCAAAGCCTGGCGCAAGGCCCACAAGGCCGCCCTGGTTCTGCCCCGCCGGAATGTGCTGGACGCCGACGCCAGCCTGGACATCACCGCAGCCATACTCAAGGGCATGGACGCCCGCAAGGCCGTCTTCCCGGCGTTGCCCGTGGTGTCCGTCAAGCTGCCCGGCGAGAAGGGGAAAACGCCGGAAACCCCCGGCCAAGCCAATCACAACGCCGTCCCCGGCGCAAAAAGGAAGTAAGCATGAGCGCACAGAAAAATTCCGGCAAGACCGGGGCCGAAGCCGCCGCTTCCGGCGAAGGCCAACAAATCCGCGTGGCCCTGAACAGCGCGCGGCTCCGCACGTCCTACGCCAATGTCTTCCAGACCCGCTGCACGGCCGAGGAGGTCATCCTCTGCTGCGGCCTGAGTCAGCCCGAAAGCCTGAACACCCAGGACGGCGGTACTGAAAACGTCCTGGCCGTGGACCTGGACCGGCGCATCGTCATGACCCCGGCCTCGGCCCAACGCCTGCTCCTGGCCCTGGACCGCACGCTCAAGGAGCATGCCGCCCGTTTCAGCGGCAATATCGGCGGGGAAAACGCCTGACACGAGTAACCCGGCAAACGCGGCAAGGCCCCCGCATTCCGATGGATGCGGGGGCCTTGCCGTCTGAGGGAAATAAGCTCAAGCCATGAACGCGTCGTACAGATCAATGCCGGTCCAGCACTCATAGAGCACCAGAATCATCAGGATGGTATTGCCCACCCCGTGAATCAACGGCAGCCAGAAGCGTTTTTTCTTGTATTTGTTCATGATCCCGCCGGTGATCAGTCCCAGAATGGACAGAACGATGATCGGCCAGGCCAGGGTGGCGTGGATGCCGGTAATATGGGTGGCCCCGAACAGGCTGTGCGTCACATAAAAGCCGAAGGCCCCGGCCGTCCAGAGCAGCAGCCCCACAGTGCCCAGGCGCACGTGGGTCCGCCAGGGAAAAATGACCTTGCGGCCCCGCAGCATTTCAATGCGCTTCCAGCCCTGCCACATGGCAAGCAGGCCGATCAGCACCGCCAGGCTCTGCATGGCCGGATGCACCCAAAGAACCAATGTATCCCACATAGCACAATCTCCGGTAATAACGGTATGGCGACGTCCGACGCGCCACGCAAAAAAAGCCCGCGCGCCTCTTGCGAAAGAGGGCCGCGCGGGCGGGCGTGGAACAGCTTTAGAACGTGTAATTCAGCTCTTCAAAATAGGCTTTGGGATGGGCACAGGCGGGGCAGACGTCAGGCGCGCCGGTGCCTTCCACCAGACAGCCGCAATTGAGGCAGCGCCACACGGTAGGTTTGGAGCGCATGAACATGCGGCCTTCCTTGATGTCGCCGGCCAGTTTCAGGAAGCGCTTTTCATGATAGGCTTCGGCCACGGCGATGTTGCGCATGACCGAGGCGATTTCGGAAAAGCCTTCCTTGGCGGCCACATCGGCGAAAGAAGGGTACATCTGGGTGTGTTCGTAGTTTTCACCGCTGGCGGCCTCGATCAGGTTGGCCTCGCTGCCCGCGATGACGCCGGCGGGATAGGCGGCCTGAATTTCCACTTCGCCGCCTTCCAGGAACTTGAACAGGCGCTTGGCGTGTTCTTTTTCCTGCAGGGCCGTTTCCGTAAAGATGTCGCTCACGAACACGTAACCGTCTTTCTTGGCCTTGGAGGCGAAGTAATCATAACGGTTACGGGCCTGGGACTCACCGGCGAACGCGGTCAGAATATTTTTTTCGGTCTGGGTGCCTTTCAGCGATTTCATAACCACCTCAACTCTGAACATGCCTGGCATGGTTGAACAGTTGAAAAGACAAGGGGATAGAGCGGTTCACGCATGAAATGCGTCAACCGCTCTACAAGGCTTTGCCTGCAAATCCTTGCCACGAAATGCGAGTAGGCGGGCTTTGCTCGCCGCAAACGAGCATTTCAAGCATACATCTCACTAGACCCGCTATCCCCTGTTTCTTTTTCGTAACCTTTATCAATTTGCCTGTCAAGGCATGCCCGCGCCCGCTTTATGACAATCGAATGAGCGCTTCCTCTCCGGATACGCATTTGATTTCATCCGTGCGTCTTCCTTCCTTAAGGCCCGCGAACACAGCCGACGCAGTCGGCAAGTGAGCGGAGGCTGGTTTTGCGGGAATTTTGCAAAATTGGCGATTTTTTCGTGTGGGCAAGGCAGCGACGCGTTTTTGAGCGGAGACCGACCGGAAGGCGGCCCAAAGGGCCGTGCCCGTTGGCGAGTAGAGCGAGCCTTACGGGCATCGCGAGCAGAGCTGTACTCAAGTACGCGAGCATCAAAAACGCGCCGATAACGCCGCCCACGCGGAAAAGGCGGATTTTGTAAAATAACCGCAACGCTACAGGAAGCCTGACGCAAGAGCATTTTTCTTTTTCGTTCTATTTATTCGATTGTCCTGGTGCCCGCTTATGGCCTCAGGCCTGCTCGGCGGCGTTGAGCTGGGCCTCCAGGGCCGCGATCTGGGATTGCAGGGCGTTCATCTTGCTGGTGACGCCCGCATCCGCCCCGCCGCCGCTCAATTGGGAAGCCAGGCTCATAAGCTGGCTCTTGAGCGACTCAAGCTGCTTCTTGATGGCTTCCGTGCTGTCGCTGCCCGAAGCGGACGCGCCGCCCGATCCGCCACTGGCCCCGCCGCCCTGAGCTTCGGACGCCTCGGTTTCTTCTCCGCCGCTGTTCTGGTTCGCGTCCGCGGTTGTCGTTGTGGAGCTTCCCTTGTCGTACTGGTGGATTTTTTCCGAAAAGAGCTTTCGGGCCTCATCGGAAATGTCCACCGTATCGCCGGAAGAACCGCTCTGCCCCGTGGACGAGGATTTTTGTGAAGACGAATCCACGCCGTTGAGGGCGTTGAGATCCCAAAGGCCGCTTGCGCTGTAGGCGGATCCGATTTCCATGGTTACGCTCCTGTGCTGGCTGGAGGGTGCCGTCATGAGATGGATTTTCGTGTTATGTCAAGGAGAACGAGCCTTTTATGCAGGGAGTGTACTCTTCTGGTACTCGACCGAAATAAAAGGCGATGTTCGACGCGGAGATAACCGAAAAGACACTCATGGCGGCACCCTCTAGAACTCGTAGCGGAACGTCCCGAACACGCCGTGCGCCGTGCTCTTCGCGCCGAGCTGGATGTTGTAGTTCACGCCCAGGGACGTGGTATCGTTGCCGAATTCCAGACCGGCCTGGCCCATGTAGGAGACGTAATCCATGGTCTGGGTGTCCAGTTCCGCCTTGGTGCCCGTGCCGGTGAAGCGCACGTCGCTGCGGGCGTCAATATCCCCGGCGGCCGGGATCACGGCCAGGTCCAGGCTGGGCTTGAAGTGCCAGCCGTTGCCGGTCTCGATTTGCTTGCTGAAGGCTACGCCGATGGGGAAAGTCCAGATGTTCTGGTTGATGGCGTCGCCCTTGAGCAGCGTGCCGCCGGACTTCACGTCGTATTCGTCGGTGTTCAGGCTCATGTAGCGCACGCCCACATGTGGGGTGATGTCCATGACGCTGGTCTCGAACCTGTATTCACCGCGCAGGCCCGCGCTGATGGCATAGGCCGTCACGTCGCTCTTGAGCTTGCCCATCTGCATGCTTGCGGGCAGGTCCTGCTCCAGCTTGTTGTAGGTGGAGGTGTAGTTCACGTCGGCGGTCAGGCCGAAGTTGTTCTGGGCCCAACCGGCATACGCGCCGATGCCCCAGAAGTTCATATTGTTGGTGGTTTCGTTGAGGTCGCCGGAGCCCTGCGCGTAGCCGCCGCCGATGTTGAAGGTGATGCCCGCGCGGATGGCGTTGTCGAAGGTGTAATCCGCGCCGATAGCCACGCCGCCCAGGCCGCCGCTGAAGTCCATGTCGAAGTTTCCGGCCTTCATGCCGTAGCCGTTGCTGCTCTGGTAGAGAGGCATGATCCACATGGCGAAGCCGGTCCTGGCGGCGTCTCCGGCGGAAGCGCCGGTTTGCACCGAGCCGTCCGGGGCCACGCTCTGGATGGCGTTGCCGCCGGGCTGGGCCAGGCTGGTACGCTGGGTCACGGCATTGCCCGCCGCGTTGCTGGCGGCCATGGTCATCTGCGGCACCGCGCCGACGAGCGCCATGCGCGCCGCGCTTTCGATGGTCACGGCGGCAGCGGCGTCATTGTTCAGATAGTTCGGGCTGATGGCCCGGTTCAGGAATCGGACGCCCTTGGTCTCGGACATTTCACCGGCCGCGCCGGTGTTGCCCGCCAGGGCCATGTTGTTCACCACCTTGACCAGTTCGCCGTCGAGTTTGGGCATGAAGGCGGCGGCGGAAGTCAGCGCGCCCTTGTATTCGCCGGTGGCGCTCTTTTCCAGATGCACCAGCTTGGAGTCCGTGGAGAGGTTCGCGCCCACCCAGGCCGTGGAGTTGGTTTCGGTCGTGGGGGTAGTACCATCAGCTTTAAGGTAGTTTGTTGTCGTGAAACCATCCACCACAGTGTAGTCCGCACCGATTTTCGCCCCGGCGATGCGCAGTTTCGCCCCGTCGGTCAGGTTGAGCGTGCCGCCGGTCGCGGTCAGAGCCACATTGCCGCCGGTCGCCGCGTCGGCGTTGACCACCAGCAGGGATTTGCCGGAGAAGTCGGCAGTGTTGGCGGTGGGATTCAGCGGAGTGACGCCGCCATTCGTCTTGGTGCCGTCCACCTGAATGCCGCCGGTGGTGTCATTCAGCACCTGAGCGCTGTAGATGCCCAGCACGGAATCCACGCCGTTCCGGGTCAGGCCCGCGCCGTTGGTCGCGGCATTGACCTGGGAGGTCAGCCAGTTTGCGTCCGCGCTGCCGATAAGCAGCATGGAATTCTGGCCCACGCCCGCCAGCACGTCGATGGCGCCGCTGTCAAAGTCGCCGACAGCCATCACGTTGGAGCCGGAAGTCCAGGCCGGGTCGATAAGCAGGCTGCCGCCCGCCATGTTCAGGGTGTTGACCGTCAGGCTGGTGGCTGCGGTGTCGGTAGCCGAGCCCACGGCAAGCGTCTTGCCGCTGGTTCCGGTCAGCGTATCCACCGCGACCGTAGCGCCGTTGCTGATGGTACTGTCGTCACCCAAGGTCACGTCCCCGCCCGTGAAGCTGCCGCCCTCAATGGTGGCCGCGCCGGTCACGTTCAGGTTGCCCACCCGAGCGGTGGCATCGCTCAAGTTCAGAGTGCCGCCCACGGAGCTGGTATCCGTGGTGTTCAGAACGCCGCCGTTCACAGCCACATTACCCGTAGCGGTCAGGGTTTTGGCCTGCACGTTGGTGGCCGTCACATCAGCGGCGGTGATGGTCGTACCCGCCTGCACGTTGGTGGCGGCGATGTCGCCGGAACCCACATTGATCGCCTTACCGGACGCCACAATCAGTTCCGCGCCATCGGCCACGGTGATGTCGGCATCGGTCGTCTTGATGTCGCCCATGTCGGCGACAATCGCGCCGCTGGCGTTGCTCGCGCCATCGGTCAGGGTCACGTCGCCCTTGGCGGAATGGATCAGGCTGTTGGTCAGGCTGCCGGTCGTGCCGTCCACGGCGTTGGTAACAGTGATGTCTTTCTCTGCCGTGATCAGACCGTTGCTCGCTGCCAGGGTGCCAGTATTGATGGAAGCTGCATTGACGGTGCCGCTGTTGGCACTGACCGTCTCCACTTTCTTCGCACTGTCGCCGATCTTGCCGCTGTTCAGAGTTGCTCCGGAGACGCTGACCTCGCCTCTACCGTCACCGGCAGCAACGATGTCGCCGGTGGTGAAAGACGCGTCGCCGTTGCCCACGGCGTTGAGCGTACCGCCGCCATAGCTGTCGCCCAGCGTCACCTTGCCCACCATGCCCTGATTGGCCTTGGCGGAATCCCCAAGGGTCAGCGCTTTGCCGTCCTTCACCTGTAGCGCAAGAGCATTGTTGTTCTTATCCTGCGCCAGGACGCCTCCATCTGTGGAGCCAGCCAGTTGCAGGGTATCCTTGACGACCACCTGATCCGATGTCGCATCGGCGTCCGTCACCTTGATATCCTTGAATCCGCCGCTGACGCCGCCAGTCACATCCGTTTTCTTCCCGACGCCCGTGGCGTTTTTCAATTCATCACTGTTCAGATTCGCGGCATCACCGATCTTGACGGTACCGTCGGCGGAAACCATATCCTTTATCGAAGTAGTTCCCAGATCCAGCAGACCTTCACTACCCAAATTCAGGATATTGTTTTTGATGGTGCCCAGCTCGGTCTTTGTGACCTCCTCGCCCAGTCCGGTCACTTTCAGGGTACCGCCAGCCGCAACCTCAATTGCGCTTACCCCGGATTTGAGACTGAAATTATCGCCGAACAAAACCGTTTTGCCAGCTTCCAGCATACCCTGATTAGCGACCAGAATGCCGCCGGTGCTGGATACATACGTTTGATTCGCCAAGACGGTGTTCACCGTCAACTTGCCGTCAGCGCCCGCGCCGCCCACCGTGAGCGTGCCGCCGCTCTGGTTCAGGCTGTCCACGGTCAGGCTGCCGTTGTTCACGGCCACCGCGCCCGCCTTCTGGGTCAACGTCGCCAGGGTCAGGTCGGCCTTGGCGGCGTTGCTGCCCACGGTCAGCCCGGAGGCGCTCACGCCTTTAGCGGCTGCGGAAGAGTCCACGGTCAGGCTGTCCACGCCGTTCAGCGCGCCGCCGGCCAGGGTCAGGCCATGGAAGGCCAGTTGGCCGTCCGCACCGCCGTTATAAGTGACAGAACCGCCGGTCAGGGTCGTATCCACCTCGCCTGTGGCGAAATTCAGCTTACCCTTGTCGGCCACGGTAATAGCGCCGCCGGAAAGGTTGAACGCGCCGCCCTTGGTCACACCAGCGAGCCCGGCGTCTACCGCACCGCCCTTCTTGGATTTCCCGGCCACGGTCAGGGCGCCTGCCACATCAATGGAGCCGCCGCTCATATTGGTTTCGCGGGCCAGGATGTAGCCGGTCTTGCCCGCGTTTACCGTAATGCCGGCGTTGTCGCTGATATTCAGGGACACAAAGTCCGTGCCAGCATCCGTGGAAGAGGCATAGAGCACGGAATTCGTGCCGTCCATGACGATCTTGGCATCGCCGGAAAGATTCATCTGGCCGCCAGCCCAGTTCGCATCAACCCCGGCAAAGAGCACGCCGGAAGTGCCCAGGGTCACCGTGCCGCCGGAAATATTGGTCTGGTTTTCGTTGTTCACGCCGTAGCCGCCCAACCGGGGGCCGTTGTCCCAGGCTGTCACGGAACCGCCCTCGGCAAGGCCGATTTCAACCGTGCCGCCGCTGATTTCCAGATTGCCCACCTGCATGTCGCCGTTGAGCTGACCGTGACCGCCGTTGTTAACGGAGGCGTCGCCCTTGACCACAAGTTTGCCGTCGGAAAGGCTGTAGCCGCTGTTGGTATAGCTGAAGTTGTTCAGCGTGCCGTCCGCGCTGCCGTCAGGCTTTTCCGTCCAGAGCGTGCCGTTGACGGTCAGCGTGCCGCCTTCCTGGTTGATCTGGGTATAGGGAGCATAGAGCGCGCCGTTCTTCGCCACGGTCACGTCGCCGGAGGAAAGGTTGAAGACGCCGCTCTTGCCGTCGGCGGCGCTGCCGTCATACACGACACTACCGCCTCTCGCGCCTGTGTCCGGCTGAAGCAGCAGATTGCCATTTACGTTGAGTTTGCCGCCGGTCATGTCCAGCGTCGGGGCGCTCATCACGCCGTACTTGCCGGCGTCCACATTGATGACGGCCGTGCCGCCGATGGTGTTCTCACTGGTAAACATGATATGGGCCGCGTTGTTGCCGAAACCGCCGCTGGTGTCGGTGCCCTGCATATTGATGGTGCCGCCGGTAATGGAGAAGTGATTTCCGGCGAAGAGCTCACTGTTGACCTGCATGTTGACGGTGCCGCCGGTGATGTCCATGCCCTTGTATGCGCCGATGTAGGCGGCATTTTCCCAGGCCGCGCTCGCTTTGCCGGTCAGCTCCACCGTGCCGCCCTCAATGCGCGCGGTGTTGACGTCCATGCTGGTGTACGCGCTGCTCCCGTCCACGGCTAGCGAGCCGCTCTTCATGGTCACGTCCATGCCGGTCGTCACGCCGGATTGCCCGTCATAGTTGTAATGCACGAGGCGAGCGCCATTGCTCAGCGACAACGCGCCGCCGTCAATAGTCAGCGTTGTGGTGGCGACGTTTTTGCCGCCGCTCTGATCCTTATCCGGAACGATGTCAAAGAGTGTGCTGACATTTTCAGTTTTGCTTGTGCCTATGGTAACCGTCTCCCCATCCCAAGGGGCAGGTACGGGAGCCGCCCCGGCCATGCCCGCCGCGCCCACGGTCAGCGCGCCCGTCAGGGCCAGGGTGCCGAACAGGTTCAGCAGGCGGCATTTTTTAAGCACAGCCCGATATTTATTGACAAGATTGCCGATAGCGCCCTTCGTTAGCATAGCATACCTCCTAGGAGCATCCGCTCCTCAAGAATTCATACGGAGCCCAATGCTCCCTTCCTTTGCCGACAGATGTACTGTCGGTTTCCGGCTGGGCTTCGAGAATTTATGGGAGAGCTATCTTTGTGAAATAATGAGTATTTTTATAAATTAGAAATTGGGAATTTTTTATTAGAGATATGCTATTGCAAATTTAGGCGGCTGAAAGTATCATTATTCAACAACTCATTGACAGTACATCTGTCGATGAATTGTATACATATCCGCTGGATATGCGTGAGGACATTTTTGATATCTGTCGGAAGTGCAGTGTAACATGCCGTTTTTTCTGCTTTTCAGGTCCGGAATAACGCCTCTGGCCTGAACGGTCCCGGTTCCGGTCCGGGCAAACCGGAAGCGCTGAAATTCGATCTCAACGGCTGCTGGTCACGCCGGATTGATCTCGCCCACCGCCTCGTCTATCGGGTGGATGAGCCCGCCGGACAGCTCATTGTGCTGCAATGCCGTTATCACTACTGACGGCGTTCTTTCTCCGCTCCCGCCGCGCTTTCCCAGCAAATCCCTTTACAAAAAGACGCGCCGCTGGCTATTCTGCACGCCAAGCCGGGCCGCGCGCCGTGCGCGCCCGACCTCTGGGGCAAGGAAACTTTGAGAATGTCTATTCTCAAAGTTAATCCGCGCCGGGGTCCGGGGGTCCGGTTCAAAACAAGCGAGAAGTACAATGGAAGAGTTTTCGCGTATCCAGCGCCTGCCTCCTTATGTCTTTGCCGTCGTGGGCGACCTCAAGATGAAGTTGCGTCGGCAGAATATCGACATCGTGGATTTCAGCATGGGCAATCCCGACATTCCCACGCCGGGCCATGTGGTGGACAAGCTGGTGGAGGCCGCGCAAAAGCCGGTCAACCACCGCTATTCCCTGTCCAAGGGCATCCCCAATCTGCGCAAGGCCGTCTGTGACCGTTACGCCCGCCTCTACGGCGTGGAACTGGACCCGGAACGCGAAGCCATCGTGACCATGGGCTCCAAGGAAGGCCTGGCCCACCTCTCCCTGGCCATGCTGGAGCCCGGCGATGTGGTGCTGGCCCCGGACCCCACCTATCCCATCCATAAATACGCGCCGATCATCGCGGGCGCGGACGTGCGCAGCGTGCCCATCGGCCCGGGACGCGACTTTTTCGAGGATCTGACCGCCGCCACCCGCCAGGCCTGGCCCAAGCCCAAGCTGCTTTTCCTCTGCTATCCGCACAATCCCACCACCGAGGTGACGGACCTGGATTTCTTCCGCAAGGTGGTGGCCTTCGCCAAGGAGAACGGCCTCTGGGTCGTCCATGACCTGGCCTACGCGGATCTGGTTTTCGACGGCTACAAGGCCCCCAGTTTCCTTCAGGCCGAAGGGGCCAAGGATGTGGGCGTGGAGTTCTACACCCTGTCCAAGAGTTATTCCATGCCCGGCTGGCGTGTGGGCTTCTGTCTGGGCAATCCGCGTCTGGTGCACGCTCTGGCCCGGATCAAGAGCTATCTGGACTACGGCATCTTCCAGCCTATCCAGATTGCTTCCACCGTGGCCCTCAACGGGCCGGAGGACTGCGTGCACGAAATTTGCGACATCTACCGCGAGCGCCGCGACCGCCTCATTGAGGGGCTGGGGCGCATCGGCTGGGAGGTGCCCTCGCCCAAGGCCACCATGTTTGTCTGGGCGCGCATTCCCGAGCCCTTCCGCAAGATGGGTTCCGTGGAATTTTCCAAATTGCTGCTGACCGAGGCGCAGGTGGCCGTATCGCCGGGGCTGGGCTTCGGTTCCTACGGCGACGAGTACGTGCGTTTCGCCCTCATTGAAAACGAGCACCGCACCCGGCAGGCCATCAGCAATATGCGCCGCCTGCTCTCGGGCGCGCCGGAGTAAGCATGACGAAAGCCAACGAAAGCAAACCCCTGGTGGCCGGTCTGGCCGGTTTCGGCACGGTGGGCGGCGGCCTGGCGCGTCTGCTCAAGGAAAACGCGGACATCATCCGCCGCCGCACGGGCCGCGACATCGTGGTCAAGCGCGTGCTGGTGCGCAACGCCCAGAAGGCCCGCAACGTGCCGCTGCCCGAGGGCGCGGAACTGACCACCGACCCGGCGCTGCTCACCGACGATCCGGATATCGACGTGCTGGTGGAACTCATCGGCGGCATTGATCAGGCCCGCGCGCTCATCGACCGCGCCCTGGACCAGGGCAAGCATATCGTCACGGCCAACAAGGCCCTGCTGGCCGAGGAGGGTCTGGCCCTCTTCCAGAAGGCCGAGCGCAAAAAGCGCATTCTGCGCTATGAGGCCAGCGTGGCCGGGGCCATCCCCATTGTCCAGGCCCTCAAGGAAAGCCTGACCGGCAACCGCATCGAGTCGCTGATGGGCATCCTCAACGGCACCAGCAATTACATCCTGTCGGAAATGACCTCCAACGGCCTGGATTTTGACCTGGCCCTCAAGCAGGCCCAGGAGCTGGGCTACGCCGAGGCCGATCCCACGCTGGACATCGACGGGCACGACGCGGCCCACAAGCTGATCCTGCTGATCCGCCTGGCCCACGGGGTCAATTATCCCTACACGGCCCTGTCCGTGCGCGGCATCCGGGGGCTTTCGGCCATGGACATCCGCCTGGCGCGCGAGTTCGGCTACCGTATCAAGCTCATCGGCCAGGTGCGTGAAGTGCGTTGCCCCGATGCGAAAAAGGACGGCAAGGAGTGCGCGGGCGACGGTTTTGACCGTCCGGTCCGCCTGGAAGCCGGGGTCTTTCCGGCCCTGGTGCACCATACCTTTCTGCTGGCGCGCGTGGGCGGCGTGTACAATGCCGCGCGGGTGGAGGCCAACGCGGCCGGGGCGCTCTTCTTCCACGGGCGCGGAGCCGGGGATCTGCCCACGGCCGGGGCCGTGCTGGCCGACCTGATGGCCGTGGCCCGCGAGGAACGGCCCAACAACACGGGCTTTGTGGGCAAGGAACTGCCCAAGGCCGCCATTGTGCCGCCCGAGGAATGGCGCTCCTGCTACTACGTGCGGGTCATGGTCCAGGACGCGCCCGGCGTGCTGCGGGACATTTCCGGCTGCATGGCCGCCGAGGGCATCAGCGTGGCCCAGATGATCCAGAAAGCGGATGAGGGCCAGGGCGTGCCCCTGGTTTTCATGACCCATGAAACATCGGCCAGAGCCATGAGCGACGCGCTCCAGCGCGCGGTGGACGCGGGCCTGCTCAAGGAACCGGCGGTGTATTTCAGGGTGCTGTAGAAAGCGGCAATGCGGCGGCGGGTTCCGGAAGGGGCCCGCCGCTTCTCGTTTCGGTCGCGCCCGCAGGCCCCCCTCCCCCCCCCTCGACC
>OKSH01002896.1_pt1 | contig 11904 bp, 8 predicted proteins | sample 1601231 | NCBI WGS metagenome assembly OKSH01 (sample SAMEA3541596, study PRJEB24748) | human gut metagenome | biome: human gut; feature: human-associated habitat; material: faeces | place: China | collected 2012 | reverse complement strand
CTCCGCCCCGGTGGGCTACGCGGGCCTCGACTCGTCGGTGTGCCAGTCGGGCATGTTCGACAGCGGCGGCGGGCCCATCACCAAGCACGGATCGCCGTACCTGCGCCGCGCGCTCTGGCTGGCCGCGAGCTGGGCGCGCCTGCACGACCCGTCCCTGCGCGAGTTCTACGAGAGGAAGCGCGCCGAGGGGAAGTGCCACCGCGTGGCGGTGACGGCGGTCGCCAGGAAGCTGTGCCACATAGTCTTCGCCGTGATGCGCGACCAGGTCCCGTACGACCCCTCGAGGCCGGGGAGGGACCCGTCAAAGCATTCGGTATCCGGTTCTCAAGGTGCAGCGAAATCCAAAACTAAATCGAAAACTGAAAATTGAAACTGAAGCTGAATAAACTAGTCAGAATGTCTTGACTTCATATAGCTGGTCTCCTTGTTACGTTGCCGTACTAATCAGCTCTTCTCGGCCCCGCGCGCTATGAGCCTTGAAAAGCTGGTATCTCATGAGACCCTAGGCCTCACAATCAACATCACAGCGCTCAATCTGAGCCTTCTCGCACAATCGGTTTATATGCATGATGAGATACAACAGCTCCTCGTCCGATAGCTCGCGCGACATACCATCAAGAAAGATCGCGGCAATAGAATCGGCGATATCGGATGCATCGGGATACTCTCGGGCAAGCATGGGATACATAGAAGCATTCTCACTTGTAAGCGACTTGCCCCCAGAAGCACGCATATAGAGATACTGCAAATGTGTTGCGAAACGGCTGAAATTGAAACTCGATCGGTCGAGATCGATTCCAAAGCCCTTCTCTATTACGCAAACGGAACGTTCGAGAAGCTCATCGAATGACAACTGGGAATCGTCAGCTAAGTCCCCGTCACCCTCCGCACCACAATCCATATTGTTAACGAAGCACAATGCAATACCCGCCGCTTCTCGCTGCGGAATGGACAAGCCAAACTCGCGACTCATCCGCTTACAGAGATGCAAGCCAACCTCGTACTCAGCTGGATATTGCTGCTCCACATCGAAGACAAGCGGCATGTGAACGGCAATTCCTTCCCTAATGCGCTTGAGGGCAAAACTCAAATGGTCTGCCAATACGAAGGTAAAGTTCGAGCTCAATCGATAGGCAAAACGATCTCGAACCAAGTCTGCAGTCTGGCTAGCAAGGGATAGGACCCGCGGATCAATTTCTTCCAACAACAGGGAACTCTGGGGGTCAAGGTCGTAGAACGTCCTCTGCACGCGCTGCAAATCCACCTCGGAACCCAACTCGCAAAAGCCTATTCCTTTGCCAAAGGCAACAAGCTCCTCACCGTTGTCGTCTATACATAGCACAGCGCTGTTATTGATCTTTGCGGTCACGCGCATCTCGTCCCCCCCCTCCCTGTGCATCTCTAACAAAAAAACTCCCGGAGCAGTATCCATGCGAATCTCACATTGGATAGCGCTTCGGGAGTCCCAAATAACGTTCCAATTAAATTTATACACCGGCATTAAACCGCCCTATATGTCCTCCGGTGAACGGCAAGCCTCTTTCCGCAAGCGGATTCCGCAAGCGAATTAAGTTGGGGTGAAACAAGCGATTCAAATACGAAGCCAACTCAAAAGAACGACAGATGGACATCGATACGCCCATCCACCGCCCAGCCTACGAGAATAGCTCTCAAACAAAAGGGACCAACCCGCCCGCGAAGACGAGTTAGTCCCTTGTTCTACCGGTCAAGCGCTAAACGCATGCCCTAAAAAAGCGGTCTGAAAAAGCTTTAGGCCTCGTTATAGAGGGTCTTGAGCTTCAGCAGGTGCTGGTAGCGCTCCATAGCCGCATTCTCATTAGCAGCGAAGAGCTTCTCGGCACGCTCCGGGAAGGAACGGGTGAGGGAGGCGTAACGGGCCTCGTTCATCAGGAAGTCCTGATAACCGCCTGCGGGCTCCTTGGAGTCGAGCGAGAACTTCTTGCCCTCGTCGGCAGCCGGGTTGAAGCGGAAGAGGTTCCAGTAGCCGCACTCGACAGCCTTCTTCATCTCGGCCTGGCAGTTCTGCATGCCGCCCTTCTTGATGGAGTGCATCTCGCAGGGGCTGTAGCCGATGATGAGGGACGGGCCGTCGTAGGCCTCGGCCTCGTGGATGGCCTTGAGGGTCTGAGCCGGGTTGGCGCCCATGGCGACCTGCGCCACGTAGACGTAGCCGTAGCTCATGGCAATCTCGGCCAGGGACTTCTTCTTGGTCACCTTACCGGCAGCGGCGAACTGAGCGACCTGGCCCAGGTTCGAGGCCTTGGAGGCCTGACCGCCGGTGTTGGAGTAAACCTCGGTGTCGAAGACAAAGACGTTGACATTGTGGCCGGAAGCCAGGACGTGATCCAGACCACCGAAGCCGATGTCGTAGGCCCAACCGTCGCCGCCGAAGATCCAGAAGGACTTCTTGGTGAGGTAAGCCTTGTCGGCGAGGATTGCCTTGGAAGCCTCGCAGCCGCACTTCTCGAGCTCGGCAACGTAGGCAGCGGCAGCGGTCTTGGAGGCCTCGGCGTCGTTGACAGAGTCAATCCAAGCCTGGCCGGCAGCCTTGAGCTCGTCGGACGGACCATCGGCGGCGATGATCTCCTGGGTGGCGGCAATCAGCTTGTGCTGAACAGCCTCATAGCCCACGGCCATGCCCAGACCGTGCTCGGCATTGTCCTCGAACAGGGAGTTGTTCCACGCCGGGCCGTGACCGTCCTTGTCCTTGCAGTAAGGAGCGGTGGCAGCGGGGTTGCCCCAAATGGAGGAGCAGCCGGTGGCGTTGGAGATGAACATGCGGTCGCCGGCGACCTGGGTCACCAGACGTGCATAGGCGGTCTCGGCACAGCCGGCGCAGGAGCCAGAGAACTCCAGGTAGGGCTGTTTAAACTGGCTGCCCTTAACGTTGGCCGCGATGAGCTCCTTCTTCTCGGAGACGTTCTCGACCATGTAGTCCCAAACGGGCTGCTGGTCCATCTCCTGCTCGGTGGGAACCATCTCGAGGGCACCCTTGGGGCAGACCTTGACGCAGTTGGTGCAGCCCATGCAGTCGAGCGGGGACACGGCCATGGTGAACTTCATGCCCTTGGCCTTGGGGCCCATGGCGTCGAGCGTGCGGGTAGCCTCGGGCGCGGCGGCAGCCTCGTCCTCGGTCATCGCGAACGGACGGATGGTGGCATGCGGGCACACATAGGCGCACTGGTTGCACTGGATGCACTTGGTCTCGTCCCAGTGAGGAACGACCACGGCGACGCCGCGTTTCTCGTATGCGGAGGCGCCCAGCTCAAACTGGCCGTCGGCGCAATCGACAAAGGCGGAAACGGGCAGGCTGTCGCCATCCATGCGATCGATGGGCTCGAGCAGGTTCTTGACCTGCTGGGCGATGGCAGACTTGGCCTCCTCGGAGAGCTCGACGGGAGCGGCGTCCTCGGCGGTAGCCCAGTCGGCCGGAACCTCGAACTTACGGAAAGCGGTAGCGCCGGCATCGATGGCCTTGTGGTTGGCGTCGACGATAGCCTGGCCCTTCTTCATGTAGGACTTGGTAGCCGCGTCCTTCATGTACTGCAGGGCGTCCTCGGCGGGCAGGACCTTGGCCAGCGCGAAGAAGGCGGACTGGAGCACCGTGTTGGTGCGCTTGCCCATGCCGACCTTAGCGGCCAGGTCGATAGCGTCGATCAGGTAGACGTTGACGTTGTTGTTCGCGATGTAGCGCTTGGCCACGGCGGGCATGTGCTCGGCGAACTCCTCGTCGCTCCACTGGCAGTTGACCAGGAAGGTGCCGCCCGGCTTGACGTCGCGGACCATCTTGAAGCCCTTAACGATGTAGCTGGGGTTGTGACAAGCGACAAAGTCGGCCTTGGTCACGTAGTACGGCGAACGGATCGGAGAATCACCAAAGCGCAGGTGCGAGACGGTGACGCCGCCGGTCTTCTTGGAGTCGTACTGGAAGTAGGCCTGGACGTACTTGTCGGTGTGGTCGCCGATGATCTTGATCGAGTTCTTGTTGGCGCCGACGGTACCGTCGCCACCCAGACCCCAGAACTTGCACTCGATGGTGCCGGGGGCTGCGGTGTTGGGCGCATCCTCGGCCTCGGGCAGGCTCAGGTTGGTCACGTCATCGACAATGCCGATGGTGAACTCGCGCTTGGGCTCGTCCTTCTTGAGCTCCTCGAAGACAGCGAACGCGGACGCGGGAGGCGTGTCCTTGCTGCCCAGGCCATAACGGCCGCCGACGACCTTGATGCCCGTCTTGCCAGCCTCGTAGAGAGCGGAGACGACGTCCTGGTAGAGCGGCTCGCCGATAGAACCCGGCTCCTTGGTACGGTCCATGACGGCGATCTTCTGGACGGTCTCGGGGAGAACGTCGACGAAGTGCTTGATGGAGAACGGACGGAACAGACGAACCTTGACCAGGCCGACCTTCTCGCCGTGAGCGTTGAGGTAGTCGATGACTTCCTCGAGCACGTCGCAGAAGGAGCCCATGCACACGACGACGCGGTCGGCATCGGGAGCGCCGTAGTAGTTGAACAGGCCGTAATCGGTGCCGAGCTTCTCGTTGATCTTCTTCATGTAGCCCTCGACGACGGCAGGGAGCTCGTCGTAGACCTTGTTGCAGGCCTCGCGGTTCTGGAAGAAGATGTCGCCGTTCTCGTGGCTGCCGCGGGTGTGCGGGTGCTCAGGGTTGAGCGCGTGATCGCGGAAAGCCTGGACGGCGTCCATGTCGCACATCTCAGCCAGATCCTTGTAGTCCCACATGGCGACCTTCTGGATCTCGTGGCTGGTGCGGAAGCCGTCGAAGAAGTTAAGGAACGGGGTCTTACCCTCGATGGCGGCAAGGTGAGCCACCGGCGAGAGGTCCATGACCTCCTGGACGTTGCCCTCGGCGAGCATGGCGAAGCCGGTCTGACGACAGGCCATGACGTCGGAGTGATCGCCAAAAATGTTCAGGGCGTGGGAAGCGACGCAACGCGCGGAGACGTGGAAGACGCCCGGGAGCTGCTCGCCCGCGATCTTGTACATGTTCGGAATCATCAGGAGCAGACCCTGAGAAGCCGTGTAGGTGGTGGTCAGAGCACCGGCGCCCAGCGAACCGTGAACGGTACCGGCTGCACCTGCCTCGGACTCCATCTCGACGACCTTGACCGGGGTGCCGAAGATGTTCTTGCGACCCTGGGCCGCCCACTGGTCGACATGGTCGGCCATCGGGCTGGACGGCGTAATGGGATAGATTCCCGCTACCTCGGTGTACGCATACGAAACATATGCGGCCGCCTCGTTGCCGTCCATAGACTTAAACTTACGCGCCATATACCCCTCTCCTCTCATATAGGTATACAGGCCCCGGCGATCGCCGGGATGTTGGCGTGATGGGATTTACGCTGTTGCTTCCAATCATCTGGCAGGCAGGCTCAGCAGCAGGTACGTGGCGTGGAGAGAAGACATGCCGAGGCGAGGGGCAACTGATGCGCCCCACAGACCCGACCGCCCGTCTTGCACATGACCGAGCGCCGCAAAGGCCGCATGCCGGATGCTCCCGGGCACGCCCCGGCGATGGGAGGCACCCGCAACGGAAATCCGCATGCGGGTTTATTGTACCCCGCCGCCAAGTGTAATTTCGACAAATATAGGTGGGCGGTAAAGGTTTACCTCGGGTGACCGCCAAGGGCCAAAATGAACGCTTCGTCCCCGGGCGATTGGCCCTGGCGCGCCATGGAGTGTCCCGGAGTGCCGGCATAAAAGGAACGTCCCCATCTGCCGACTAGAGGGCGCCGACGCCGAGGAGGATAGCGTAGGTGGTGGATTCGCCAAGTCTGAGCTCGTCGCCGGGGTTGAGCTGAGCGGAGCGGCCGGGCTCGACCTGGATGCAGACGTTCGTCGCGCCGTTTACCACCATGGTTCCGTTGGTGGACGACAAGTCCTCGACGTGCCAGATATTTTGAGCATCGCACCAGATATGGGCATGGCGGGCCGAGACATCGTCGCCGACGTCGGTAATATCGCCCTCACCAGTGGCCAGCGCACCAATCTCAACACCCTGCTCACTCGGCTGAATCCAGCGCGGGGCGCTCACGACAAAACTGTTTTGTACGCGCAGCAAGCCCAAGGGGTGCGCCGGAGCGGGTTCGCGTTCGCCCGCGGTCATCGACATGCCAAGCGAACGCGGCGTGGAGGTGCCTCCGCCACAGGTCGCGTGCGCGTAGTCGATGGCATAGTTCACCGAGGACCGCACATCCGCCGAACAACCGACGGCGACAAACAGCACCAGCACGGCCTCGGCGCGCTCGGCGGGCATGAGTTCCGCCGCCTGGGACAGGCGATCGAGCGCGTTGCGATAGAGATTCGTGTCCTGATGGCACTCTTCGAGCGCGCGTACCATCGGTTCACCTGCAGGGCCGCACACCATATTGATCACAGCCGTGGAGTCCATGGGATTTCGCTGGCGCAGGGCCAGTTGCGACATAATACGCGCAGCCGAGGTACCGTATTCGGCAAAGTAGCGCTGCTGAAGCGTGCCGACCGGCGCGCGAACGATAAAGCGGGAAACCCAAGAGCGATCGGCGGCCCGGCTCTGCGGGCTGCGGCCGTCGGCGAGCGGACGGGACGAAAGCACCAAGCCGCACAGCTCGATATGGCTCAGATGCGCCGCGCGCTTAAAGATGTCAAACATGGCCCCGCATGGGGTGAGCTCAACTTGAGATGCCATGACCTAGGCCTCCTTGGTCGTAGAAATAGAATCGGACGATACTTCGACAGGTCCGCCAAAAGTACGGGCAGCTGCGGCTCCACCGGCAAGCGGAGTCGCCATCTGGACTTTTGTGCGTCGCGGTGCCGAAACGGGAAGTTCAAAGGCAAAGCCCATCGCAAGCAAAAACCACGTAAGCGTATAGGTTGCAACCAGAGCGGCAACAAGGCCGCCCATCACGGCGCGTTGGGAAAATACGCTACATGCAGCCACAACCAGCACCGGAACCTCGCAGGCAGAAAGCGCAAGCACACCCTGCAGGAAGCCCGAGCGCCGATTGCGCGCAAGTGCCCCCGCGACAACGCCGGCTATGCCTGGCAGCGCCAACGCCAGTGCGGCAATAATACCCGGTATCGACCCAGACCACACGAGCGATCCCAAAGTCGCCGTCACGCGAGCGCCCGACGCCAGCAGCGCGGCCGAAACCACGACCACAGCCCAAACCACGCCACAGACGACCGTCGCGCCGACCATCAGCGCGCGACGAACCGCGCGGCCAGACGCATCCATGGGGCACGGCGTGAGCGGCTCGCCGCGGAGCGAACGACCGACATTTTGCGCATAGTGGTCACAAAACGCCGAGAGCGCCGCCTCGACCGCCGCCGGCTCGGGACGATCTTTTTGATGGCTGGACAGACAGGCCATCACCACGTCGAACAGCTGGGCATCGACAAACGCCAACGCATCGCGTAGCTCCTCGGAATCCGGCTCAAGCCCCAGCTGCTGGGCCTGCTCGGCCGCGGCGAGCGCCACATCGGGCTCACGACGAAGCAGCTGAGTCAAATCGCAACCGGGTGCATGGGCACCAATGGGATAGTCGGGCAGCGTGTCCATCTTGAGACGGTAGGGGCTGGCGATGTCGCGCGTCTTTTTGCGCGAACCCGAGGTGCCCGAAGCGCTCGGCGCGGCTTCGTATGGCGCGACGCCGGCAATGAGCTCGTAAACCGTGCTTGCCGTGGCATAGACGTCGATCGCCGGCGACATACGCAAAGCGCGCAGGTCGGGAATATCGTCGGTGAGCATCTCGGGCGGGGCGTAGGCAACCGTCGCGCGACGCAGCGTGGCATAGCGCTCCGTAAACGACGCCTTGCCGCCGGTACCGGCCACGGCCGACGCAGGCTCAAGCGCCAGCGACGAGCCAAAATCGATCAGGCACAGGTCAAAGGTGCCCTCGGCAAGCTGCCGGTCAAGCGGTAGACGCGCCGTACGCACCATAATATTAGCGGGCGAGATATCGCGATGGACAAAGCCCTCCCCCACCAGGCTCATGCGGCAGAGCAGGTCGAACAGGTCACGCCCCAAGCGCGCCGCCACAAGCGGCGATAGGCGGCCGGCATCGTCCACGGCAAGTCGCGAACGCAAGCGGGCAAGCGTCTCGCCCTCGACCCATTCCATGACAATTACAGGCACACCGTCAACCTCGCCCCAGCCATAGAGGCGGGGAAAACCCTTAAGGCCCGAAAGGGCGCGATGGCATTCATATTCCTCGCGAAACGCCGCTTTGAACTTGGCGACCAGCGCCTCATGAGCGGCGGCATCGTCAAACTCATCGCGCGTCGGCAAGATGAGCTGTTTGAGTGCCACGGCCTCGCCTTGGGCGTTGATGGCACGCGTCACGCGGCCGATACCGCCACGGCGCATGGTGGCATCGTCGGCAAACAGTATCGTAAAACGACGCAGGTAGGCAGGCAGTTCGTCCTGACCGAGCGCAATGGCCGGCTCAAACCCGTCGACACGCGCCAGGCGCAGGCCGACCATGGGATCGCGACCGAGCGATTGTGGTGTGGTGGATGCAAGATCGGTCATCATAGGGCAAGCGCCGCCACGTTATTCTTGAAGTTACCGAGTGCGACGTCATCATCGCCGTAATGGCCGACCCATTGACATAGGTTGGTGTAACAGCCCCACAGATTGGCATACTGCTGATACCACTTTGACCGGGGCGAGAATGTCTGACGACCGAACTCGGCTCGAATGACAAACATCTCCCCGACCAGGCTGTCGCACGGCCTGGGATCTCCCGTAGAGTTATAGGTCGAAACCACGTCATTGGCGCGAGAAACATAGCCGTCGAGCATGTTGTACTTGGTCACAAGCCAACTGTGAATGCTCTCTTCCTCAGCAGCGGAAAGGCCACCGGAGTTTGCATCGCTGTCAGTGTTGCCGCCCGTCGAACCGCCATTTCCAGACCCTCCGGCAGAGGAGCCCGACCCAGAACCGCCGCCCGAACTCGACGAATCCGAGCCGGAGCCAGAAGTATCCGAGCTACCGGGCTTTCCGGACTGCTGGGCGTCCTGCTCCTTCTGCTGCTCGACCTTATTCACCGTTGCCGCCACGCTATTGTTGGACAACCGATCGATGATCTTGGTGTTGGTGAGCACGATGGTTTTGCCATTGGCAAGCGTGACTTCGTTGTCCGGGGCCTCGGCGCCGTCCGCGTCGCCGGTGCCAAACACAATATGCGCGACCACACTTGCCCAAGCATATCCAGTCGTGGTCCCCAGGTCACTTTTGACCTCATGCCCCACGCGCGGTTCGCGTGCGGCATGTGCCTGCATCATGGACGGCACGGTCATGCCATAGGCAGAAACGCCAGCTATGACCAGCACCAGCGAGCAAGACAGCAGTGCGTACGCCCGCGGCGCCAAGCCCAGTCGGCGTCGCATGCGCACCGCGGCGCCGCGCTTTGTCTGAGTGCCACCGGGCCGCATGCGTTCTCCTCCAACAAAAACACGCCGCTCGGGAGCGGCGCATTCATTCGAATCCATATTTGAGTGTATCAGCGAACCCAAAAGGTTGCGCAACGAATGGGCAAATTAAGGATGCGAGTGGAAGCATCCATGCGATAAGCGGATACAAAGCATCTTTGTTGCACAACAAACTTACAGTCGCACGGGGAAATTATGGCTACCCCGTGCGTCGCGATGAAGACATACGGCAGGAGCAGGCTCGCCACCTAAATCGTGCGACGGGCCTCGATGGCGCGCCCAAGCGTAAGCTCGTCGGCATACTCCAGGTCGCCGCCCACGGGAAGGCCGCTCGCCAGACGCGATACCTCAACGCCCAGCGGCTTGATAGTGCGGGCCAGGTAGCTCGCCGTGGTCTCGCCCTCGATATTGGGGTTGGTGGCGATGATGACCTCGTGGATGTCCTCGTGGCCCAAGCGTGCCAGCAGCTCACGAATGTGCAACTGCTCGGGACCAATCTTGTCCATGGGACTGATCACGCCGCCCAATACGTGGTAGAGACCGTGGTAGCTGCCCGTGCGCTCAATCGCCTGGACATCGCGCGGCTCGCCCACCACGCAAATGCGAGTGGTATCGCGCATCGAATCCTGGCAGATGGAGCACTCGTCGGCCGTGGCGTAGTTAAAGCAGCGGCTGCAAAAGTGAACCTCCTGCTTAACCTCCAGGATAGCCTCGGCCAGGCGGCGCGCCTCCTCGGCATCGGCCTCGAGCAGGTAATAGGCGATGCGCTGGGCCGACTTGGGACCAATGCCCGGCAGACGGCCCAGCTCATCGAGCAATTTTTGCAGACTATGGTTGGCACTCATATATATGCGTGTCTTAGAACGGCATGCCCGGGATGTTGAGGCCGCCGGTGATGGCGCCCATCTGCTTGTTGGCGAGCTCGTTGACGCCGCGGACGGCCTCGTTGACGGCAGCCATGATCATGTCCTGCAGCATATCGACGTCCTCGGGATCGAGGGCATCGGGGTCGATGGTAAGGTTGACGAGCTCCATCTCGCCGTTAACGGTCACCTTGACCATACCGCCGCCGGCAGAGGCGTCGACGGTCTGGGACTTGAGGTTCTCCTGCGCGGCGGCAAGCTGCTCCTGCATCTTGCGAGCCTGCTTCATCATTTGCTGCATGTTCATACCGGCCATGATGGCTCCTTTACGTGCGGCCGCGCGACAAGCTGCAAGGGCAGCCGGAGCGCGACGGGACTTTCAAACTCAAAAATCGTACCACGGCGCGGGGCAAGCAAGCGGGGCGGACACGCTACCTCAGTCGATATACATGTCCTTGAGCGTGACGCACGCCCAAGATTATGCAAGGTCGAATTATGCAAGGTTGCATAATTATCTCAAGCTACATCTAGCAGAGCTGGAACCAGGCAGTTTATGCGTAGGGCTACAAGGCTACATGGCAAAATGCCGAGCCGCTGCTCGAGGCGGCACGCATGGCGGCTGGGTATAATTTGATTGTCATAGATGACGATTTGGAGGTGCCCTCGTGAATGTCCCAGCCGTACTCCAAAACATCCGCTCAAAACACCCCGTTGCATATGTGGTTCTCTATCTCTTTGTCGTCTGGGTATTACTGGTTATCATCACCCATGCCATAGCTTTTGGAGCAGAACTGCTGATAGCCAGCTCGGACCAGCCCGTCGTCAAATGGGAGACGACCGATGAATGCACCGACGGAACCCGAACCATTTACTACAACAGCCCGTCCCTCTACCAAGAGTTCAAGGTCAAGATAAAGGACTCCAAGATTGTCGATGCCGAACTGGGCTCTTTATTTACAATCGGAGCAACCGTCAACGCCGAGCAAGTCGAGTACACGGACAGCCATGCGACGTATCGTATCGACCTCAGCATCCTAGGCCGACCGTCACGCGCCTGTCTGCTCGAATGCGATATACGCGGCACCACGTTGCACATGTCCGAAATACAGATGCGCCCGGGCAAGGGGCTCTCTTCTTGAGCAGTATACCCGCCTGCGCAGCTACTCCACCGGCTTGAAGATGGTGGACTGGCCGAAGACGCTGCGGATGAGGGCTTTGGCCTCGTCCTCGGTCTGCGGGATGCTCGGGGCTGCACCCTGATGGCCGAAGGGGCCGCCCGCACCGGAGTTGGACTCCCAGGGAGCTGCAGGAGCGTCCTCCTCTTTGGGGGCAGTTGCAGCGGACTTGGGCGCGGACGCCGCACCCGGCACGTCGAACGGAGGCAGATCGTCCCCACCAGCATCGGCAACAAAACCGCCAACCATGGCATCGTCGTAGGGAACCTGCTCGGATTCCCATGGCGCAGACGGCGCGGCGGGCTGAGCCTTGGGAGCGGACGCGCGCTCGGGCGCTCGGGGCGCGGGCTCGGTCGGGGTATTAGTCAAAATTCCTTCTGCAGGTGAATATGGCAGTCCTACTCCCAGTGATT
>OKSH01002889.1_pt1 | contig 11914 bp, 10 predicted proteins | sample 1601231 | NCBI WGS metagenome assembly OKSH01 (sample SAMEA3541596, study PRJEB24748) | human gut metagenome | biome: human gut; feature: human-associated habitat; material: faeces | place: China | collected 2012 | reverse complement strand
GCAGTCCATCATACCTGCGCCTGTCATTTCGCGCAGCTGTTTTACTAATTGTGCTGTTACAGCCATGTGTTTCTCCTCCTCAATTATTCTTCCGTATCTGCCGCTTCCTCAGCTTCGCCTTCTGCTGCCTTTACAGCAGCCTCTTCCTCTGCTACTTCCTGCTCCGCGGCTTCTGTGGAACCTTCCGTTTCGCCTTCATCAAAGCTTTCACCCTGTTTTGCTTCGATAATCGCGTCAGCCATCTTGCCCGCAATCAGTTTTACCGCGCGGATCGCGTCGTCGTTAGCCGGGATAATATAATCCACATCGTCCGGATCACAGTTTGTATCTACAATTCCCACTACAGGGATCCCCAGAATTCTCGCTTCTTTTACCGCGATCTTTTCTTTCTTCGGATCAACAACGAAAACAGCGCCCGGCATTCCCTTCATATCTTTAATTCCGCCCAGGAATTTTTCCAGCTTTTCCAGTTCCAGTCTCAGTTTGCTGACTTCCTTTTTGGAAAGCTTTTCAAAAGTCCCGTCTTCTTCCATCGCCTGAATGTCACGCAGTCTCTTGATTCTTGCGGAAATGGTTTTGTAGTTGGTCAGCATACCGCCCAGCCATCTCTCGTTTACAAAGTACATTCCGCAGCGCTCTGCCTCAGCCTTGATGGCTTCCTGAGCCTGCTTCTTGGTACCTACGAACAGAATGGTGCCGCCGTCAGCAGCAATGTCAGATACGGCCTTGTAAGCCTCATCTACCTTGCCTACGGACTTCTGTAAGTCAATGATATAGATACCGTTTCTCTCGGTATAGATGTATGGAGCCATCTTAGGGTTCCATCTTCTTGTCTGGTGACCGAAATGTACACCAGCTTCCAGTAACTGCTTCATAGAAATTACGCTCATGTTATTTACCTCCATTTGGTTTTTAGCCTGCTCCGTCGCGTATGGGAGTTCAGGCTCTTCCGCCTGCTTCTGACACTTCCCGGAAGACCTGGCAAACTGCTACCCAGGCACCGTCCCGCAGAATCCACAGACGTGTTTTTTGTCAGCCTTTCAAATATATCACAAAATATGGCAGCTTGCAAGCACTTTTAGTAAGTTTTCCTGCAAACTGCCATATATATTAATCTGACTCTATATTACCCGGCTATCCGCCAACAGCTTTTTAACCGTGCCCTTTATCTACTTTAAATTTGAGTTGGATGCCTTGATTGTCTTCAGTTCATCAAACACCACGTCATTCAGAACCTTGATATAGGTTCCCTTCATGCCTGAGGACCGGGATTCAATGACACCGGCGCTTTCAAACTTACGGAGCGCATTGACAATTACGGATCGGGTAATGCCCACGCGGTCGGCAATCTTGCTGGCTACCAGAATGCCTTCGTTTCCGTCCAGCTCCTCGAATATGTGGATAATAGCCTCCAGTTCGGAGAAGGATAACGTGCTGATGGCTGATTTTACAATCTGCACCTTCCGGGTCTCCTCTGCATTCTCCTCATTGACAGAACGCATCATCTCCAGGCCTACCACAGTGGTTCCGTATTCACTGAGTATGATATCGTCAATATCATACTGGGAATCCGACTTGTAAATGAAAAGGGTTCCAAGCCGCTCTCCCGCTATATCAATGGGAGTGATGATGGCCTGATACTTCCTTACATTTTCCTCGGCAAAGCCAAGGGTGGCAAGATTTACGTTCTCCTTGGTGGACAAAACGCTTAAAAGACGTTCGTTCAGCATCTTATCCACGTAACCTCCGACCTGGTCTTCGATAAGTTCCTCTATCTCATCTACCCCAGAACAGATGCTCACCCCCAGAACCTTGCCCTTCTTGCTGATTACCAGGATATTGGATAACAATATCTCGCTCAAAACTTTACAGATGTCATTAAAAACAACTTTATGAGAATTATTGTTATGCAATAGCTTGTTGATTTTTCTTGTTTTGTCCAACAATTGAACACTCATCTCCGAAAGCCTCCTTATCCAAATTGTATATCACCCAAAAATACTCTACTAATAATAGAATTTTAACACAATTTTTAAGCAATAACAAGAGTTTTTTGAAGTTTTCGATTATTTTAAGATTTTGATATTTTTCCTTTTTGTTTTTACAAATTTTTCTATTTTTCACTCTTATCCATGCGGTAGCCACAGGTCTCTCCGGCACATAAAAGCTTATTCCCCTTCTCTACCATATAAGAACCGCAGACCGGGCATTTCTGTGTGGAAGGCTTCTGCCAGGACATAAAGTCACAGTCAGGACTGGCCTCACATCCATAGTAGAGACGTCCCTTCTTTGTCTTCCTGCGCACCAGCTCCTTACCGCACTTCGGACATGGGATACCGATTTTTTCAAGATAGGGCTTGGTGTTCTTGCACTCCGGAAATCCGGGGCATGCCAGAAATTTGCCGTGAGGACCATACTTAATCACCATCTGGCGTCCGCACAGGTCGCAGACCACATCCGATACCTCATCCGCAATCTTTACGGATTCCAGCTCCTTCTCAGCCGTCTTAACCGCCTCGTCCAGGTCAGGATAGAAGTTGCTGACAACGGTCTTCCAGGCCACAGTACCGTCTGCCACTTTATCCAGCAGAGATTCCATGTTGGCTGTAAAGTTAGGGTCCACGATGCTTGGGAAGGAATTCTTCATGATGCGGTTTACCACATCCCCCAGCTCCGTTACATAAAGGTTCTTGCTCTCCTTTACCACATATCTTCTGGCAATGATCGTGGTTATGGTGGGAGCATAGGTACTTGGACGGCCTATGCCCTGCTCCTCCAGCGCCTTTACCAGGGACGCCTCCGTGTAGTGTGCAGGAGGCTGGGTGAAATGCTGGCTTGGGTCCAGCTGTTCCAGCTTTAGGATGGTTCCCTTTTCCAGGTTGCCAAGGACCTGATTTTTCTCTTCCTCATCGTCTGACTCCACGTAAACGGACATAAAGCCTTCAAAATCCAGCTTGGAAGCCGATGTGGTGAACAGGTGGCTGCCCGCCCCAATCTTTACAGAAGTGGTCTCATATACAGCCGGCGCCATACGGCTGGCTGTAAACCGCTTCCAGATTAACTGGTAAAGCCGGAACAGGTCTCTTTGCAGTGATTCTTTTACAATGGTAGGAGTCAATGTTATGTCAGTGGGACGGATGGCTTCATGGGCATCCTGTATCTTAACGCCTTCTTTTTTAGCCTGGCTTCCCTGAGCAACATATTTCTCGCCGTAATGCTCCTTTACAAATGATCTGGCCGCTGTGTCCGCCTCGTCTGCGATTCTGGTGGAATCCGTACGCAGGTAGGTGATAAGACCCAGGGTTCCCTTGCCTTTTACCTCTACGCCTTCATAGAGCTGCTGGGCCAGGCGCATGGTTTTTTGTGTGGAAAAGTTAAGTACCTTGGAGGCTTCCTGCTGCAGGGTACTGGTTGTAAACGGGATGGGCGCCTTCTTTACCCGCTCCCCTCTCTTTACTTCCTCCACCTCGTATTTACATCCCTCTAACTGGCTCAGAATCTGATCCAGTTCCTCCTTGTTGCGGATAACAGCCTTACCGCCCTTGGAGTCCCTGTTCCCATAATACTTTGCCACCAAAGGCTTCTTGTTCCCTTTCAGGAGAAGATCTGCCTCCAGATTCCAGTATTCCTCAGGGATAAATGCATTGATTTCGTCCTCGCGGTCGCAAATCATCCGCAGAGCAACAGACTGCACACGGCCTGCGCTCAGTCCCCTCTTGACCTTTGCCCACAAAAGCGGACTGATCCGGTAACCCACCATACGGTCCAGCATTCTTCTGGTCTGCTGGGCATTTACCAGGTTCATATCAAGCTCCCTAGGGGTCTTGAAGGAGGCCTTTACCGCGTTTTTCGTAATTTCATTAAAACTGATGCGGTAAACATCCTTACTCTTAAGTTCATCCAGCTTAAGAGCCTTCATCAGGTGCCATGAAATGGCCTCTCCCTCGCGGTCAGGGTCCGTTGCCAGATAAATCTTGTCTGCCTTCTTCACTTCCTTGCGCAGCTTGGCCAGAACGTCTCCCTTTCCTCTGATTGTAATGTACTTGGGCTCATAGTCATGTTCCGCATCAAATCCCAACTGACTCTTCGGAAGATCCCTGACATGGCCTCCCGATGCATCTACCTCATAGTTGGCGCCCAGAAACTTCTTGATGGTTTTCACTTTTGCTGGTGACTCCACAATTACCAGATAATTCGCCATTGTAAAACTCCTTACTCGCTGTTCATTTATTTTCACAAAATGGAGACACACCCCGGCGGATGCCGGAGGATATCCAAAATCCTGACACTTATGTGATTGTTTTCATGTAGTTCTGACCCGATGTCCTCACTGCAAATCCTTCCAATTCCAGCTCCAGAAGGGCGCTCATGCAGCGTCCTGCTGAAAGTCCTGTCTGCACCATAATCTGTTCCAGATGTCTGGGTTCGGAATCTAGGCAACTATACACCATTTTTTCAATCTTGGCAAGTCCCTTCTGGTCTTTTTCACGGTTAATACACTTTTTTTCGTGAAAAATGCCCATATAGTCCAGCACATCCTCAGGGCTGGTCAATATCCCTGCGCCGGACTGTATAAGCTCGTTACACCCCACACTCAGGTCATCCGTAATCCGGCCCGGCAGCGCAAATATCTCCTTCCCCTGTTCCAGACCCAGGCTGGCTGTTATGAGGGAACCGCTTTTCTTTCGGGCCTCCATTATCAGAATCACGTCCGAAAGGCCGCTTATGATACGGTTGCGCATAGGGAAGTTCCTGGCCATGGGTTCCTCATTCGGTCCGAACTCGGAAAGGATGCCTCCCTGGAAAGGAATCGCTTCATACAGATCATAATTGCTCCTGGGATAACAGATGTTCACGCCGCATCCAAGGACTCCATACGTCCTCCCCTTTCCTTTCAATGCGCCCTCATGTCCGGCCCCATCTATGCCCAGGGCCAGACCGCTGACAATCTGTATACCGGCTCTTGCCAGCTCCTTTCCCATAAATCCGGCTGCCTGTCTACCGTACTCCGAACAGTTCCTGGCCCCTATGATGGCTGCGGTGGGACATTCTTCATCCGGCAGCTCTCCTTTAACATAAAGTCCCATGGGATAGTCATAAATATGCAGAAGCCGTTTGGGATATTCCCTGTCAAGAGGTGTTACAAAACGGATTCCCTTCTCCTGTAAACAGTTATACTCCCGGACCATGCCGGAAAACCGTTCCTTCCACCGGTCATACGTGCGGCATTTTTCCTCGCTTTGTAAGATTCCCAGTTTCTTTAATTCCATTCCTTCTATATAATACGCCCGTTCAAAGCTTCCTGCCATCTCCCATATACGCCGTATGGTAACTGCCCCAAAGCCCGGAATACGGGTGAGCCAGTACAGATATTCTTTTTCATGTCTTTGGACTAAATCCATCTCCGGGCCGAAAACCGCATTCCGGCTGGATTCCTGCTCCCCACTGTTCCCTATCCCCATATCTTTTCCTCCAGTCCCCCGTATCCCAATGCTTCTGCCAGATGTTCCTTCTTTATATCCCTGCTGTCCTCCAGGTCGGCAATGGTCCTGGCAACCTTCAGCGCCTTGTGGTACCTTCTGGCACTGAAGCCTCCTGACTCATATATCCGTTGGGCAAAGTCCTTCGCCTCGGCTCCCAGGCCGCAATGCAGTTCTACCTCTTTCATACCCATGCGGCTGTTAAAACGTATCTTTGAGCCCAAAAAACGGCGTTCCTGACGTTTTCTGGCATGCTCCACCCGTTTCCGGATGGACGCAGAGTCCTCATTTTCACCCTGGGCCGGATTCAGTTCCCCAAAGGTAACCGGAGACGCCTGGGCGCAGATATCAAACCGTTCCAATATGGGCCTGGATATATGCCCCAGATATCGTCTGATCTGGTTCTCCGAGCAATTACAGCGGTTCCTGTCCGGATAGAATCCGCATGGACACAGGTTCATGGCTGCTACCATCATGAAATCTGCCGGAAATTCATAATTACCAGATACCCTTGTCACCGTAATTTTCCGTTCCTCCAAAGGCTGTCTCAATATCTCCACCGCAAAAGGGCTAAAATGAGGCAGCTCATCCAAAAAAAGTACTCCTCCCGAAGCCAGAGACAGCTCCCCTGGCCTGGGAGGAACACCTCCTCCTGCCAGAGCCCTGGCTGTTATGGTGTGATGGGGACTTCTGAACGGTCTCTCAGACAGTAAGGGACGGCCTGCCGGCAGGAGTCCGCAGATACTGTAGATTCTGGATATCTCTATGTCCTCCTCACGCGTCAGTCCGGGCAGGATAGTTGGAATTCTTTTGGCAATCATAGTCTTACCGGTTCCGGCGCTGCCGGTCAAAAGCAGTCCGTGCATGCCGGCTGCCGCCACCTCCGCTGCCCTCCTCAATATGGCCTGGCCGTTGACCTCCCTGTAATCCAAACCATCCTTCTTCTGACGGCCGCTCTCCGGACGGTAAAGCGGAGCATGGCACGGTTCCATGGAAGACGTGCCCTTAAGTATACCTGCCATATGGCCCAGAGATTCCACCCCCACCATATCTACCCCTTCCATTACCAGGCCCTCCGCCACATTTTCTATCGGCAGGAAACATCTTTTGATACCCTTCTCCCTGGCCATGGCTGCCAGGGAAAGCACACCGCTTACAGGTTTCACCCTGCCGTCCAGCCCCAGTTCTCCAATTACCATGCTGTCCTCCAGCGTATCTGTCCCAACCACCTGAAACGCGCCCAATATGGCAACCGCAATGGGAAGGTCATAGGCAGTACCTCCCTTGCGTATGCCTGCCGGAGACAGGTTGACAGTTATCTTTTTAGCCGGGAGACGAAATCCCGAATTCTTAAGGGCTGTCCTGACCCGATCCTGGGACTCCCTTACCTCTGAAGCCAGCTGTCCTGATATGGAAAATCCCGGAAGCCCGTCAGACACATCCGCCTCCACCGAGACCAGGACACCTTCCACAGCCCATATTCCTCCGCTGTTGATTCGCGTAAACATCCATCCGCCCCTTTCACCTTGCTGGTAACTATAATATACATTCATAAATCAGTGGAACTTTGGTACGATACCGTACCGGATTTAAATATAAGACAGGATAGGAAGAACCCTATCCTCTTGAATGAAAGATATAATTACTATACTAAAGGGAACATAAAATTACAAGGGGCAATCTGAACTGTTTTCCATAACATGTCTCCTGGGGACCCTCCGGGGACTGCTGCGCCTCCTGTCCCATCCTACTTTTGAAACTCTGTCATATAGGGCCGGAAACGCAGGGGCAGATGGGTTCTCTGGCATACCGGGTTACGGCGTTCCCTGATGGCAATGGTATCGCAGAACATACGCCACATGTCCTCGTAAGTCTCCTCGTCTGTTCTCTCCCTGAGCCAGCGGCCCCATCCCCGGTCGCTGTTCTCCTGTTCCGGTTCAAGGGGTTGGTTTACAAGAAACCAGGAGCGTCCGGCGGGATGGACTGCTGCCCTTTTATGGTTCTCATCATAAATGACCCAGTTTTCCTCCGGCAGCCGGTCTGCAAAGTGAGGTGCCAAAAGAGTCATGATATCGTTCTTCGGACCGATACGCGACACCAGTATGCCTCCCGGAGTCTCTGAAAAGCGCAGAAACTCTGTCAGCAGATGATTTTCATTGTAAACATTCCGGCACAGGCCGAATATATCATAACATGCCGGAAGCTGAAGCATGTCCAGTACCGACGGGCCGTGGCGGAAGGCCTGTATCAGAAACCTGTATATTTTATCCGCCCGTTCCCGGTCCTGGCTCAGGGAGGCGGTGTATACCTTCCTGTATATCTCCTGGGAGAGCTTGGCGCATACGGAACGGATAACCTTCTCCGCCTTTTCCGGGCAGATCTGTACATCCCTGTACTCTGCAAAAAGCTCCAGTTCCTCATATTCTCCCTTTACGGCCAGCCGGACATTCTCATGGCCGGCCGGGTCAGACCAGGCATCGTATACGCCGCAGAGAATCCCCTCAAGCCATGGCTCGCACATGTAAACCGTCATATGGTACACCTCCTCATTCCTTACAGGCTCCCTGTCACAGAAGCATAATGGTCTTCGCCTGTCACCGGCATCTTAAGATGCATGTCATCAAAGAGTGTGAGCTGGCGGAAACTGTCCCTGTTCTCAATATCCCAGGCTTTGCGCCTCTCATCTCCCACAAGACAGGATGTAATATAATCCTGGTCCAGCCTGGCGCCTTCCATCATGCGCCCTTTGCAGGTGATGAAATATCTGGCCCGTTTCAGGACCACCCCCATTTTCTTTAAGTCCTCGAACCGGAGTCCGCCCTGCTTTCTGGCACTTACAATTCTCTGGGCCGACTTTACTCCCATGCCGGGAACTCTGAGAAGCTCCCCGTAGGAAGCCCTGTTGATTTCCACCGGAAACAGCTCCAGATGGCGCAGGGCCCAGTCGCACTTGGGATCCAGAAATACGTTGAAATTCGGCTGTTCCTCCGACAGCAGCTCCTCAGCCTTAAATCCATAGAACCGGAGCAGCCAGTCCGCCTGGTATAACCTGTGTTCCCTTAACAGAGGCGGTCTGGCTGTCACGGAAGGCAGACAGCTGTCGTCGTTGACCGGCACATAGGCGGAATAAAAGACCCTCTTAAGGCCGTAATTCTCATACAATGCCTGTGTAACAGCCATCATCTGGTAATCATTCTCCGGAGTAGCCCCCACAATCATCTGGGTACTCTGGCCCGCGGGCACAAAGGGCGTCCTGGCATACCGGGAGTCGGGAAGGTGCCTTCTTTCTCCCCCGTCCCTCTGCATGGCCTTCTGTCCATCACCCGGATCATCCGGCCCCCCGCCGGATAAACCATTGTTTCCCGGCAAAAGGGCGCCTGGCTGTGCCAGCTCCGGACGAATCAGGGCAGCGCCGCCTGCAAAACCAGCCCTCTCCGTTGCATAGGGCTTCTTAAATTCCCTGTCATATCCCAGAAGATGGCTGGACACCGCAATTCCCTGCTGCACCTGACGCATGGGCTTTAATATCTTATCCCTGGTCTTCCCGGGAGCCAGATTCTTAAGTCCCTCAGCCGTGGGAAGCTCCAGATTAATGCTCATGCGGTCAGCTAAAAAACCCATCCGCTCCACCAGCTCAGAGTCAGCCCCCGGTATGGTCTTCACATGGATATAACCGTTAAAATGCCACTGGTTCCTGAGTTTATGCAGGGTCTCGTAAATCAGCTCCATGGTATGATTGGCGTTATACAGAATGCCTGAGCTCAGAAACAGGCCCTCAATGTAATTCCTGCGGTAAAATTCAATAGTAAGCTTACACACCTCATCCGGCGTAAAGGCAGTCCGCACCACATCATTGGAACAGCGGTTCACACAATATTTGCAATCATAGATACACTGGTTGGTAAACAGAATCTTGAGAAGGGAGATGCATCTGCCGTCCGCTGAAAAACTGTGGCAGATTCCGGCCTCTGAAGTGTTTCCTATACTGCCTGCCTTTCCCTTTCTCCTTACCCCGCTGGATGTACAGGCCACATCATACTTGGCTGCATCCGTAAGTATCTTTAACTTTTCCTGTACGCTTAAATTCTCCTGTATCAACATGATATCACCATCCAGAACATATGTTTGTTTTGATAGTATAACACAGAATTCAGGCAAACGCAATCGCAAAAAGAACATTTGTTCTTTTTGCTTGCCGGCGAACTTTTAGGGATGCTGTTTTCAATGATTCAACACGTTCAGGCTATTATTTTAAGGCCCATATTCTCTGACTATTATTTTCATACACCCCCATGTATGAAACCTAATTATAAAGAGGCCTGCGCCCGTCCCCGCCATATCATATGACGTGAATCCGGCCGCAGGCCTCACAGTTATCAGAAAAATCAATGGAGCATAATTCTGTCCGGGATTTGGATTTGTCTCTAATCCCTGTATCCGTTGGGATTCATGGACTGCCATTTCCAGGAATCTGCACACATTTCTTCAATCCCCTTCTCAGCCACCCAGCCCAGCTCACGCTTTGCCTTGGCAGAATCAGAATAACAGGTGGCCACATCACCTTCCCGGCGGGGCTGAATCTCATATTTTAACGTCTTGCCGCAGGCTTTCTCATATGCGTGGAGCACATCCAGCACACTGTAGCCCACTCCGGTTCCCAGGTTATAGATGCTGACGCCCTCTTTGTCCTGCAGCTTCTGCACTGCCTTTACATGGCCCTTTGCCAGGTCCACCACATGGATGTAATCCCTGACCCCGGTACCGTCCGGCGTGTCATAGTCATCGCCAAATACATTCAGATGGTCCAGTTTGCCCACTGCCACCTGGGCAATATAGGGAACCAGATTGTTGGGGATTCCCTTGGGATCCTCTCCAATCAGACCGCTCTCATGGGCGCCGATGGGGTTGAAGTAGCGCAGCAGCACCACGTTCCACTCCGGATCCGCTGTATGTAAGTCTGTCAGTATCTGCTCCAGCATGCCCTTGGTCCGTCCGTAAGGATTGGTAATCTCTCCCTTGGGGCAGTTTTCAGTGATGGGGATTTCTGCCGGATCTCCATACACGGTAGCGGAAGAACTGAATACAATATTTTTGACCCCATGGCTGCGCATCTCATCGCAGAGAATCAGGGTGCCTGTGATATTGTTGTGATAATACTCCAGAGGCTTGCGCACAGATTCCCCCACTGCCTTAAGACCTGCAAAATGGATGACCGAATCAATATCCTCCTTGTCAAACACTTCCTTAAGGGCCGGCTGGTCCAGAAGGTCTGCCTCGTAGAATTTTACCTTCCTGCCTGTTATCTTCTCCACTCTCTCCAGTGCCTTCTCGCTGGAATTATAAAGGTTGTCTACAACAACCACATCATAACCCGCTGTCAGCAGTTCCACACAGGTATGGCTTCCGATATAGCCGGCGCCACCAGTCACTAAAATAGCCATGGTATCTCCTCCTTACGAACAATTGATTGCTGCAAAAAGGCGGAACAGGTTAAGCTGTCTGACCGTTCCGCCTGTTATGACTAGTATAAAGGGAAAGCTGTCATAAAACAATGCACAATTCTTCTATCTTTTTACAATATTTTTTGAATGACACCCCTTAACCGTGTTTTGCAAACTCTGTCCGTATCTTCTCAATTGCCTTTTTCTCAATCCGGCTCACATAAGAACGGGAGATGCCCAGCTTGCCGGCAATCTCCCGCTGGGTATGCTCCTTCCCGCGGTACAGCCCGTATCGCATCCCCAGAACCGTCTTCTCTGTCTCTGTCAGACAGGACTCAAAGGCCTCATAAAGCTCCTTTACGTCCTGTTTTAAAATCATGGTATCCAGCGTCTCTTTATTGTCCATCTCTATCACATCCACCAGACTGACGGTTTCCCCGTCCTTGTCTACTCCGATGGGCTCAAATAAAGACACCTCTTTTGAATATTTTTTATTGGCACGAAGGAGCATGAGGATTTCATTTTCCACACACTTTGCGGCGTAGGTGGCGAGTCTTGACCCCCTGTCCGTGTGAAACGTATTGACGGCCTTGATGAGACCGATGGTTCCTACAGACAGGAGGTCCTCCATATCATAATCTGTATTCTGATACTTCTTGGCCACATGCGCCACCAGACGCATATTCCGCTCGATGAGTGTGGCTCTCGCCTCCTGATCCCCTTCCTGGTATCGTTCCAGACACTCTCGTTCCTCTCGCGCAGTTAAAGGTTTGGGAAAAGTTTTCAAAGAAAGCCGCCTTAAAACTTACTTACTCTCATTTTATGCCGTCTTTCCTTTTAAAGTGCTTTTACAAAAAATATAGGCTTATACTTCTTTTATTTTAATGGTGGAACAGGCGGATTCCCGTAAACGCCATTGCCATGCCGTATTTGTCACAGGTCTCGATTACCTGATCGTCACGGACTGATCCGCCCGGCCGTGCCACATACTTC
>OKSH01002885.1_pt1 | contig 11921 bp, 8 predicted proteins | sample 1601231 | NCBI WGS metagenome assembly OKSH01 (sample SAMEA3541596, study PRJEB24748) | human gut metagenome | biome: human gut; feature: human-associated habitat; material: faeces | place: China | collected 2012 | reverse complement strand
AAGCCGATGCCGCGCTGGCAGCCATGCGCGCCGCCCGCTACGGCGAGAACGCCGCCATCATCGGTCGCGTGCTGCCACTTGCCGAGGGCGCCCGTCCCGCCGTGCGCGTACGCACCGGCTGGGACTCGACCCGTATCCTCGACATGCTTGTGGGAGAACAACTGCCGAGGATTTGCTAACGACAAAGGCTCAGGGCTATTAAAGATATTCAGATTCCAAACATGCCCGGCACGCATGCCCAGTATCATGGGGTGCGTTTTACAACTCAAGCGGCAGGAGCACCCATGGCAGCAGCTTTTTCCCATGTGATCTTTGATCTGGATGGCACCATCCTCAACACGCTCGAGGACCTGGCGGCCGCCAGCAACCATACCTGCGAGATGCACGGCTGGCCCACGTTTGCCGTAGACGAGTACCGCTACAAGGTGGGAAACGGCATGCTCAAGCTGGTCGAGCGCTTTATGCCCGCCGAGTACGCGGGCGACGGCCGTATGTTTGAGCAGACGCTTGCCGAGTTTAGGGCCTATTACGGCGAGCACAAGGAGGACCACACCTCACCCTACGCCGGCACGATTGAGATGCTCGACCGTCTGCGCACAGCGGGCGTTCAGCTTGCCGTGCTCACCAACAAGGATCATATTTCGGCAGCCCCGCTTATCGAGAAATACTTTGGCCCCGATCGCTTTGCGCTGGTACAGGGCCGTGTGGGCGCATTTCCGCCCAAGCCCGAGGCACCCGTCACGTTGCATGTGATGAAAGAGCTGGGCGCCGATCCGGCAACCACGCTCTATGTGGGCGATTCGAATGTCGATGTTCTGACCGGCCACAACGCCGGCCTTAAGAGCGCGGGCGTCAGCTGGGGCTTCCGCGGCCGCGCAGAGCTGGAAGCCGCCGGCGCCGACTACGTGGTAGATACGCAGGACGAACTCGCCGAGCTAATCTTGGGCGAGTAGCGAGCGACACCGCTTAACGCAGCTGCGACAATTCTTCCACGCGGAAAGTGCATCCCGTTTTGGAGCTCCGAAATGGGATGCACTTTCCGTTTGAGGCGCGTCGGGGAAACCGTATCCCGTTTCAGAGCAATATTCCGGGTCGCGGTTTCCGCAACCCGCCCCATCCGGAAACCGCGACCCGGAATTCGGCCAAAAAACCGGGTCGCATTTTCCCGAGCATTTGATACGGCGTTGATACAAGGAGTGTCCCCAACTGCCGGCAGAAAAGGAACGTCCCCAAGTGCCGCCTCAATGACTACCATGGCAACGCCGCAGGTAGAGGACGGGCAGCGAGCGGGCACCAGTGCGAACAAATTGGCATGAAAAGAGGACGGTATAGACCTTCTGGTCATGCCGTCCTCTTTGAATGACAAGTTGTCGCTCTGGTGCCCGCGCAGCGTCGGGCAGTTACGGCGTTTGGTAAAACGCCGTAACGAACTACCGCGTAACTCCCCTAGTTCATCATTGCATTCATCATCTCGGTGGTTGCGGAATCGTCAGCAGACCACTCGCCATCGTCATTGGCGGTGTACTTGAAGGTAACCTTGGTGTCCTTGGTCTTAGCGGCCTTGGTCACGTCGACCATGACCTGGCCGGCCATCTTGTACAGGTCGTCCTCGGAAGGCATCGTATCGAGCGCCGCGATCTTCTCCTGATACTGGGTGGCGAAATCTTCAACGATCTTGTTCATGGACTTGCAGGTAATGGTGACATCGGCAGTCGCGGTGCCCTTGTCCTCGTCGACCGTCACATCGCCGATCTTGTAGTCAAAACCCTCGAGATAGCTCTTGGCGTACTCCTTGGGATCGATGCCCAGCTGCTCGAACTCGTCGCCCGAGGCCTCTTCCAGGCCGGCGAGGAAGTCGTCGCCGCCGTTCTTGACCTCGTCAAACTGCGTCGTAAGATCCTCGGTGATGAGCTCCTCAACCGAAGGACCTCCGCAGCCGGAAAGCACAACCACGCACGCGACCAGAACAGCCATCAGGGGCGCAAGCAGCAGCTTCTTCTTCATGACATTCCTCCCAACAAGCGGCACCGCGCTTCCCGACGCGGTGCGCGTCGTAACAATAAGGCCATACTAACCGATAACGAACACCCCCGGCAAAGCAAAGGCGCAGTCGGCTCGATTTAACGTCCGAACGGTTTACCGGTCCGCCCAACGCGCAATAAAACGTTCCGCCGCATTGCAATAAAAAAGGGCGGCCGGATAACCCGACCACCCCAAAACACCCTTATGTTGCCGCAGACTACTTGCGGACGACCTTGACGATGGCATCGCCAGCGGAGACAGCGGAGTCAGCCTCGACGGCGAGCTCGACGTCGGCGAACTCGGCGGTGTTGGACACAGCCACGACGACGCAGTCCTTGTAGCCGGCAGCGGCGATCTTGGCGCGGTCGATCTTGAGCATGGGCTGGCCAGCCTTAACGACATCGTCGGCCTTGACGAAGCCCTCGAAGCCGTCGCCGTTCATGTTGACGGTATCGACGCCAACGTGCACCAGAACCTCGATGCCGCTATCGGACTGCAGGCCCACGGCGTGACCCATGGTGACGGTCACCTTGCCGTCGCAGGGAGCGTAGACCAGATCGTCCTCGGGCCACACGGCGCAGCCCTTGCCCAGAACCTCGCCACCAAAGACGGGATCGGGCACGTCGGCCATCTTGATGACCTTGCCCTTGACGGGCGAGCACAGCACGTCGGCGCCGGCAGAAGCAGAGATGGAGGCCGGAGCAGCGGCAGCCGCGGGCTCAGCCTTCTTCTTGAACATGTCAAACAGACCCATACGTTTTCTCCTCTTGATTCAGCGCAACGTTATGCGCATGCCTATGGTGATTATAGTGCCAAATGGCCAAAATACTAAGGCGAGGGCTCGAATCGCAAGCCCTTTCAAGCCCTTCCCAAAACCTTTTCCCCAGTGGTTCTCATATTGTCGATTAACCCTCGATAAGCCGAGTATCGTCTGCGCACGGAACGGGCAGAAGCGGGCGCGCCAAACCCGACACTTCTTTTCGCGCCCGCGGACTGCCGCCGCCCCGTCCCTGACACTTCCTGATACCGGCCGAAACGTGCCAAAATAAACCTGTCCCTTTTTGGCAGGTTTGGCGAGTGTGGGAGTTCGCATGGATATCAAACGCAGGATCACCGAGGCGCAGGGCCTCGCCCCCACCGAGCAACAGCTCGGCATTGCAGCCCTTGCCATCGGCGAGGACATCCGCGAGCTTTCGATTAAGGAATTTGCCGCGCGCACCAACGTTTCGGTCGCGAGCGTGCACCGGTTTTGCAAAAAGCTCGGCCTCGAGGGCTTCAAGGACCTCAAGGTCGAGCTTATTCGCTTGGCAACCGAGGCGGGCAACCGGCGCGACGTTGACATCAACTTTCCCTTCGATGCCACTTCCACGCCTGCGCAGGTTATGGAGCGCATGGAGGGGCTCTACCAGACCACGCTGGCCGAAACGCAGGAGCTGCTCGACCCCACGCAGCTTGACCACGCCGCCAAGCTCATCGCGAACGCCCGACAGGTCGACATCTACACGGGCTCGCACAACCTCTATCCAGCGGGGATGTTCCGCGACCGCCTGCTCTCGGCCGGTAAAAGCGCGACGTGCCACGACAGTGTCGAGGCCCAGGTGCGCACGGCGCTTGCCTCGGATTCAGACCGCGCGGCGATCGTTATCTCCTACAGCGGCCTTGCGCCCAACCTCAAGAAAATCTTGCCGATCCTCAGCAGCCGGCATGTCCCGGTCATCGTCATCGGCACGCCTTATTGCGCGCGCATTCACCCCGGCTTTGCCGCCTACCTTACGGTGAGCGATCACGAGAGCATGACGCACCGCATCACGCAGTTCGCAAGCCACATCGCTGTGCAATACGTACTCGATTCGCTCTACAGCAGCTACTTCGCCAAAGACTACGCCCGCTGCGCCGAATTCCTAGAGCGCTCATTCCCCTACGCCCGCCTCCCCGGGCTCAAGTAGTCATTTAAGAACGTCCCCGATGACTACTCCGGCAACGCCGATGTTTTGGCAACGGCAGCGAGCGGCCGCATTTTGCCGCATTCGGAGCAAGACAACGCCGCAAGTAGAGGACGGACAGCGAGCGACGTCCAGGGCGGACAAGTTGGCATGAAAAAGGCGAGGTATTGACCTTCTGGTCATGCCTCGCCTTTTGAATGACAAATTGTCGCCCTGGGCGGCGCGCAGCGTCGGCCGGTTACGGCGTTTGGTAAAACGCCGTAACTACTCTCGGGCTCCGTACTGCTCGTAATAGGCGTCGATAGCGGCCTTGAGCTCGTCGTCGATGACGACTTTGCCGTCGATCTCGTGGTTGTAGAGGGTCTCGACGACCTCGGCCATGGAGACGATGCTCGCGACGGGGAAACCGTACTTGGCCTCGATCTCCTTCTGCGCGGTAGTCACGCCACCCTTGCCGACCTCCATGCGGTTGAGGGACACGATGAGGCCCTTGATCTCGACATCGGCAGCAGCCTTGACCTTGGGATAGGTCTCGTCGATGGACTTACCGCTGGTGGTGACGTCCTCGACCATGACCACGCGGTCGCCGTCCTGGGGCTCGTAGCCCAGCAGGTTGCCCTTGTCGGCGCCGTGGTCCTTGGCCTCCTTGCGATCGCAGCAGTACTTGACCTCCTTGCCGTACAGCTCGTGGTAGGCAATTGCGGTCACGACGGCCAGCGGAATACCCTTGTAGGCCGGTCCAAACAGCACGTCAAAGTCGTCGCCAAAGTTATCGTGGATGGCCTGGGCGTAATACTCGCCCAGCTTCTTGAGCTGATAGCCCGTCACATAGGCGCCGGCGTTCATAAAGAACGGGGACTGACGGCCGCTCTTGAGCGTAAAGCTGCCGAATTTAAGAACGTCGGACTCAACCATGAACTTGATGAACTCTTGCTTGTAAGCCTCCATGCGGGCTCCTCTCGTAATCGCGTACGTGCCTTCCAGTTTAGCGCAGGCAGGGCGCGTTGCGGGCGCGCTTTGGGGCCTCGGCATTCTGTAAAGGCTTTGTCAGGGGCAATGGTTTTCCAAACAAAGGGGTTGACACGACAAACCCCCTCATCAAGAATACGGGCGGATTGTAACGGGTACGTGATACCTGAAGCGCATCGCGCCCGGCCTTAAGGAGGTGTGCCATGGAAGGCAGTCATAGTCGAAAAACCTGCATGTCGCCCTCGGCACGCCGCGAGGATTCCGCACACGCATAAGCGCCAACAGCCGACCGTCAAAACCACCACAAAGGTGCCCGTCCCCTTTGTGGTAGCTCGCGAGCATGACGTGAGCGACATCTAGGTTTTTTGAAGCACATACGACACGTACGCTAACTCCCTTCAACAAGGAGGACCCTATGCTGATGCTCAAAACCGCCACGGTACTCGAAGCTATCTCCAAGCGCCGCCGCACGGCGCGCCCTGCCGCTCACGCCGGCCTGTCCAAGAACACCATATTCGCCGCCACCCATAGCGCCGAGGACGCCCTCGTGCTGCTCGACGCCACGGCTGGCGGACTCACCGCCGAGCACGCCGCCGAGCGCCTGAGCGCGGTCGGCCCCAACACCATCGAGGCGCCGACCAAGACGCTCGCCCGCCGCATCGCCGACGCATTCATCGATCCCTTCGCCGGCATCCTCGCCGCGCTCGCACTGGTCTCGCTCTATATCGACGTGCTCGCCGTGCCCGAGCCGCAGCGCGACCCCTCCACGGTCATCGTCATCGGCATCATGCTGCTGGTATCGGGCGGCATGAAGTTTATCCAGGAAGCCCGCAGCGGCAATGCGGCCGAGGCCCTCAAGGACCTGGTCTCCAACACCTGCTGTGCTCTGCGCGACGGCGAGCGCCTCGAGATCCCCTTCGACGAGCTCGTCCCCGGCGATGTGATCCGCCTCTCTGCCGGCGATATGGTGCCGGCCGACGCCCGTATCATCACCGCGCGCGATCTGTTTGCGATCGAGTCCGCACTCACCGGCGAGAGCAACGCCGTCGAGAAGACCGCTTCCGCCGCGGTCGTCGAGGGTGCCAACGGCTCCGCGCTGCCACTCTCCGCCTGCAAGAACATCGTCTTTACCGGCACCTCCGTGCAAAACGGCACTGCAATGGCGCTTGTCGTTGCCACCGGCTCGGACACCTACCTGGGCGGCATCGCCAAGATGCTCAACGGGCACGGCGAGAAGAGCGCGTTTGACCGCGGCGTCTCGAGCGTCTCCATGCTGCTCGTACGCCTCATGCTCGTTATGGCGCCGGCCGTCTTTGCCATCAACGCCGCCACCAAGGGCAACGTCATCGACGCGCTGCTATTCGCCACGAGCGTGGCCGTGGGCATCACGCCGCAGATGCTTCCCGTCATCGTGACCACGAGCCTGTCGCAGGGCGCCAAGGACCTCGCCCGTCGCCAGGTTATCGTCAAGGAACTGCCGGCGATCCAAAACCTCGGCGCGATGGACGTCCTGTGCTGCGACAAGACCGGCACCCTCACCGAAGACCGCATCGTGCTCGAGCGCTACCTCAACACCGACGGCAACGAGGACGTGCGCGTACTGCGCCATGCGTTTTTGAACAGCTTCTTCCAGACCGGCCTCAAGAACCTTATCGACCTGGCCGTCATCGACCGCGCCGACGTGACGCCCTCGGCTGTCGCGCCCGATTCCATGCTGGGCCAGAGCCTGCGCGACCGCTATACCAAGGTCGACGAGGTGCCCTTTGATTTCTCACGCCGTCGCCTGAGCGTAGTTGTCGCCGATGCCCAAGGCAAAACCCAGATGGTCACCAAGGGCGCTGCCGAGGAAATGCTCGAGATCTGCTCCTTTGTCGAAGTCGATGGTGCCGCCCAGCCGCTCACCGAAGATAAGCTCGCCCAGATTCGCCAGCAGGTCGCCGGGCTCAATGCCGAGGGCCTGCGCGTGATTGCCGTGGCGCAGAAGACCAATCCGCGCTGCGTGGGCGAGTTTGGCATCGCCGACGAGTGCGACATGGTGCTGATGGGTTTTTTGGCCTTCCTCGATCCGCCCAAAGCAAGTGCCGCGGGCGCCGTCGCCACCCTCGAGGCCAAGGGCGTGGCGGTCAAGGTCCTGACCGGCGACAACGACCGCGTCGCCGCCACCGTCTGCGAACAGATCGGCATCGACGCGAGCAACGTCTTGCTCGGCTCCGAGATCGATGCACTCGATGACGCCGAACTTGCCGAGCGCGCTGAGAAAACCCATCTGTTCGCCAAGCTCTCGCCGCTGCAGAAGGCGCGCCTGGTGCGCGTCATGCGCGAGCTGCTCGGCCACACCGTGGGCTTTATGGGCGACGGCATCAACGACGCCGCCGCCATGCGTGCGAGCGATTGCGGCATCTCGGTCGATTCGGCCGTCGACATTGCCAAGGAATCCGCCGATATCATCTTGCTTCAGAAGGACCTGGGCGTGCTCGAGCGCGGCATCATCGAAGGCCGCCGCACCTACGGCAACTTGCTTAAGTACCTCAAGACCACAGTGAGCTCCAACTTTGGCAACGTGCTGTCCGTAACCGCCGCGAGCCTGCTCTTGCCGTTTTTGCCCATGAGCGCTCTGCAGCTGGTGCTGCTGTCGCTGGTCTACGAGATCGTGTGCATCGCACTGCCGTGGGACACCGTCGACAACGCCTGGGCTGCCCGCCCGCGCGCTTGGGACGCTGCGTCCATCAAGGGCTTTATGCTCGAGCTGGGCCCCGTAAGCTCGCTGTTTGACATCGTGACCTTCGCCGCGCTCTTCTTTGTGGTGTGCCCCGCCGCCGTGGGCGCAAGCTGGTCCGAGCTTGCCGCCGCGGGCGACGTCGCGGGTATGGCGACCTTTGCTGCGCTCTTCCAGAGCGGCTGGTTTGTCGAGTCCATGTGGTCGCAGACGCTCGTGATCCACATGCTGCGCTCCCCGCGTCTGCCAAGCCCGCGCGACCACGCCGCGCCCGCGCTGTGCGTCCTCACCGTGCTGGGTCTGGCGCTCGTCACCTGGCTGCCGGCAAGCCCCATCGCCGATGCACTGGGCCTCACGCCGCTGCCGACGAGCTTCTTCGCGCTGCTCATCGGCATCGTCGCCGCCTACATCGCACTCACTCAGCTGGCCAAGCGCCACTACATCGCCCGCCACGGCGAGCTGCTGTAGCAAGCAGACGGAAAACACCCTGCCAGTTGCCGTTGCCTCTGCCGCCACCGATGCCGCTGCCTCTGCCGCTGTCGCAGTCTATTCCCTCAGCAGTTGCGGTGAAATAGTTCCCGCTTAAAGCCCCGTGACTTTAATTTAGGGACTATTCCACCGCAACTTATTGGGGGATTAGCTAGTCCTTGGGTGTCCAGGACCAGAAGAAGTTGATAAGGGCCACACGCGAGGCGGTGTCGGTCTTTTTGTTGATCAAGGAAATGTGGCGGTGGAGCGTGGAGCGCGAGAGGAAAAGCGTTGTGGCGATGTCCTGGACGCTCTGGTCCGAAACGACCAAGACCTCAAGAATATCGCGCTCGCGCTTTGTAAGCCCAAAGGTGACGACGAAGGCATCGAGGCGTTCATCGGACGTGGGCCCCGCGGCCTCCACCACTCATTTAAGCACCACTCATTTAAGTACGTCCCCAATGAGCGCCCAATGACTACCCGCGGCAAGGAGTGTCCCTATGTGCCGGATGAAAAATGGGCCATATGTCCCAGTTGTGGAGACTCGTTGAGCCATCTGGGTATCGTGAAAGACCACGCACTCCCCCATCATCAAAAGTGACACACGCTACCTGTTGATGGGAGGCAACCATGGGCTTCTTTGACAAGATGTTCGAGAAGAAAGAGTGCGCGATTTGCGGTACCGAGCTGCGACTTTTGGGAAAGACCAAGATCAGCGAAGGCTACCTGTGCAAAGAGTGCGCCGGCAAGCTCTCCCCCTACTTCCACGGCTATCGTTCCAGCACCGTGGACGATATCCGCGAGCAACTCGCCTACCGCGAGGCCAACGCCGAGCGCCTGGCCTCGTTCAACCCCACGCGCACGCTCTCTGCCGGGCGCACCAACATCATGCTCGATGAGGACGCGGGCCTGCTAATCATCACTTCGCAGAGCCGCTGGCGCGACGCCAATCCCGACATCATCGAGTTCTCACAGGTACTCGGCTGCGATATGGATATCGACGAGCATCGCACCGAGATCTATCGCGAGACCAAGGACGGCGAGCGTGAGAGCTACAACCCGCCGCGCTACGACCTGGATTACGATTTTAATCTGACCATCCACGTCAACACGCCGTACTTTACCGAGATCAACCTGCGCGTGAACGACTCCACCATCGATCAGCGCGGTTCCATCGAATACCGCGAGGCCAAGCGCCAGGCAACCGAAGTTCGCGACGCGCTGGTACAGCTGCGTCAGGAGACACGCGACAGCGTCGTGGCCGCTAAGGCCCCCAAGACCGCGGTCACCTGCCCCTTCTGCGGTGCAACCACCATTCCCGATGCCAGTGGGCGCTGCGAATACTGCGGCGGCGCCATCGGCGCATAGCCTCCGGCACGGAAAGGACCGATCATGGCCTTCGAGAGCGTCAACTATCAGTGCCCCGCGTGTGGCGGTCCCCTTCACTTTGCCAGTGCCGAGCAAAAGCTCGTCTGCGACTACTGCGATTCGCGTTTTGAAGTCGAAGAAGTCGAGGCCCTCTATCGCGAGCGCCAGGACAAGGCCGATGCCAAAGCTGATGCCGCAGCCGCGGTTCCCAAACCTGCTGCCGACGATGCCGTGCAGGAGCTGGCTCAAAACGCCGGCTACATCTGCTCGTCGTGCGGTGCCGAGCTGGTCTCGGACGGCACCGTCGCCGTTACCACCTGCCCATACTGCGGCAACTCCGCCGTGGCACCCGGCCAGCTCTCGGGCGACTTCTCACCCGACCTGGTGATTCCGTTTAAGCTCGGGCGCGATGACGTTATGGCCGCGCTCAAAGACCACTACAAGGGCAAAATCCTGCTGCCCAAGAGCTTTGTCACCGGCAACCACATCGACGAGGTCCAAGGTGTCTACGTGCCGTTTTGGCTCTACGGCGCCCGCGTGGACGGCGAAGTGTACTTTGACGCGACCAACGAGACCGTGACCGAGGAATCCGACCGCACCGTCACGACCACCGACCACTACGATGCCTACCGCAAGGGAAATATCTCGTTTAAGCGCGTGCCCGTCGACGGATCGTCCAAGATGCCCGACGGCCACATGGACGCCATCGAGCCGTTTGACTACGAGGCGCTGCGTCCGTTCTCGGTCGCGTATATGCCCGGCTACATCGCCAACCGCTATGACGAGGATTGCGAAACCTGCAAGGCGCGCGCCGAGCGTCGTATGGAAGAAAGTACGATCTCGGCCCTGCGCGAGACCGTCGTCGACGAATATGACGATGCCACGGTCGAAAGCAAGCAGCTCGACTACACCTGGGAAGACAGCGACTACGCCCTGTTCCCCGTGTGGATGCTTTCCACCTCGTGGAACGGCAAGAGTTATCTGTTTGCCATGAACGGCCAAACCGGCCGTATGGTCGGCGAGCTTCCCTGCTCCAAGCCCAAGCTCGCCATCGCCTCGGTGCTGTTCTTTGTAATCGGATTTGTCCTCTCCCAGATTCTCTTTATGGGTGAGAACGCCTTCGATCCGGATTACCTCGCCTTCGATGTCGAGGGTATCCTCATCAACATCGTCGCGCCGCTGATCATCGTGATCATCGCAGACGTGCTGCTGGTGGGCCAGCTCAAGACGGCCAACGAGGCCACCCACGCCGATTGCTACTGCGGCGAGCTCGACCTGACCGAGAAGCACGACACCTTCAGCCACACCGAGACCACCGTTGTCATGAAAGACAACAAGGACGATTAGCCATTCTGACCAATACCACCCGGCCTTTGACGAGAAAGGAAGATCACCATGGGACTCTTGAAAGCTGGATTGGGAGCCGCCGGCGGCGTCATGGCCGACCAGTGGAAGGAATTTATCTATTGCGAATCGATGCCCGCTGACGTCTTGGCCTGCAAGGGCAGCAAACGCACCGGTGGCCGCAGCTCCAACACGCGCGGCGAGGACAACGTTATCTCCAACGGTTCCGTCATCGCCGTCAACGACGGCCAGGGCATGCTCGTGGTGCAAAACGGCAAGATCATCGAGGTCGCGCTGGAGCCTGGCGAGTTCGTCTTTGACACCGGCAGCGAGCCGAGCGTCTTCAGCGGCAACCTGGGCGACTCCATCAAGGAGACGTTCGCCAATATCGGCAGCCGCTTTACCTTTGGCGGCGACGCAGGCAAAGACCAGCGCGTCTACTTCATCAACACCAAGGAGATCATCGGAAACAAATACGGCACTGCCTCGCCCGTGCCCTTCCGCGTGGTCGACAACAACATTGGCCTGGATGTCGACATCTCCGTTCGCTGCAACGGCGAGTATTCGTACCGCATCACCAACCCGCTGCTGTTCTACACCAACGTGTGCGGCAACGTGACCGATAGCTATACGCGCGACAAGATCGACAGCCAGCTTAAATCCGAGCTGCTCACCGCCCTGCAGCCCGCCTTTGCCAAGGTCTCGGAGATGGGCATTCGCTACAGCGCCATCCCCGGCCACACCACCGAGCTCGCCCGCGCGCTCAACGAGGTCCTCTCGGCCGATTGGCGCGACCTTCGCGGTGTCGAGATCGTGAGCTTTGGCGTCAACTCCATCGCCGCCTCGCAAGAAGACGAGCAGATGATCAAAGACCTGCAGAAGGCCGCAGTCATGCGCGATCCCACCATGGCAGCCGCCAACATCGCCAGCGCCCAGAGCGATGCGATGCGCGCGGCAGCCGCCAACCCCAACGGCGCGATGGCCGGCTTTATGGGCATGGGCATGGCGGGTGGCATGGGCGGCATGAACGCCAGCCAGCTGTTCGCCGCCGGCCAGGCACAGCAGCAGGCCGCCCCGCAGCCGGCTCCGGC
>OKSH01002864.1_pt1 | contig 12013 bp, 12 predicted proteins | sample 1601231 | NCBI WGS metagenome assembly OKSH01 (sample SAMEA3541596, study PRJEB24748) | human gut metagenome | biome: human gut; feature: human-associated habitat; material: faeces | place: China | collected 2012 | reverse complement strand
CTTTGTATTTTCTTCGAGACGTACATTTTCTATCCTGTTATTTTTTTGTAACCTTTTAAACATATAATCACCCTTTCACTATTATTTCATAAAATTTAACATAGTACATTGATAATAACAAATATTAAGAAAACAAAATTTTAACTTTAGAATGATTTGACATAACCCTCAATATTTCTATAAATACTTTAAAATTAACAATTAATTCATTCTTGAAACCATTACAAGAAAACTTTGAATTAAGTTAATTCATTCCCACTTTAGGTATTATACTTATCAGTTCATGTATTATCAAGAGTGCGAGCATTGCTCCGCAACAGGCTCTTGACAAATCCTGCTCTGATAAGTGCATGGTAATCAAGCAGAAATGAGTTAGTATGCTGTTTTACAGCAATAGAAAAGCACACCCGTTTTCAATATCAGATGTGCCTATCTACAAATCTATATTCCATTTACTACAAGCCCCGCCTGTGACTGTCTATAAGCTTTTATTTTTCAATGTTTCTTCAACAATCCTTATGACAGCCCACATTTTACGCGGGTTTCCGGGCTTTTTTAAGCCCTGTGACATTATTATGACATTATTTTTTTGAAGACAGGGGAAAATTATAGTGGGATTGATTATTTCTAGATCTTATGATAAGATTCCATCATGAGTATCGCGTACTGGGTAGGACCCTCCACTCCGAAAGAGGGAAGTGATGCAGATAGGGATATTTGAAGTATTGAGCTTGCCCTTTTTAAGCGGCACATTTCTCATCGCGTTACTGACCTACATAGATAGGCATAACCGGAAATAAAAAATGCCTACCCTGTCGGCCAACAGGGTAGGCGCGTCTGAAAAGACGTAAAACCTTAACTTGAGGGCTTCCACCTTGTGGGCGGATGCTCTTTTTATATGCTTAGTATATACCAGAAACAAAGATATTGCAAGGGCATGACAGGCATGAATCAGAGAAAAAATGTGCTTTCTAATAAACGGAATATAAGGTGAGGCATGTTCCGAGAGGGTATGAAGAAAAGTCTGTAAATAGGATTCTTCATACCCTCTATTTAAGATACGAATGCTGATGCCGAGCCCAGACTCAAATTAATAATCAATCATACGTGAATTACCAAGGTACTCCGATTAAAGAAAAGTAGTTGGATATTTTTCTGCCAACATCGATAATTTAAACGCTTACGTTTGAACTTTTTGGACAGATATTCCAAAAGAGCACCAAGGATTGTGCCCCCCATCAGTGCTCTTCATTTTTTGATGCTTATATTAAGTAATCTGCAAAGAACCCTTTGCACCTATCAGAAGGCTTACTGTATCGGGGGGCATTAATAAGCACATAGCGTGGATCCATCTGCTCTGCCTTGAAGCTGTTATTTAGCACTTGATTTTATATCATTAATTACCTTTCACTTGATTATATATTTGTATGTTATATTAAGCGTTAACATTATTCTTGATAACATTACTCCTTACCAGATTTTACTTTACAAATGAGCTGCGTCATAGTTCCCATAGGACAGTATACACACCAGCTCCTTGGTTTAAAAAGTACCATAGTGATAAGTCCTAATATTGTGGAAGTGAGCATTACACTATAAAATCCAAAGGCAAACTGAGCAACGCCGGGATGAAAAATGGTTCCATGGTATGCCCAATTCCATGGCAGTTTAAACGTCCACAGAAGAGTTACTGCCTGTTTCAGATCCTGTGCACCCACAAATACCAGATAAGTATTCCAGAGCATCAGAAAAAACATAGCAAAAAAGAAAGTAAGAAATCCGTATCGAAACGTTTTACTCTTCATCCAATTCGGGATATCTTTTTTTCGTGATAAACCAAAGCGGCCGCCAAATAAGCTAAGGAGCTGTCCTCGTCCACAATAGTGGCTGCAATATCTCTTTGTTCCACTAACAACGGAAATGATCAGTGGAATAAAAAAACAAAGCAGACCGAGCCATGCAAATAGAATATTAAAAAAACCTAACAACAAATAAACTAAGGACACAATCCAGAGGTAATCGTACCAATGTTTTTTCATAGTATCACCTCTCTGATCGTGATTACACTGGCAGGGCATTCTTTTGCACATTTCCCACATCCTACACACTTATCGGAGTCTATTTTAGCTTTGATTCCCCTCCAAATAGCAATTGCATTTAACCGACATACTTTAACACAACAACCACAGGCCACGCAGTGATTTTCATTTACAGTGGCTTTTCGCCTTTTTTTGATTTTGGTCTCCATAATTATCTCCCTCGAATTAAGATGATCAGAGTATAGCAAAATAGCGAAGGCATTTCCGTGATGAAATCACAAATATGTTGAGTTCCCGGCTGGCCGTGATGGAAAATTTGACCAACTTGTATCACAGCAGCGCAATTACCGTGCCCATCTCGGTACATTCCGCTATACTTTTGAATGGGATTCCAGATACAAGATCTATACCACTGTCAAGCGTTCTATTAATCATTTTAAAGACTGTTTTGTGCATACTGCCTGCAAGACACAGAATGAGAAAATGCTTCATGTGGACATGCTTTTATTCAGCATAACACAACTTATTTTCGTGGTTCATGCCGACAAAATACTTAAACATCAATTCATACGAAGTTTCAAATCACTTATTGCAATGTCCAATGCTTCCTGCATCTTATGAAAACTCTCTTTAAGCGAAATCAAAGTCATTATATGTAGAGTTAGGAATAGATGGAAAACTTTTGACATGAGTTGAGATTTCGGCTATACTATGTATGCCGAGTTGCTGAAAGCGTAAATCCAGGTAGGGATACGCTTTCTTTTTCATTTAAAATAGGAGGAGGCAGTACATTATGGTAAATTTTGAAAAAGAATACAAATGTGCCCCGGTATTTACCCACGACCTGATAGGCGGGAAGTGGAAACTGCGGATATTATGGCATATTATTCACGGAGACAATAGGTTTTCCATGTTAAAGAAAGCAATACCAGATATTACAGAGAAGGTGTTGTACACACAGCTGCGAGACCTGCAAAAATCAGGTATCATAGAAAAAGAAATTGTGAATGAGCAGCCTCCCAAGACAATATTGTATCATTTGCGGGAGGAATACAAAGATTTAGAAAAAATAATTGAAGATACATGCAGGTTTACGAAATACTATGCTTCATGTAATAATATTTATATTAAAGAAACTGTATAATCAGATACCTACAAAAAAGTAAGTTATTGTAATGATCAGAGTTTACGATTATACTCTTTAAAGTCAGCGGCAGATAAGGAGCCGACTTTTTTTAAAACCCATAGTTAGCATTAACTAACTAAGGGCTGATTATAGGGTTACGATGTAAAATCGGAGGGAGGTATTGTGATGAAAGAACATCTTTCAACAATTATACTGGCGGTCAGCCTTGGGCTTGTGTCTATTTTATCCTTGTTCATTGGTGTGATCGATGTACGGCCAGTAGCATTGCTTACAGGTGATACGGAGGTTTTGGAGGTATTTTTGATTTCAAGGCTGCCAAGACTGCTGGCAATTCTGTGTACCGGGATTGGTATGAGTGTTGCAGGACTGATCATGCAGCAGCTTTGCATGAATAAATTTATATCCCCTACAACCGGAGCGACGATTTCATCCGCTCAGTTTGGAATACTTCTGGCACTTTTATTTATGCCGAATTCTACATTGTGGGGTCGGGCGGGATTTGCATTTGTGGCAGCGATTCTCGGGACGTGGATATTTGTCTGGTTTATCCAGCGGATTCAGTTTAAGGATGTGGTGATGGTGCCATTGGTCGGTATTATGTTCGGAAATGTGGTGGGGGGTGTCACAAATTATCTGGCTTATAAATATGAGATGACACAAGCACTTTCGTCCTGGCTGGTAGGACATTTTTCATTGGTACTGCGAGGGAGGTATGAGATCGTTTATCTTGTAGTACCATTGGTAATCCTTGCGTTTTTCTTTGCAAACCATTTCAATATCGTGGGGATGGGAAAAGATTTTTCAAAGAATCTGGGAGTCAGCTATAATCTTGTGCTGTTTTTGGGGTTGAGCATTGCGGCGATGATTACGGCATCTGTAGTAGTGGTGGTTGGTTCTGTTTCCTACATAGGATTAATTGTACCGAATGTAGTGGCCATGTTCAAAGGGGATAAAATTCGTGGCGCGTTGATTGATACAGCACTGTTTGGAGCTTTATTTGTTCTGATATGCGATATGATCGGGCGGCTGGTAATTATGCCTTATGAACTGCCGATTGAGCTGATCGTAGGAATTGTGGGGAGCATTGTATTTATCCTTCTGCTGCTTTACCGTCTAAAAAACGGACGGAAGGCACTTAGGCCCTCAGCAGTATTCAGGAAAAAAGGAGGTGGCTGCAGTGCGTAATACAGCGTACAGACGGAATGTTCGTAATCTGATTATCATGGTGGCACTGGTGCTGCTCATTTCGGGGGCATATATGTTTGTGGGCGTCCATTTTGGAAATGAAAGATTATTCCGGTATGCGATAAGGCTGCGTACATCTAAACTGCTTGCTATGCTGATCACGGCATTTTCAATCGGCGGGGCATCTATTGTATTTCAGTCTGTTATTCGTAACACGATTGTGACACCCTGTCTTTTAGGGATGAATTCCCTGTACACTCTGATTCATACCGGGGTTGTATTCTTTGCAGGAGCGGGAAGTTTTCTGGCGGTAAATGCGAATGTCTCATTTGCAGTCGATCTGGTATTGATGGGTGTTACGGCGACAGTGGTATACAGCTATCTCTTTCAGAAAACGAAACATAATATCTTGTATGTATTGCTGATTGGAACCGTACTGTCCTCTTTTTTCTCCAGCATTCAGAATACGCTGACACGGATCATGGATCCGAATGAATACGACAGCCTTCTGGCAACATTGGTGGCAAGTTTCAGTAATATCAATACAGAAATCATTGTTTTTTCAATCATAGTGCTGGCAGCAATCATATTTTTTCTTCACAGGGAACTGGCACTTTTGGATGTACTTACGCTGGGAAAGGAGCAGGCCATTAATTTGGGAGTGGATTATGATAAATGTATCCGCAAACTGCTGCTTGGTGTAACACTTTTTATTGCAGTGGCTACGGCTATGGTAGGCCCGATTTCTTTTTTGGGTCTGATTATTGCGAATCTTTCCCGTCAAATGCTTAAAACATACAGGCATACACAATTGATATTGGGATCAGCTCTATTTGGAATGATCGTCCTCATCGGTGGACAGCTTTTGGTAGAGCACGTTTTCTCCTATTCCATTCCGGTCAGTGTATTCATCACAGTGGGAGGAGGAATTTATTTCTTGTATTTATTATTAAAAAACAAAAAGAGGTAATCGCATGCATGTGAAGGATTTGATCAAAAAATATGACGGAAAGACAGTGGTAGATTCCGTTTCTTTTGAAATCCCAAAGGGTAAGGTGACTTCCCTGATAGGCCCAAATGGAGCAGGAAAATCAACGGTTATGAGTATGCTCTCCAGACTGATAGCAGGGGACAGCGGGACGGTAGGTTTAGAAGGGAAGAATATTGAAAGATGGAAGAGCAGGGAGCTTTCCAAAAGACTGGCAATTTTAACCCAGAGTATCCATATAGAAATGAAGTTGACAGTTAGGGAGTTGGTTACCTTTGGCCGTTTTCCCTATTCAGGAGGACGTATCACACAGGAAGATCAAAAAATCATCGACCAGGCAATTGAATATATGGAATTGCAGGAATTTGAGAATCAGTTTATAGACGAATTATCAGGCGGTCAGAGACAAAGGGCCTGCATTGCTATGGTGATCGCACAGGATACCGAGTATGTACTTTTAGATGAACCAACAAATAATCTGGATATCTATCATGCGACAAATATGATGAAGACTGTCCGGCGTTTGTGCGACGAATTAGGAAAAACAGTGATTCTGGTATTGCATGAATGTGCATTTAAAAATGGAAAAATTGCAAAATTTGGTACGGTGAAAGAGGTGATCAGAAAAGAAGTGCTGTCTGAAATATATCATGTAGATTTTGAAATTATGGAGATAGAGGGAAAACCATTATCTATCTATTATTAAGAAAAAGGAGATTATAAAAATGAAAAAAAGAACAATTTTATTATTAACAGCGGTAATGGCCATGGGACTCACAGCATGCACGAACAGTTCCTCAGGAGAATTAAAAAGAGAAGAGACATCGGCAGAGGTTTCCACAGACACAGAAAAAACGAAGACTATTACTATTACAAGCCTAAATGCAAATAAGGAAAGTAAAGAAATTGAAGTGCCATACGACCCACAGCGTATTGCAGTTCTGGATATGGCAAGTCTGGATATTATTGATAATCTGGGAAAAGGGGACCGTGTGGTTGGTTCTGCAAGTACCACACTGGATTATCTGCAGTCTTATGTGACAGACGAAAATATTACGAACCTTGGAACTATCAAGGAGGCCGATATGGAGGCAGTGATGGAATGTGAGCCTGATATTATCTTTATCGGGGGCAGGTTGTCAGCTTCCTATGATGCTTTGAATGAAATCGCGCCAGTCGTGTATTTAGCTACAGATACACAGAAAGGACTGGTTGAAAGTGTAAATGATAACGCGAGAACGATTGCATCCATATTCGGATTAGAAAAAGAGGTGGATGGAAAAACAGCGGATTTTGCAGCCCGTATTGAGACTTTGCAGAAAAAGGCGGAGGGAAATACCGCATTAGTCGGGATGACTACAAGCGGAAGCTTTAACCTTATGGGAAATGATGGAAGATGCTCCATAATCGGCAATGAAATCGGATTTGATAATCTGGCGGCAGATTCAGTAACGGAAAGCCGTGGCGGCGGTTCGGAACACAGTGGTTCGGAGGAGAAGGCTTCCAAGGAGACTTCAGACGATTTAGGTAAAGAAGGAAATGGATCCGGTCAGGGAAGTACTTCTACACATGGAAATGAAGCTTCTTTTGAGACTGTGGTATCCATGGATCCGGATTACATATTTGTGATGGACAGGGACAGTGCAATTGGTACAGAAGGTGCACAGCTTGCCCGTGAAATCATGGAGAATGAGCTGATCATGAAGACTGACGCATACAAGAACGGAAAGATCGTTTATCTGGAACATCCGGCTGTTTGGTATACCGCAGAGGGTGGTATTACAGCACTTGATGTTATGCTTTCTGATCTGGAAGGGATATTGCAGTAGTAAGTCATTTTCAGGAGGCCGGATTTTCCGGCCTTATATACTATAATGAAAAGCCTACCCTGTTGGCTAACAGAATAGGCACGCCTGAAAAGACATAATACCTTGAACTTAGGGCTTCTACCTTGTGGGCGGAAGTTCTTTTTTATGTGTGTCGTCTATACTAAGTATGAGGATATTATAAGGGGAGAGTGAGGAATCCGGGCACAGATGTGATTTTCGCTAAGCAGGCATAAGCTGTGCTAGGTTTGTTCAATGAATAATGGATATAACCTATTTCTGCTTTAGTATAATAGAATATTCCATTGAGTGCCAGCTTATAGGAAACTGTATAGTTTTTTGATTATAATTTTTTTTACCATGCTTCCCACGCGAAAGTATTTTATAATTGTATCCTTTCTTCACCAGCCCTAATAAATGCAATATTTACCAAGAATGTTGACTCTCAAGGAACACGAAAGAGATAGGGAACCATTAGCGCCATTCTCCCCGTGCCCTTTACATGAGATAACAATTCAATTATTTAAAACAAAATTAATATGATAGTATTCCGGAATAAAATAAAATTTATTACGGGAAAAGGGCTGTTTTGTTTTATTGTAGTGTATGGCTTCTATTAACAGAAGGGGAGTCTGCGCCGGCACTTCTAGAAACTCCATTTCTATTTCATTCGCATAAATTAATTTTACCGTCATATTCATGCTTTCTGAATACTGGAAGAGTGTGTTCAGAATAAGTTCTTTTATAGAATCCTCTTTGGAGGCATCTAATCCCAATTCATCAAAAAATGCAGCGGGAACCTGGGTGAAGGAATAGCCCAGAACCCGGTCATCAGATTTATAAACACAATAACATGCCAGTACAATATCACTGGCTGCAAGATGCAGCTTATCTCTGGCTATATCGGTAGGAGCGCCGTAATTGTAAGACAGATCAGTGCTGTTCACCGTCAGTTTGCTCAGTGAGAGCAGAGGGTTTGTTATCTGTTCTTCCATAGGCTTAACGGTTTTGGGAGCTACAATGGTGCCTTTTCCTTGGGACTTGATGATCATACCATCCTCACTGAGAATAGCGAGAGCCTGGCGGAGGGTATTGCGGCTGACACCGTATTTTTCCGACAAAGCCGTTTCTCCCGGAAGGTGTTCATTGGGCTTGTAGACTCCCTCAATGATGTCAGAATATAAGGAATTATAAACTCCCAGATAAACGGGCATATTTTCATTTTTTAATTTCGTTTTCATATCTATGCCTCCCTTGGCTGGTAAACATGTGTTACAAGTTTTATGTTGAACATGTTCATTCTACCATAAAATTTAATTTTTAGCAATGTCAGCAGCAGATGTGTTAATATGTTGAACATGTAGTGCAAGGTAAAAAGACAATAGGTAATTATACACAATTATACGCAGAAAGGATTGTAGAAAATAGATGAAAAGATATTAAATACAGGATAGTTGTTGACAATTATATGCTGCGGTGGTACTATTTGAACAAGTTCAACATGTTGAACAAGATAAGCGGGGTAAACAAGGGGAATAAGAAGAAGGAAAACGAGGCCAGCGGAAACGAGGCCAGCGGAAACGAGGCCAGCGGAAACGAGGCCAACGGACCAAAAACAGGCGAAACAAGATCAACAAATCAAGAACAGCAAGAAGAAAGGAGGAACCATGATCAAGAAGTGCAGAGAAGAAGACAGGAAAATGCTTAAAGATTATTTAAATCAAAAGCCTGTATATCACACATTTCTGCTTTCCGATCTTGACCGGTATGGGTTTGATAAAGATTACCAGACCATCTATATGCAGGAAGAGAATGGGGATTGTGTAGGAGTTTTTCTGAAATATTTTAATAACTTTATTCTGGCAGGGGATGAGGAAAAGCTGGATTATGAGAAAATAGCCGGACTTGCCACAGAGGAAATCACCACAGTAATGGGAAAGGCAGATATTGTCAGGAATACGGTGAAATATGTTGGTAGGCAGGTACAGATGACTTATAATAATCTGTATATACACAGGGGTTCAGAAGAGCAGGCACTTAAGGAGCATAAGGTGAGATTTGCAGATTCGGATGATGTAGATCGGATATACGAATTTTTAATGAGTTTTAAGGAAATGAAAAACCTGTATTCTGAAAAAAAGATGATTGAAAATCGTATCAACAGCGGAGAAGGAGTACATGCTGTTATAGAGGAAGGCGGAAGAATAGCAGCACATGGAAACAGCGCAGCGTCAGCGGATTTGACCTGCATGATGGGCGGTATCTGTGTGAAGGAAGAATATCGGGGAAAGGGATATGCAAAGGATATTATCCGCAGTTTGTGCAGGGAAATACACAGCCAGGGAAAGATACCCTGTATCTTTGCCCCGGAAGAGCCTTCCTATTCTATTTTTCAGGAGCTTGGATTTGAGATTTACGGCAGATGGGGCGCTGCCCGGCTGATATAACAGGAGGAGACATGGGAGAGAAAAAGCTAAAAACAAAAGATATTTTAGGTTACACCATCGGGTCTATAGGAGATTCCACATCGTACAACTTTGTACTTTCATTTTTTTCTTTTTTTATGATAACCGTTGCAGGAGTAAGCCCTGTGGTGGCAGGAACGATTATATCTGTAGCTATTGCCTGGGATGCCATCACAGACCCGATCATCGGCTATCTGGTGGATAATTCAAAAAGCAAGTATGGGAAGAGGCGGCCCTGGATACTGAAATCATTAATACCTCTTGGGGCATCCCTTGTATTGATGTTTTTAAAAGTGGATTTCCCACAGACGCAGAAAAATATATATTACCTGATACTGGTATTGGTATTCTGGACAGCTTACACTGCCTTTAATATTCCTTATTATTCTTTCGGCTCTGTGCTGTCTGATGTGGACAGTGAGCGAGTGAGGCTGGCTGCCTTCAGAGAAGTATTGGGATATGTGGGAATCTTCTGCGCAAGCTCTGTTCCCACCTTTATAGTCGGAAGACTTCTGGAACATGGACTTGACAATGGGCAGTCATGGGCTGCGGCAGGGGTCATATCTGCAGTGATATCAGTCAGCACTATTCTGATCATGTGGCGGTGTACCAGAGGTAAGGAGCCTGTGGAGGAAGTGGCAGACGCTGATAAGGTGAATTTGAAAGGATTCTTTACAAATGTTATCAGCCTTATGAAGATGAAACCTTATGTACTGGTTATCATCTGTGCCCTGCTGACAAATGTTTACCTGACATTGTTTAATTCCAGCTTGTTATATTATGTCACTTATAATATGGGACTGGGAGAGACACAGGCATCCCTTATGTTCACAGCCATGAATATCGTATCGATCCTGTTTATACCATTTATCACAAAGTCAGTAGCCATATTCAGCAAGAGCAAAGTGTTTGTAGTGTGCATGGTATTCAGCGGCGTTGTCATGATGCTTACAAAGTTCACAGGCATTTCCGGCATTACTATGGGCTGTATCTATGTCGTGCTGGTAGGTGTGGGGACCTGCGCTTATTGGATGTGCGTATTTAACTTTCTCTATGATGTGGTGGATTATGATGAGTTTAACAGAGGGAAAAAGAGAGACGGTATTATCATGTCCTACTATTCATTTCTTCTGAAACTGGGAGGTGCTGTGGCAGCGGCAGTTCAGGGATTTCTTCTTCAGAGAAGCGGATTTGACGCAAATCTTGCAGTGCAGAATGATGGGGCGCTGGGAATGATCGAATCCATGTTTACCATACTGCCCGGTATTTGTGTACTGATCGCAGGACTGGTAATTGCCCTTACCCCTCTGCAGGATAAGAAAATGAATGCACTCAGGCTGGCGCTGGAAAAGAAACGGGCGGGTGAATCCTACAGCACAGAAGGCTTTGAATCATTGGTGGTAAAAGAAAATAAAAATTAATTAAAATTATATTTTATGGAGGAAAAAACTATGGCAGCAAATAAACCGGCAATTGTAATGCAGACTGATTTTACAAAGGATATTTCCGTATGTACCATGCAGGGTGTGTGTATGATGGTGGATCCGGAACTGCGTGTGTTTGACAGCACTCACGAGATCAACAGCTTTGATACTTATCAGGCCTCCACCTCTCTGAGCTTTGTTGTGGATTTCTGGCCTGCAGGTACCGTTTTCGTATCAGTGGTAGATCCGGGAGTGGGCACCAGTCGCAGGGCATGCGTGGCAAAACTGAGCAACGGAAGTTATGTGGTGACACCTGACAACGGCAGCCTTACACATGTGAAAAAATATGTGGGGATTGATGAAGTACGCGTCATTGATGAGAAGATCAACCGTCTGAAGAAAACGGAGAAATGTAATATTTTCCATGGCAGGGATCTGTTTGCCTACTGCGCGGCGAGACTTGCCTCAGGCATTATCACATATGAGGAGGTAGGGGAAGCCTATCCGGTTGAAGAGATCATAGAACATGAGATCATTCCTTACCAGATAGCCGACGGAGTGATAAAGGGTATGATCGACACCGCAGACTATCATTTTGGCTTGATATGTTCCAATATTCCAGCAGATGTGTTTGAGGATGAGGGAATCCACTATGGGGACCGGCTGGATGTGGTTATCCGCAGAAAGGGCCAGGAGGAGCCGGTATATGCGGGAAAAGTACCGTTCCAGCCTTCCTTTGGAGCAGTTGCAGTCGGAGAACCTCTTTTAATGGTCAGCGAGACACTGCAGATCCAGATTGCAGTCAACAGCCGGAATATGTCTGAGCAATACGGAATCCAGGTAGGACCGGACTGGACCATAGAGATGAGGAAATGTTAATAGAGAAGCCTGCAAATAAAAAGTCAAGGCTAAATTGAAAGAACTTTGAAAATTTTATAC
>OKSH01002860.1_pt1 | contig 12021 bp, 9 predicted proteins | sample 1601231 | NCBI WGS metagenome assembly OKSH01 (sample SAMEA3541596, study PRJEB24748) | human gut metagenome | biome: human gut; feature: human-associated habitat; material: faeces | place: China | collected 2012 | reverse complement strand
CGCCTGGAAATATAAGGTTGTTTACTATGATCTAACTCCTGGTGAAACATATACTTTTTCTGTTTCTGCCACTAATACTAATAATGTAAAGGACGCTTCGATCCGTATATTTAACGAGGCACAAAATAAAGAAGCTCCGGGGAGCTTAGTCTTTCCAGCAGATGGAAAACGACACTCAACGACATTTACTCTTCCTAAAGATGGGGTAAATTATAGCGTTTATCTATATGCCGGTTGTATGGGGAATATTGAAGGTAAGGATTTTGCGACGACTTATCATCACCCACAATTGGAGTTAGGGAATAAATCAACATCTTGGTCACCAGCAATCGAGGACACGTCTGCTGAAATTAAATCCGCTAAAGATGCCGCTATTCAAGTCGCAAGTGAACAAATTAATATTCACGTTAATGAATTAAGTACATCATTTGATGACAAGTTAAATAAACGTGTTAATGAGGTCAAGACAGCTAGTGAGAAATTTACATCTGACGGTATTGAACAAACGGTAACCAAGATTACTAATGTGAAGAATGATGTAGATAGATTGGGAGTTTTGGTGGCGGAATAAATTTAGTAAAAGATACAAGTGAATCAGAAATATCAGGTAAGGCTTATGATATAAAAGATTACTATTTCTCCGAGCCACTTGAGCCGAATACTAAATATACAATTTCCATTGATGCAAAAGTTGATCAAGAAGCATTAAACCATCACCAATTTATTTTTGTTGATCCCTATACTGCTAATTGGTCTTGGGGCGCTCAAATGAGTTGTATACCAGCTAGCCTTGAATATCAACATTATAGATATACATTTATTACACCGGATGCTTCTCAAAAGGTTACCAACATTTCAGTTTATTTAGCCCATCCAGATGGAGCAACTAATGGAGACAGAGATAATGTTTCGGGAATTGGCTATTTTAGAAAACTAAAAGTTGAAAAAGGAGAAGTAGCAACGCCTTGGACTCCTTATTCTCAGGATATAAATAGGAAGATAGATACTCAAACCCTTGATTCGGCAAATATTGATCAAATGAAAACGCAAGGCCATTACTTTGTAAGAAATCTTTCTGGGAACCCAGTCGGTGGATGGGTATATGTAGATGTGATTGGAAATAATAATCGCATTCGTCAAGATGTTTACCAAGATAATGGATCAAAACATATGTATCGCCGAGGGTTCAATGGGACATGGTCTGGTTGGGAACAAGACGCTTATCTAAGCGATGTAAAAACAGAGGTTACAGCTTCAGTAAAAAACCTTGGGGATAGAGTTACTACTCAAGTTAATTCCATTACAAGTAAAGTTGATAATATGCAAATGGGTGGCCGTAATCTTCTGAAAGGTACTCGAGACTTTAATAGTAAGTATTGGTATCAAAGTGGTGATCATACTGCATTAGCAGATAATCCAACCGATAGTTCTGTTAAAGAAATACATAGTTGGTTAGATTGGCATAGTTATAGAAATAACCAGGTCATTCAATTAGATCCTTCCAAAGACTATATGGTTAGTGCAGATATTGCTATATATAACGGAAATGGTGAAGGGCTTTATGTAACAGCTTATGGAACTTTGGATGGTACAGGAACGGCATTAACAAACGATGTTAACTTAACTGGCTTTCCTAAATCACAAAACAATGAAGGCTTTAGAAGAGTTTATCTTCCATTAAAGAAACGTGGAAGAAAACTTGAGACATTTAGAATTGAAGGGCACGGAAATTGGAGTGCCGGTACTGGCTCAGTATTTATCTCTAAAATTATGCTATATGAAGGCAATACGCCACTAGCTTGGTCTGATTCTTCAGATGATTTTGTTGAAGCCATTAAGGAAGTTAATACAAAATGGGACGTTGCTAACGGCCAAATCCAAGGTAAAGTAACGGCCACAGATGTAAATAATATTCTTAATGGTAAGGGTTATGCTACACAGTCGTGGGCACAAACGATGTTCCAAATGAAGAGTGATTCCATTACATTGCAAGCTGTTCGGGATAATATTACGAATGGAATTCAGAATCAAGTAAATGATACAAGAAATCTTCTTAATAATTTACAAGTTGGTGGACGGAATTATTTACAAGAGTCTGACAAGCTAGTAACAGGTTGGGCACAAGATTTAGGAACTATGCCCAGTGAGGCATTGAATTCATTAGCAGGCAAAACCATTACTGTATCGGTCGATGTTGAATGGAGTAATTTCAAAAGTGATGGTAGCAAACAGAATCGACTTGGCTTTGAATTATCAGCTTCTGGTAGTGATGGTCGTTCTTATTGGCTAGGTGCCTGGAAAAATCCTACGACAGCTAGTGGAAAAGAGCGTATTTCAACCCAATATTCATTACCGGCTGGAGTTACTTTTACAGTTAGTAACAATAGTGCTAATGGTTATGTAAGTATTAACGGTACTGGAAAAGTAAGTCACGCAAAGATTGAAGTTGGTAATCAAGCGACTGATTGGACTCCCGCCCCAACTGATGATGTAGGCACAAATCTTTTGAAGGGAACTGCGAACTTCAGCGGGAACTGGAAAGCTGGTAGCAGTAATAGTAGTGAATTATGGAAACATGAGGACTGGATAGACCCTAACGGAAATCGATCAGTCTTTATGTCTAAAAATGCCTGGAATGGCTGTTATCAACCATTGTGGCTAAACGTCGGAATATATACGTTCTCTTGTTATTACTATATATCTGGAACAACAACTGGTGCCAGTGTATTCGCTATACCTAATGGCGGAGAGAATCCAATGACTTTGTTAACTGCTTCTAAAGGTCTTGATACAACAAAGGATAAATGGCATAAGGCAATATTCTCATTTACTGTAACTAAAGCTGGAAATTCAGCACTACGTATTGAGTTGAGTGATTCAAATGCGACGCTTCATGTTGCCTCATACAAACTAGAAAAGGGATCTACTGCTACTGATTGGTCACCAGCTCCAGAAGATTCGAAGTCTTACACAGATCAACAAATAACTAATACTAATAAGAAAATAGATACACAGGTTTTAGATTCCGCGAATGTAGATGATCTAAAAACACCAGGACATTATTTTATACATAATTTAACCAATAGCCCAATTACAGGTTGGGTATATGTCGATGTAGCTGGTGGAACTGATAGGTTAAAACAAGATGTATATCAAGATAGTGGTTACGAACATAAATCGAGACGATGGTTTGGTAATCGTTGGACTGAATGGACAACAGATGTGAATAATAAAAATGTTGTTTCACAAATTAATATCACGCCTGATCAGATTAAAATTGCCTCGAATAAGATTGTGATTGACGGTAATACAAGTATACATGGAACATTAAGCGTTCCAGAAGTTAGACTACAAGGTAAGAGCGGAATGATAGGGCTTGATGGTAATAAAGGTATTATCATTTCAAGTGCTGATACACTATTCCAGACGCGGGTTACTAAGTTTGGAATGGACTTTCTTACTACAACTAATGGGCAAAAAGAAATTATGGGTGGTATAACAACTGGTTTCAGTACGAATAATGGAAACTTAAATGGTATTTCGATTGTTCTAGATACACAGCAAAGATTAGGCTATCCATATGGGGGAGACTTTTTCTCTATTGGGAATACCACATCAATTGTAAACGATGACAATCGTTCTTGGAACAGGGCCATGGATTACGATGCCAGTGGACAATTGCATCAAGGTGGCTTTATGTGGTATGAAAAGAGTTATCTAACTGGAGAAGGACAAAATATTTACGTTGGTGGTGTACGTGGAAATGGTAATTCAGCATATGACCCACTCCAATTAGGCACTGCTAAGTTTGCTAAATCGGTTCAACCAGATAAATCTCAGCCTACTATTTCATTAGGATATTATGGTGGAAGTATCAAAGACGGAAGTGTAAGTAATTCTGGAATAGGTTTCGTATGGAATCAAATGAAACCATATGGTAATTGGGACATTACCGATGTAGGCGATATATGGTATGACGGCCGGCGTTTTAGATTTACGTGGGTAAATCATCCAGAGATGATGAGTAACGCACTTTGTCCTGGTTTTATTATGCTTGATGACAATGGTGGTATATCATCGGGTATTTGTTTTGCTTGGGGCTCAGTATGGGCTATGGGAGCAGCACGAGGCGGCAATATTGTTAAACTTTTACTGTAAAAATAAAGGTGAATTATGCAAAAAAACATAACTTTAGTTGAAAAGGTTTTTAATTATCAAAATGAAGAAATAGCGACTATGCAAACAGTCTTAACTGGCGATGGATCTACTCCTAAGATAATCGTATTTGGAAGTGGATTGTCTGGCATTATTGGTTATAACGATGATGGAACTGCGATTATAGATAATACGATTAATGAAATTATAGAAAAAGCAAAGCCTAAATTTATGGCAAAGGCAATAAAAGAACAGAAAAAGTTATGCATTGAGAATGGTGTTGACCCAGATTTAGTCAACATCTTAAATGCTGAAAAGAAGGTAAATAATGAATAATCAACAACAAACGCCCGGAAAAGGTGAAAAAGTAGCAAGTAAATTAATTAATAAATTGGCGTTAACAGAACTGGAGTTAGCTAATCGTGAAGTTGATATTGATGAACTTAATGAAAAAATTCAACAATTAACTCAAGCTAATCAACAACTTTCTGCTGAAAATCAGCAACTCAAAAGTAAGCAAGCAGAGGCAGATAACAAGGAAGCTGCCTAATAAGAAAGAAGGAATTATAAAATGGCTTTACAAAAAACTAAGTCAATTTCACTTGAAGGTAAGTCAGTGATTAATGGGACTGTTGTAGTTAGAATGACTGCAAGTCTTTCTACTACAGGTAGTACTGACTCAGTAAACCAATATGTCCAAAACGTAGATTTGTATAACGCAAATAAGAAAGATGTGCGTAAGGATATTGCGGCCTTTCAAGAATATGTATACGAACAGCAAGATGACATTGACGCGGAAATGGACGCAGATAAGAAGACGGCCACTGAAGAAGCCGCTTAATAAAACAAGGCTTTTATCAACATATTTGGATTTCGAAAACGTCTAATATGTTGGATATTTCGTCGCCTATGAAATCCACAGTTCCTTGATTAAGGGGCGGCCATGATCGGTGGTGACAGTATGGATAAAGATAAAGAACTTGAACTACTAATGGATATTCAAGAAAAAGTCGGTCGGATTGATGAAAGGCTTAAAAAAGTTGAAGATACAGATCGCAAAGCGGAAGAGGCGATTCGTTTAGGTGAGAAGAATGAAGAAAAAATTGTTGAACTTTCAGCGGCGGTTGAAGAACTTAAAGAAAGTCGAAAATGGACCCAACGAACTGCCGTTGGTGCCTTTATTACTGCCGCAACCGCAGTATTATCTTGGATTCACCCACCATTCTAAAGAGGTAAATAAAATGAAAAAAGTATTGAATTTAATTAAAAATAAGTTGGTTAAGCCAGATGGAACGTTAAACGGGAAGATTATTAGTGGTTTAGTTGCCTTAATTATTGTATTCGTTCAACAGGTATTTGCTTGCTTTGGAGTTCAACCCAAGGGTGATGTAACGGCATTTGTTGGACTTGCTAATACGGTGCTAACTATTCTTGGATTAGTTGGAGTATTGAGTGATCCAACGCCTGTGGAAGTTCCTGTTAAGACAGAAAAGAAATAAAAAAATGTTACCGATAGATGCAATTTTGTGACAGCGTTTGCATAATTTGGTAGAATAATCGGTGTGGTACGAACGGGAAACGGAGTACACAATTGGTACAATTTAATAGTTTTTATAATGATCCAAATAATCGACAAATTCTTGAGGTTATTAATACACCTACGGGTGCTGTTACAATCTTTGAACCGTCAAAAGACGATGTTAATAAGATAATGCAGCTCAAAGAAATGGTAGATGCATTTAACCAAGAAAATGCCGATGAAAATCTACTAGATATTAATGGAACTACAATCTTAAAGGAACTAATTCCTCTTCTTACAGATTTGGAAATTGATCCAGAAATGACTGATGAGGAAATGGCTCAAATTATTGAAAATCCTACAGTGGAATTAAGTTTAATTACGTCAGTCCTTTCAAGTGTAGTAACAAATATCTATACGTTAATGATTATGAACTTTAAGAATAATCTAGAATTACGTAATATGGTAGATCAAACCGAAGAGATTTCTGATAGTGCTTTAGCTATGTTTATTTCTAAACAGTCTAAGACTGACGAAGGACGTAAGCAAATCGAAGAGATCAATAAACAATCAGATAAGATCGTTAAGATGGAAACGGCTATTAAACAAGCTGAAGAAAAAGAAAAAACAAACGCAAAACCAGAGGAAGAGTCGCAAACTTCCGAAAAACAAGCTGGTTAATAAAAATAAAATGGTACATAAAAATAGCGCAAGTAATGAAATGGACAGGAGATAGTCCATCTTTTTGCTTACGCTATTTTTGATTTTTAAACAAGGAGGTTATTTTATGTCTAGTTTTGTTATTGAAGGTACTTTAACCGTAGACATAAGTGGCCTAGAAGGATTAGCAGGAGAAATTCGTTCTGTAACGACCAGGGCGTTGCAGGGTGAAATAAGAAAAGTAGCAGATCAAATATTAAGAGAATTAGTAGAGAAAGATTGGCCGGCAGGTCGAGCTTCTCCTGGCTATGTTTCAACTGGTGAATTAGTAGATGCCATCAATGTAACAGGTAGTGGGACTAGTTTATCTATTGAAATGGATGGTTCTCGTATGAGTATGAGCCCTCCAAGTACAGGAAATAGTGCAAATGGAGACTGGGGTGGAATTGAAAGCTGGGGAATACATATGGGTGTACAGTCTCAGCCATTCAATGACGAGATGCCGGCATACCTTAACTATGGTGGTGGCGGACTTGTTCCACATCAAGGTACTCACTATTTTGATAATGCCTTTTCTAAATATGTAGAAATTATTCCTAAACTCCTTGCTGATGCTCTTCGTGCTGCTGGGTTTGAAGTATCTGGCGCATAAGAGGGGATATATTTGAAACGAAAAGAAGGATTAACGTATCAAACAAAAAGCGATAGAAAAATCGTAAGATACGCAACGAAAGCAAGAATGGCAAAAGTAAATCCTAAAAACATTAAGATTTACGAGCGTTATCTTAAGAGTCGGATCATTCACAATTCTGACGTTAAAGATACTACATATAAGGTTTACCACTCTTATATGAATATCTTCATGTGTTATATCGCAGAAGAATGGGACAATTTTTATCTTTTAGATGAAGATATGCTAGAAGATGAAATGATCGATGTAATGGAAGGTTATATGGCTTTTCTTGCCGATGAATGTGGTAATGGTAAAAAAGTCATTAACACTAAATTAAGTGCTGTATCCAGTTTCTATCTATGGGCAACTAAGCGAGGAATGATTCGAAGTCATCCTTTTGATGGAAAATTAGATCGCATTAAAAATGCTCAAGATGAAAAGAAGATTTCAGTTCACTTTTTACACGAAGACAAGATTAATCAAATCTACAAAACTCTTGAAGAAGAAGCAGAACCTGAGGGAGCTAGATACGATTATCAAGACAGATTGATTTGGGAGATTGCGTTTTATAGTGCTTGTCGTATCGGGGCATTATATAACTTAAGTTTGTCGAATCTGAAACTTGATGAAAATAAATTCGTTGATATCAGAGAAAAGCGCGGAAAGAGAGTGGAAGTTCCATTCACAAATGAAACCAAGGAATTAATTAAGAAGTTCCTTAAGTGGCGTGAGGATAATGGAATTGATACAGATGCATTCTTTGTTAATCGTTTAGGTGGTCATATGAGTAAACAGGCCATGTCAATCCGTATTCGCAAAATAGGAGAAATTGTTGGTGTCGGTGACTTTAGAGCTCACAGTATTCGTAAGAGTCGATTAAACCAAGTCGGACAAAAGAATATAGAATTAGCTAAGCAATTAGCGCACCACGAATCAATGGATACAACGGCACGCTTCTACATGGAAAAGAAGAGTGAAACAGCAACATTGAAAGAAATCGATGCATTACTTTCAGAATAAAATATCCATTTTATAAAGTTGTAATTAACAATTTTATACTTTAAACCGCAGAAGAATGGTACAAACGCAAAATCATTTCTTTTAGGCGGGTGAAATATATTGGCAAGTAAAGAACTGTCAATAAAAGTTAAAGTTAACCTCCCAACAGCAGGAGAAATTGAAAATCAGATTCAACGTTCTCTTCGTGGGTTAAAGGATATTAAGGTTGACGCAAATGTAAAATTAAAAGTTGGCAAACTTGGCAATCTCAAACGCCAACTAAGAAATGCTCTTGGTAAAGAAAACTTTAGAGTAAACGCAAATGTTAAAGTACATGGAATGTCCGAATTAAATCGGGTGTCCAGTAAATTAAAAGAAATTAGACGTTTAGCAAATGAACCAATTAAGTTAAACGTTGATATGGGTGGACATGACTTTGATAAGTCCATCGAAGAGGCACGGCGAAAAGCTAATAAAGAATTAGAGAATACTAATCCTAGAAGTCACTATGCTCGAGCAGCGGTTGATGTGCAAAAGGAAATGCGAGCACAACAGCGTGCTATTGAAAAAGCACAACAAGAGTATTTAAGACTTCAGAACCAAGCTGCTAAAGCCAGTGACGAACGTATTCGACAAAATATACAACATTATGCTACTCAAGTTGCTAGACAACAAGAGCAAGCTGAAATGCAGTATAGACTAGCTGCAAATAAAGCTGGGTTAAGTAAGTCGGAAATTAGCGAAAATGTTCTTGGTTTTAGAGAACAGCCTAAAGCTCGCATAACTCTCAAGAACACTGAAATTGAACAACAATTAAAAAGAGAAGCCGAAGCCTTTAGAAAATACAAGAGTGCCTTAAACGAGATGACCAAGGCTCAAACGACCTTGGCAAAAGGCAAAGATGCCTTGGGGGATAATGTATTTGCAGAGGTCGAAAGACAGGCCGGGGCTGCTACAAAGAGAGTTCGGTCTCTTGAAAGTGCAATTAAAAAGACAAGATATGCATCTCAGGCAGCCGATCTGAGGGAGTCGTCTGATGCACGGATCAGACTAGCTCAAGCTAAGCAACAAGATGCTATATACACTAAAGCTCGTAGAAGTAGATCAGGTGGCGCCGTTAGTCCAATGATGAATGTTTGGGATATCCTCCAAACTGGTGGTATGGCTGTTGCCGGAGTGATTTCGGGTGTTAATGAAGTTGATAAAGCTATTACCAAAGTTACTAAAGTTGTTCCAGACAGTCAGCGGGCTGTTAATCAGTGGAAGAAAAATATCTATCGTGATGCGGCTGAAGTAGGGAAAACTGCTCCTGAGTTTGCATCAGCCGTTGAACAATGGGCTACTGCCGGATATAACTTAAAACAATCGAATAGATTAGCTAAGACATCTGTTATGGGTTCGTTTGTTGGTGAGGTTCCTGTAAATGACATGGTTCGTTATATGTCTGTACCGATGAAGGCTTTCCAAAAAGAAGGGCTTAAGTCGGTTGATATTGTTAATGCAATGAATCAAGTATCTAACAAACACGCTATCGAAATGGATGACTTGGGACAAGCATATCAAAAGGCCAGTGCAACCATGGGTGCTACAGGTACAACATTTGCTCAGATGACTGGTATTATAACTGCCGCTCAAGAAGGTACACGTGCAGGTGGGGATCAAATTGGTACAGCATTTAAGACAATTTCTGCTAACCTTGCACAAGTTGGGTCTGGTATTACTAAGCAAGCTCAAAATAAACGAGATTTCTTTGATAGTTTAGGAGTTCAGTTAAAAGATAGTAACGGAAACCTTAAATCAACTTACCAAATCATGGATCAACTTAGTAAAAAGTGGAAAACCATGAGTAAGCAGGATAAGAACACGGCGTCACTTTATGCAGCCGGGAAAAACCATGCCAACATTTTCTCAGCTACAATGGATAATTGGGGCACTGCCAAAGAGGCCATGAGAGAGGCTGAAGACCAGAAAGGATTAGGAACCTCTGGATCAGCTTATCAAGAAATGGAGAAACAAAAGCAATCTATCGAGTTCCAGTTGAAAGGTTTGCAGGATACCTGGATGTCATTCTTACAAAATCTATCTGGTGGGAGAGAAGGTATTGGTCAGATGCTTTCGCTCGCAACAGGATTTGGAAAGGCTCTAGATGGACTAGCCGCAAATAAACTATTCTCTTCTACTGCGAGATGGGGAATTTTATCTGCGGGGCTAATAATGGCACGTAAAGGGTTTGCCGCTGTTGCTGGTAGTTTTGGAGAAATGATTTCTCAAGGTAAAAAGGGCGATAGTCTTATTGAACGACTTACTGGAATTAAGAAAAAGACAGATGCCGTTAAAGATAGTGGGAAAGAATTAAAAAACGCTTGGAATGATTTATTAGGTAAGAGTAAGTCTAGCAAAAAATTACCTGGCGAAGCACTTGACGAAATGTCTCCTAAGTCCTCTAACAAGAGTAGCGATGTAAATGGAATTATTATTCCTGCGAATGTTAGTGATAATACCCTAAAAATTAAAGAAAATACTACGGCTAAAAGAAAGAATGCTGAAGTAGACACAGAACTTTCCAAGGGTGCAAGAAAGGTTGGGGATTTATATACAACCCAAGGGGCTGCTATTGAAATGGCAACGGACAAAGCACAGACCCATGGGAAAGTGATTACCAAAGTTTCAAAAGGTTGGGGCGTATTAAAGGCTGGAGCTGGTGTGCTGAGTGCTAGTCTTGGCTATGTTGGATTAGCGCTTGATGCAGTTACTATTGCTGGAGCCACTATGGAGGCAATGGGAATTCATCCTATAAAAACTCTCCAAAAAGTAATGGACCCACTAGGGGAAAGTGCTAAGAGAACTGATGATTATTTCAACAAAATCGGAAAATCGGTATCTAAAGCAAGTGATGCCATTAATAATAATCGTTTAGTAACGGGGAGAACTTCATCTGACTTAAAACAACTAAAAGCTGTTTCTGATTCTCTTGGCTCCTTGGAGCAAAAAGACGGAAAATATGTTGGCGATAATTTCGAAAACTTGAAAAATAATCTAAATTCAATCGCCAAACACAATGGCTTGGATTTTAAGATTCGAGATGCCGATAGCGTTGATGTTGTTAATAAAAAGATTCAAACATTACAGGGGTTAGTTGAATCTGTAAAACAAGAAGATATCGCCTCTTTAATTGACAATACAACTAAAAGTGCTTCGGCCTTTAACAAGGTAATGTCGAAAAGTGGTCTTGAGCGTGCGGTTAAATCAACTAAAGATTATCGCGATTACATGAATGATATTGACAAAAAGTCAAGATCAATGTTTAATCGTCGCCCTGGAGAAAGTGCAAAAGAATACCGTCAAAGAAAGAAAAATGATTATTTAGATGATATATGGAGACCCGGAGAACGTAATGAAAGGTTCTGGAGTTCTAGTCAGGGACAAAGAAATCTTAAAATTGCTCGACAGGCTCAGAAAAATAGAGTTAAAGCTATCGATGCGATGGCTGATAATTTGTACGACGGTACAATAACAATCTCCAACGTTAGGTCTATGAATTCTGAGGGCCAAGGGTATGCAACTTTAGGTGTTATTAAGAACTTACAATCATTAAGTGGTAGTAAGGATACTAAACAAATTAATGATACCAAACAACAACTATCCGATATTTTAAAGGCTCTAGGCGCCTCTCAGTCTTCAATTAAATCAATACAAAATGCGGCAATAAGTTCAAAATACGCCTCCGGCGATTTACTAAAGGGACTTTTCTCAACGCCATTAGATAGTCAAATAATTGCTGCCTGGGCTGGTATTGGGCCAAAATATCAATCCCAACATCCAAATGATTGGAAACAAACCACTGTTGCCGATCAACAAAAAGTAGATACTTATAGGAATAAGCATAAAGATGCAAATGTATCTGGTTTAGTAGATCCAGAGACTAAGATAGTTAATTGGGATAAATTAGCAGATTTTAACAATAAAACCACATATGGAAAAGGAAAAGGTCGATTAAACGCTGTAGGTATTAAGG
>OKSH01002854.1_pt1 | contig 12039 bp, 12 predicted proteins | sample 1601231 | NCBI WGS metagenome assembly OKSH01 (sample SAMEA3541596, study PRJEB24748) | human gut metagenome | biome: human gut; feature: human-associated habitat; material: faeces | place: China | collected 2012 | reverse complement strand
TCCTTAGACTTGGGCGTGAGCTGCGAAAAACCTCCCTCCGCCCCACCTGACTGTGTAATCAAAAGAGGGTAGCCTAACTGCCGCTCAGCCTCCTTTAAAATCTTCCATCCTTTGGTATAGGACATATGCATCTGCCTGCAGGCTGTCTGCATGGAGCCTGTGTGGTCGATCAGAGACAGGAATTGGGCTGCCTGGGGTCCGAAAAACCCTTCATTGCGCTCCAATGTCAGCTGTACCTGGGGATATACGGCCAGCTTTTCCCTGCCCAGACTGCCCAGGGCGCAGTCCTCGTCCGATTCCACGGCCATGATAATCCCCTCATCCTCCACCGGAATTTCTTCCAGCTGCCCATTGATTTCCGGCTGCCGCAGGGCCCCTCTGAGTCCCCTCTCGCCGTGATAGACCAAAAGAGACGGAATGGCTGCCTTGGACACCAGAACCGGATGGCCCCGTTTCCCGTTATATACAGGACAGGCGGCCATGGCCCGGGACCCCATCATCCGCTGTATGGTGTCCGGAAGGAACATGGGGAATTTGGCAGGCAGGATAAATACCCTGTCGCATAAATCCTCTATATAATTTAACCCCATACAGATGCTGTAATACATCTGAGTCTGCTCATAATCCTGGTTGCGCAGGCAGATGACCCGCAGTCCGGCAATATGCTTTTCCACCTCGTCCGCCTTCTGCCCTGTAATCACTACCACCGGATCGATTCCCGCCCGTTTCAGTGTGATGATGATTCTTCGTATAACCGTGCTGTCCCCCACGGGAAGCATGGGCTGAAAACGGCTGATTGTGCTCTTGTGGCCTGCTGCGATAATGACAGCCCCTGTCTTCATAAGTCTGTTCCGCCTTTCCTGGTATATTAACAGTCTGGTACGCGCCCCTAAAGTTCACCTGTCAGGAGCAAAAGGGCGGAGGGCTCTACCCTGAGCCACCGGGGAACCACTCCCGCCGTATCGTGGGTGTGGATATCCTTCTCCTTCTTCCACCACAAACCATTCTGTAAAGTAATATACCACTCAAACGGCATTTCGGAAATACATGGAGCGCATACTTTTATAAGATTTGCGTCTTCCCGCTCCATATAAGCCCTGGCACTGCTCTCCGACAGTGGTTCAAAATCATGGGCCCTGATGCCCACGCCTGTTATGGCGTCGCCCACGGGACGGTCCGTGGCCAGCTCCAGCCCATCCCAGTCCACGGCCCGTATCCTGCGTTCCCCCAGCCGTTCAATCCTGGATATGTTCTTACATCCCGTAAGCCTGGCAGCCCGGCATGTGACCGGGTTCTGGAAGATATCCCGTGTCCTTCCGGCTGCCAGCACGCATCCCCGGTCCATGAGCAGCAGATTGTCGCAGAGCTGGTAGGCCTCATCCCTGTCATGGGTCACCATAACGGTCACACCGTCATAATCCTTAAGGGCGTCCGCCAGCTCCAGGCGCAGCCCTTCCCTCAGGTATGTGTCCATGGCTGAAAACGGCTCGTCCAACAGCAGCGCCTCAGGCTCATAGGCCAGGCTCCTGGCCAGGGCCACTCTCTGCTGCTGTCCTCCCGACAGCTGGCCCGGGAATCGCTTTTCCAACCCCTGGAGCCGGAACCGCTCCACCATCTCGGACACCTTCTGCTTCCTGGCTTCCCCGGACATGGGCCGGCGCCTTCTAATCCCCGCGTTTCCCCGTCCCCCCTTTAATCCAACCATGATGTTCTGCTCCACGGTCATGCCCGGAAACAGGGCATAGTTCTGGAACAGGTAGCCCACACGCCTTACCTGGGGCCTCTCATTGATCTTGAGGGCAGAGTCATAGAGAACACGGCCCCCTGCCGCCTCTCCCTGGGCATAGCGCAGGGCAATCCTGCCCTGGTCCGGGCGGATAATGCCGGCTATGGATTTTAAGGTCATGCTTTTGCCGCAGCCCGACGGCCCCAGTATGCCCAGGCATCCCCGTCCGGTCTCAAAGCTGATGTCCAGGCTGAAATCCTTTAATTTCTTTCTTATATCAACTTCCAAATGAAGATTGTATTCTGAGTTCACGGCTGTTCCCCTTTCATCCCTTCCGGTTTACGGGCCTTAATGCTGCCCAGTTCATCAATATGATGGACAGGAATGCGATGACCACAATAACCGCCACATAGCGGTACGCCGTATCCATATTTCCCGCGGCCACCTCTGAATAGACCGCCATGGGAAGGGTCCTTGTTTTGCCTGCTATGTTTCCCGCAATCATGGCAGTGGCCCCAAATTCTCCCAGGCCCCTTGCAAATGCCAGTACGCCTCCGCTGACAACCCCCGGCATGCCTCCGGTCATGAGCACCTTCCAGAAAATGCTCCACTCGCTCATGCCCAGGGTCCTGGCTGCCGCCACCAGGTTCTGGTCCACCTGTTCAAATGCGCCCCTGGCAGAGCGGTACATTAAAGGAAAGGACATGACCACGGCTGCAATCACTGTGGCTGTCCATGAAAATGCGATTTTAACACTGAAATATTCAATAAAAAACTGTCCTACCGGCCGTTTGACCCCGAACATATAGAGAAGGAAAAAACCGGCCACCGTAGGGGGAAGGACAAGGGGCAGCGTAAGCACGCCGTCCCAAATCAGCTTCCATGTTTCATTTTTCATGCTCACCACAGCCCACGCCGCAAAGATTCCCAGAAAAAACGTAATGAAAATCGACAGGCTGGCTGTCTTCATAGATATCAGTATCGGTGACCAGTCCATGGATGGTTCCTCCCCTTTTCCTTACTCGCCTTTTGTGAATCCGTATTCTTCAAATACCTTCATGGCTTCGTCCGTCTTAAGGAATTCCACAAAGTTCTTTGCTTCCTCCGGATGAGCCGTGTTCTTTACTACCGCCACAGGATAAATGACCTTTTTGGCAAGGCTTCCCTCCGGAGCCTCTGCCACCACTTCCACCTTATCCGCCATGCTGGCTGCATCGGTGGCGTATACAATACCCGCGTCAGCGCTGGATGCGGCCACCTGGTTAAGCACCTCTGTCACGTTGGTTCCAAAGCTTACCTTGTCCTGTATCTTATCCCAGATTCCCAGGCTGGTAAGGGCTTCCTCTGCATACTGTCCGGCCGGCACGCTGGCAGGATCCCCGAGAGCAATGGTCTCTGCCTTCTCAATGTCCTCAAACTTCTCTATACCCGCGCTGCTGCCTGCCGGAACAATGAGCACAATCTTGTTCTCCAGCAGGCTGGTGATGGTGTCAGATTCAATCATGCCCTCCTCGTCCAGGGCTGTCATCTGCTTTGCCGCGGCCGACATAAACACATCTGCCTCCAGTCCTTCCTCAATCTGTGTCTGAAGCTTGCCTGAGCTGTCATAGGTACCCTTCACTGTCACGCCCGGATACTGCTCCTGGAACATGGGAATCAGCTCATCCTCATAGGCGTTCTTAAGGCTGGCCGCCGCCGCAACCAGAATCTCTGTGGATTCGCCTGCCCGGGCTGCGGTGGTCTCCCCGGCAGAAGTCTCTGCTTCTGTCTCTGCTGCAGTGGCAGTTGCCTGCGTTGTCTCTGCCTCGGTAGCTGCTGCTGTCTCCTTTGCGCCGCCTGAGCATCCGGCCAGAGCTGCCGCTGCCATCATTGCCGCCATCATCATGCAAATCTGTTTCTTCATAATTAATTCCTCCTGTAATTCTTAATCTTTTTTATATACAAATACAGGTACTCGTTATACTCACATGACCATATCGTCACCCACATAAATGCCCATCTGCAGAGGATGAGCATTTATACCGGACAAATACCTGTATTCCTATATTTCTGTTATGGGTCTCTCCGGAGCATGTCTGAACCTGCTCTCAGGCGCGCAACTGGCATAGGTAGCGGGTGCTATATTCACTGATAATTACGCTGCGCCGTGTTATCTTCTGGCACACTCTGAGGCGCTTCCCCTGAGTATCTTAAGGCCATGGTCAAGGCTTCCCATAATGAAGCCAAGACTCTCCTTAACCGCTTTGGGGCTTCCCGGCAGGTTCACAATCAGGGTCGTTCCCCGGATAACAGACACGCCTCTGCTGAGCATGGCCCGGTCCGTCACCTCCATGGACTTCATGCGGATGAATTCAGCGATTCCGGGCGCATTGCGCTCAGCCACAGCCATGGTGGCCTCCGGCGTCTGATCCCTGAGGGAAAATCCCGTTCCTCCGCTGGTCAGCACCAGATCCACCTGGCGGCTGTCGGCCAGACGGATAAGCTGGGTCTTTAACTGGCCCGGCTCATCCGGCAGGAGCAGAAGCTCCACCACCTCATACCCGGCTGCCTCCAGCATCTCCTTGGCCGCAGGACCACTCTCGTCCTTCCGCTCTCCCCTGGCGCCCTTGTCGCTGAGGGTAATGACGGCAGCCGTAAAGGGCCGTTCCTCTGCAGGCGGCTCCACCCGCATCACATCCCCGGGGCGGATAATTCCCTCACGGATGACTCTGGCAAACACGCCTTCCTTCGGCATGATGCACTCGCCCATGCGCTTGTAGATAGCGCAGTGGCTGTGGCATTCCTTTCCTATCTGGGTCATCTCCAGCAGCACGGTGTCCGCATACAGCCTTGTACCCACGGGAAGGCTTCTGAAATCAATGCCCTCCACCACCAGGTTCTCGCCAAAGGCCCCGTCTATGACATTGGCTCCGCGCTCGTTGAACGCCCTCACTTTATCATAGGAGAGAAGGCTTACCTGACGGTGCCAGTGGCCTGCGTGGGCATCTCCCTCAATACCGAAATCCACCAGGAAATGCCCCTCTTCTATGGCCCTCTTCTCAATTCCCCGTTTATCACTGATACAGATGGCCTTCACCACTCCGGTGGGACAGACACCCTGTTTTATCTGCTCTGACATATACCTTATCCTCCAATAGCAATCATGTTGTGTGCTTCTGTTATCTGACCCGGACGCTCGAAGCAGTGGGCCGCGGGTTTGCATAATACAGCCTGTTCCATGGCCTTCCTCAGTTCCCTCTGAAGCCCCTCGTCAGACGGGCAGCCGGCATAGGGCCAGCGGTAATGCCCCTCCTCCTCAGGCCGTTCCTGTCCTTTTCTCAGTATCCGCCTCAAATCCACTCCGTCCTCATAGCACAGACAGGGTTTCAGATACCCCTGGGACGTAAGGCGCACCCGGTTGCAGTCGCTGCAGAATTTTCCGTGGATCGCGCTGATCAGTCCGATACTGCCCTTAAATCCGGGTATCCGGTAGTAGACAGCCGGTCCGAAGCCATGGACCCGGTCATCCTCCTCCATATCGGGGTATGCCCTCATCATCTCCTCCAGCAGCTCCTGGTGGTTGATGGTCTTAAAATTCTTTCCGTAGCCAATGGGCATCATCTCAATAAACCGCACATCCACCGGGTATTCCCTTGCCAGCTCCACCATCTGCCGCCAGCCATCCTGTCCGGCTTCCCGCTGTTCCTCGTCCATCTGGCTGAAATCAATGGACACCGCATTGATTTTTACGGATACAGGCATGGCGCAGGCCCGCCTGACGGCTTCCATCACAGTGCCCAGGGCGTCGGTTCCCGTTATCCTCTGGTACAGGTCCCTGTCCAGGGTGTCAAGGCTTATATTGATGCCATCTATCCCGGCCTCCGCCAAATCGTCCAGATACCGCTCCAGCAGCACGCCGTTGGTGGTTATGGTTACCTTCTCAATGCCCGGCGTGCTCTTAAGCTGCTTCACCAGCTGGCAGCAGTCCCTGCGCACCAGTGGTTCGCCCCCAGTCACCTTGATATGGCGTATGCCCAGGCCGGCAGCGCAGATTCCCACGGCCTGAATCTCCTCCAGAGACAGGATATCCCATCTGGGCACGCACTCCACCCCATAGGGCATGCAGTACTTACAGCGCAGGTTGCACCTGTCCGTAATGGATATCCTCATATAGTCAATGGTTCTTCCCAATGCATCCTTCATATTGCTCATCCCCTGTTCCGGGCACATCTGGGGTTATGGAATTCCCCGCTCTTGCCTCCGCTTTTATGTTCCAGGTAAATGTCTCCGATCTCCATGGACTTATCCACGGCCTTGCACATGTCGTAAACTGTCAGCAGCGCCACGGACACCCCGGTCAGCGCCTCCATCTCCACCCCGGTTTTTCCCGTGGTCCTGGCCGTGCAGACTGCCTCAATCTCATTGCTCTCTTTTTTTATGGTGAAATCCACGGTGAGCTTCGTAAGATTCAGTATATGGCACAGAGGAATCAGGTCCGAGGTCCTTTTGGCCCCCATAATGCCTGCCACTCTGGCAACCCCCAGCACATCTCCCTTTGCCATGGTTCCCCGGGCCACCTTCTCCAGGCACTCAGGGCTCATAAAAATACTGCCTCTGGCCACTGCCTCCCGCTTTGTCTCAGCCTTATCCCCTACATCTACCATCAGGGCATTGCCCTGGTCGTCAAAATGTGTAAATTCCATGTCTGTTTCCTTTCCAACGGTTTCCTCTCCAACGGTTTGTTACATCCCCTTGCCGAACCCGCAGTTGGGGAAGGTACATTCCGGACAGTTAAGGCAAAGCCCGCCCTGGCCCAATGCGGCCAGATCATCTGCCGTCACCTGGTCATCCGCCATGATTCTGGGCAGAACCAGGTCAAATATAGTACGCCTGGCATACATGACGCAGCCCGGAAGTCCCATGATGGCAACCGTACGGGGATTTTCCCCATCTTTAACCTGGTAATAGGCCAGCAGGAACATGGCTCCCGGCAGCACCGGCGCGCCGTAGGATACGATGTCTGCCCCGGTGTTGCGGATGGCAAGCGGCGTCTTGTCGTCCGGGTCCACACTCATGCCTCCCGTACAGACAACCACGTCCGCGCCCTTTTGTATCATATCCAGGATGCTGGCCGTCACCTTGGTATCGTCATCATTCCATGTCACATGGTCAATAACCTCTGTGTCAAACTCTGAAAGCTTTCCCCGGATCACAGGGGTGAAGGTATCCTTGATACGGCCGTAAAACACCTCGTTTCCCGTTGTAACGATACCCACCTTTTTATGTAAAAATGGTTTCAGCTCCAGGATGGGACATCCTTCTGTGGCCTCTGCGGCCGCCTTTTTTGCTGCCTCCATCTTTTCTTCCTCAATCACAAGAGGGATAATCCTGGTCCCTGCCAGCTTGTCCCCCTTCTTCACTGCAAAATTGCCGTGACGGGTGGCTATCATCATCTGTCCGAATCCGTTTACCGCCTTAAGCCCCCGGTTATCCACCTTTAAAAGGCCGTCACATGCTGCCGTCAGCTCAATCTTTCCTTCCTTTGCCTGGGAACGCTCCATATGCTGCCCTTTGCACATGTCGCAGAGAATCTCCGCCGCATCATTCTCATGAAGCATTCCATCTTCCTTCTCCCACACATAAAGCTGGTCCTTTCCCACACTTAAGAGGACCGGGATGTCTTCCTTCGTGACCACATGGCCCTTGCGGAATACCGCATCCTTTGTCACGCCCTTAATAATCTGGGTGATATCATGGCACAGTACGGTGCCTTCCGCATCCACTGTCTGAATCAGTTTCATTTCTCCTTAACCTCCACCCGTTATTTATTTTCAAAAATAACGCTGTTTACAGGATATCACTTTTCAACATTTTTGTAAACACTTTTGCGGACATTAATCGCATGCAATTTAAATTTTTGAGATTAGATATAAACTGCTGACGGACTCCATAACAGCAATACATCCATCCCCTCCAGGCCCTTTGATTTCCGGCACCGTCAAAGGCCTGTCTGCGGCCAGCGGAAAGCGCAGCGTCATATTAACCCCTGTTCCTTTCCCCGGCTCACTCTTTATGCCCGAACCGCCTCCCATCAGCCTGGAAATGCTGCTGATGGGCAGTCCCAGCCCGGTGCCGGCGCTCTGCGGCATGGAATTCCTGAGCGGTTTAAACGAATAAAAATCATTGCTTTCTGATTCCGGAATATGCACTTACTATTCATACTTTCAAAGAACAAAGTGCCTTCGGCACTTCAACTCCCCTAGCCCCTCATTCATGAGGGGAATTAGGGGTTTCTTTTTGTCATGTTTTCCTTCATAATAGTCTTATGAATATACTACAAAAGATTTTTACTGACCATTTTGAAGAAATGATTTATCTCCAACACCCTCGTGACTCTGTCATCGAGAATGTAGAAAAAATGATTAACTGCGGCAATCCTGCCTTTGGTGGTGCCATGTATACCTGTCCTTGCTGTGGAATTTTCAAATTTGTTCCTTTCCGCTGTCATTCCCGCTTCTGTCCTACCTGCGGCAACATGTACTCCATTGACAGGACTACTTCTATGTCTTTTAAACTCCTCGATGTCCAGCACCGCCACTGCGTCTTTACAATTGCAAGAGAACTACGTCCTTTTTTTCTACAGGACCGTTCTCTTTTAAACTGCCTTTTTTCTTCTGTCCACAGCGTTATTATACGCATGTTCCATAAGGAGAATCAGTCGGAACTGTTTACTCCTGGTTTCATTTGTGTCCTTCACACCTTTGGCAGAGATTTAAAATGGAATCCTCATATCCATTGTTTAATCTCCGAAGGCGGCATTGGTAAATCCCTTCGCTGGCGGCACAAAAAGCATTTCAACTACAAACTTTTGCGGGATTCCTTCCAAACTGCTCTTTTAAATGAATTACACAAACGATTAGGTGATTCCTTTAAAAAAGTAAAATCCTCCATCTATGCGGACCACAAAAATGGGTTCTATGTCAGGGCTATGCCCAATAAATGCAATCCCAATCATGTCATTAAGTATATCGGGCGTTACCTGGGCAGACCTGTCATTGCCACTTCACGGATTGATTCTTATGACGGCGATTCCGTCACGTTTCATTACAACAGGCATGAAGATAACAAACTCATTACAGAAACCATTCCGGCTCTTGACTTTATCTCCCGGTTAACCCAACATATCCCGGAAAAACATTTCAAAATGATCCGTTACTACGGGATTTATGCCAGACACCGTGAATCCGACCAGCGGCTGCGCAGAGCTGTCTCTAAAGAAAAACATACTATTTTTCTTTCCTTCAACCGTTGGAGAGAATCCATTCTGCATTCTTTTGGATATGATCCTTTAAAATGCCACAACTGTGGCACTACTATGCTCTTTTTAGAACTCTATTTTAACCACAAACCGGTTCCTTTGCATGAATTATATGAAAAAGTTATGCGTAAATACCGCTGTCGTTCCCCCGCTTGTGTACTTTCACATCCGGCCTTCTCATGATACAATTAGTGTATCTGATATGAAATGGAGGCGGTTACAATCAAACGTATAACGGAAGAAGAACTTGCAAAGGAACTGCGGATACAATATATCCAAAACCCACCGGAAGGGATGACCTCTGATGAAGTCCGCGACATGAGTGATGAGGACCTTTTGGATATGGATTACTTTTTACATGAATTTGATGATATCGACGATGACGATTTTGGAGAAGAAGGTTTTTATATCTTCTAATCTTAATCGTCTGTTTTCTGTGCCCTGCTTTTGCAGGGCTATTTGTTTACATAATTCATGATTTAAAAGGAATTTCCTATAAAGCAAAAAAGGACTGGCGCAAAAAGACAGGCATCCTCCGGTTTTTTCCTCCGGACCGCCAGTCTTTTTGCATCAGCCCCTTTATGGGTGTCCCTATTCCTGTCCTTCCGGCAGCGCCCACTTGGCCTGTTCCTCCTCGCCTGCATGGCCGGCGCTCTCCTTGCTCTCCTTCAGTTCTTCCACAGAGTCCTTCAGTTCCTTACCCTGGCTTTCGGCCAGTTGGTCCGCCTGGTCCCTTAAGCCGGCAAGTTCCCTTTCCTTTCGTTCCAGGGCGCCCATTTCATTATCAATCATGTCCTTGACCGTAACGCCCTCCCCTTTGCTTGACAGCACATCCACATGAAGTTCCCCCATGCCAAGCTCGGCTTCCTTGACATGAATCTCTCCTTCCACACGGTCTTTCACCGAAGAAACCGTCTGCGCATGTTTAATGCCCTCAGACAGATTGGCCAGGTTGCTCAGATATTCTGTCTCAGCCTGTTCTTCCGTCCTGACGGTATGGGGCCTGCCTGACTTTTTCTTATCGTCCTGGCCAGCGGCCTCTTTGGCCTGCTGGGCATAGAGTCCTGCAATCTGCTTATCAATATCAGCCAGCTGCCTGCCGTAGTTTTTCAGCTGGTCCTTAATATCCTCCACCTTGCCGCCGTTTTTAAGTGTGTCCTCAATCAGGCTGTTTTTCCGGTCCATGATGGACTGTTTCTGCTTTGTCAGGTTGTCTATCATGCTCATCAGCTTCCCCTGGGGCGAAAGCGTCAGACGGTCCTTCCTGGCCCTGTTCCCCTGGCTTTCCCGGCTGCCTGCAGCCCCCCTTTTTGCAAAAGATGCATTGACCCTTGCAGCATTGATGACCGGATTACGGGGCTGTCCCGCACTAAATTGAATCCTCATCCTGTATCCTCCCTCTTGGCCGATAGTAAATTTCTTTTTCTGTTACTTATATTATCGTACCATAGGGAGGAAACTTTATGGTATTATAGGAATCCTTTCACCTGGCGGTAAATTCCTTCTGCATCTAGTCCGTAATAATGCAGCAGTTCTTCTGCCGGGCCGGACCGTCCATACACATCATTTATCCCGATACGCTTCACAGGTATCGGAAACAGTTCCGACAGAAGCTCTGATACAGCGCTCCCCAAGCCCCCAATCACAGAATGCTCTTCCAAAACCACAATCTTTCCTGTTTTTCCGGCCGCCTTGAGAATGATTTCACTATCCAGCGGCTTAATGGTATGGATATCGATTACACCCGCATGAATCCCGTCTGCCTCCAGGTACTTTACTGCCTCCAGTGCCTTTGCAACCATCAGGCCGGTAGCGACCAAGGTGACGTCCTCCCCCTCTGACAGCTGGATTCCTTTTCCAATCTCAAACTTATAATCCGGGTCAGAATGGATGACCGGCACAGGAAGCCTGCCAAACCGCAGATATACCGGTCCGTCATACATAGCAGCGGCACGGACTGCCGCCCTTGCCTCCACGTCATCGGCCGGATTGATTATCACCATGCCTGGAACCGTGCGCATTAATGCCACGTCTTCATTACATTGATGGGTAGCGCCGTCCTCTCCCACCGATATCCCTGCATGGGTTGCCCCTATTTTTACATTTAGATGAGGATATCCAACAGAATTACGTATCTGTTCATATGCCCTTCCTGCTGCAAACATAGCAAAACTGCTGATAAAAGGTATCATACCAGCGGTGGCAAGTCCTGCTGCAATTCCAACCATATTAGCTTCTGCAATGCCACAGTCAATGTGCCGATCAGGATACGCCTTTTTAAAGTAAGCCGTCCTGGTAGCCCCTGCCAGGTCTGCATCCAGGACCACAATCCTGTTATCTTCCTTTCCCAGTTCGACCAGGGTATTACCGTAGCTCTCCCTTGTAGCGGTCATTTTTACTCCCTGCATAATCCTGCCTCCAATTCCTCCAATTCCTTCATTGCCATCCGGTATTCCGCTTCATTGGGCGCTTTCCCATGCCATCCTGCCTGATGTTCCATAAAAGAAATGCCTTTTCCTTTTATGGTCTTCATGATAACGGCACTAGGCTTTCCCTTTATCTGCCTTGCCTCCAAAAAAGCACTTCTAAGTGCTGAAAAATCATGTCCGTCCACGCATATGGCATGAAACCCAAAGGACTGGAATTTATCCGCAATCGGATAAGGGTTGCAGACATCTTCAATCCTTCCATCAATCTGTAGTCCGTTATTATCCACAATCACGACCATATTATCCAGTTTTCTGAAAGCGGCAAACATGGCTGCTTCCCATACCTGTCCTTCCTGAATCTCACCATCCCCCACCAGCACATAGGTGCGGTAATCCCTTTTCTGCATTTTAGCTGCAAGAGCCATTCCCACTGCTGCAGATATCCCCTGTCCAAGGGAGCCTGTAGACATATCAATTCCCGGGGTATGCTTCATATCCGGATGTCCCTGCAGATAAGACCCGATGTGCCGGAGTGTCCTTAGGTCCTTCCTGGGAATATATCCCACTTCCGCCAGAACGGAATACAG
>OKSH01002851.1_pt1 | contig 12055 bp, 12 predicted proteins | sample 1601231 | NCBI WGS metagenome assembly OKSH01 (sample SAMEA3541596, study PRJEB24748) | human gut metagenome | biome: human gut; feature: human-associated habitat; material: faeces | place: China | collected 2012 | reverse complement strand
TACTGCGTCAGTTTCCATTTCTCTATAATACTGCAGAGCTTTTCCACATAAGTAAGACTGGTAGCATAACCACCCTCCTTAATGATCTGCACTGCCTTCTTATAATCTGAGCATCCTTTCATCCCATCATATCGGAGCTTCTCTCCATTCTTGGCGCCGAGCAGATAAGCACTATGATCCGCAATGGAATCATCCACATTCGGATATTTTCTGAATTCCGCTGTGACTGTCACATAGCTTCCATCTGCCTTCTGCTCCTGTGTCTTCTTTTTATAAATGCTCACACCATCCCAGACCGAACCACTCCAGGTATTACCGGAAAGTGACTTCTTCATTCCAAAACAGTTATTGGCACCCAACGCAAGCTCACTCTTTCCATAACCGCTCTCCAGAATAAACTGGGCCATAGACACCGAAGCAAGAATCCCTGATTTTTTCTGATCTGCAGTAAACAGGGGACCAACCTTTGCAAGCACCTGTTCTTCTGTCAGCCCCTGAAATTCCCCTGCCTGCATTCCTGATGGAATCACTTCCACATTTCCGCTGCCAAGTCTTGAAGTAACCTTCGAAGCCAGATCTCCCAATCTCGCATAAAGCCAGTCTCCAGGACAGCTCTTATTCGCAAACCACCGGTGTACGGTAATGAGCATTTCATCCGCCTTCGTCTGATAGTTCAGAGACTTATTTTTATCACCAAACCAGAGCAGTTTTTTCTTTCCATTTCTTCTGCAGATATCCTCACACAGATCAACCAGACGCTCATAAACCACCTGCTGCATAGCATACGGCTCCGCCCTGTCAGAAGCGCACTCAATCGTCACAGCCCTCTGATCATTCGCATTACTGGAAGTACACCAGGAGCGATTCTTCTCTTCCACATACAATCCGATCCGGCCATTCTTATCAATGCCATAATTCGAAGAAGCCTGGGTAGAAGATTTATGAAACCAGTCTCCCAGACCTTCTGCTGTACACTGACCTACTACACAGTGCGGCGATATTCTGTCAATCTGCTCCGTTCTCAGTCCGGAATGGTTCGGACTGAGCAACGTATACGCCACCAAAGAACTATTACTGTATCCCATAATCACTCACCATCTTCCTCATCCTCTGATGCATCATCGGAGACTCCCTCACTTTTGTCATGCAGCTGTTCCAGCACATCCTTCATCTTCTGCGGGATCGGCAGCCCCAGATGCCCTGCATTCTCCAGCAAACTCACACCCTCATTGGAAATATAGAAAAAGATCACCGCTGTCCTCAGCACGGATCCATTCCCGATCACAGCCACATCCAGAATGTTTGCCATTCCCACAAGCAGAAAGATCAGTACCTTCCTGCAGATTCCCCGGAATCCCACCTCACTGGAAAGCGTATGGTCCGCAAAAGCACACATCACCCCGGTCAGGTAATCGATCACCACAAAAGCGATCAGGGCATACAGAAGTCCGTCACAGCCTCCCATAAACCAGCCCAGCCATCCGCCTACAGCCATAAAAACCATCTGAATAAAGTTCCAAAATTCCTTCATGCCAGAATCCTCCTCCCATGAAAAAAGCAGCCCCCATTTCTGAGAACTGCCATAAATAAGTTTTCTATCTCCATGCCTTGCGGCAGAAAGACCTACATTGTTTCCTCCGTCAGCGTATACGTGATCTTCATCGTTTTGTCCGTATTCTTCACCACCGCTGACGAAAGATTATTGATACTTGCCAGATAAGGCGTCAGAAGATAAGCACACCTGTGCTCCTTCCCGTAACTGCCTCCCCACATAAACACAAAGTTCTTATACTGGAACAAAGGCGTTGCCATGGCTTCAAACCTTGCACTCCCCTGTGTTTTGATCACCCTGTCATCCGCCGTGATCTGGAAATCCCCTGCCACGATCATGTCACCGAGAAGCGTCATATACACCTCACAGGAACCAGCCTCCCCAAGGGATTTCAGTTTGGAAGTAAATCCCAGCGGGATCAGCGTCACATCCGCTGAATTTGCAACATTGATCTTATAAACTCCCTTCTTATCATAAGAAGGCACATACAGATACCCCTTCCTCACACAGCATTTTACATTCCGTTCCGGATAGGAACCGTCTTTTGCCCTTGTGCCCACTTCCGAAAGCTTCGCCTTGGACAGTGTCCAGCTTCCCTCCGTAAAGGAATAATCCTTTTTGGAGATCCGGATCCACACCATCTTCGCATCCCCGGAAGCATTCGGCTCATTGGAAAATCCATACCAGTATCCGTCATGTCCGTCCATAAATTCCCCGTACTTCGTGTAATCCCCCAGGAACGTAAAACTTTCCGTTGTCAGTGTCTGTTCCTCCAGTACGGTATACGTGGTATCATCCAGCTTCTCATTCAGCCCGATGTTAAACACCGGGATCCGGATCTTCGTGATAGTCACACTGGAAGTCCCAAAGGTGATGGAATACAGCAGGTTCTTTTCAAAATCCAGCTCCACTGCCTCAAACAGTGTCATCTGCTTTGCCTTCGGGATATCCCCGATATCCACCTTTTTCAGAAGCAGGAACGTGCTGGCATCCCCTGCCGCACTGCCAAAAGCATTCTGCCCGCCCAGGGCACTGGTCAGTGCCACCGCTGCAATATTCCCGTTTCCCTGGCTGGGAGTGAACTCCCACACAAACTTATATCCATTGTCCAGTTTCTTGCTCTCCGTCTGGTTCAGGCTTCCCCTCGCCACATTGGAACCGGAATTAACATTGTTGGAAGCATAAGCCACCGGCAGGTTCTTCCCCTGCTCGTAAATATGATCCGCCTTTTCTTCCAGCACTGCCGGAAACAGCAGGATCCCGCCGATCATGTTCGGGCAGATGGGAAGCAGCGTCCCGTTCCACAAAACAGAATTGTCATACTCCCCGCTGGCTTTCAGATAAATCCCCATGGGATTCAGCCCCAGAATATTGTTCACTGCCTCCGTGATCATGTTCGTCTCCTGAACTGTCTCCACCGCACCCGTATTCGTATCGGTCAGTTCAATGACCATTTCACCTTTCAACTTCATCACACACCCTCCATTTCTACCGGCCTGCAGAAACCGCTGATTCCCGCTCTCTCAGCAAAATACACTTCAAAGCCTCTGTTCACCGTCTCCTTCATCTGCATGGACAGCGAATCCCGGAAGCCATTTACATCCAGTCCTCCGCCAATGGCAAATCTCGTGGTATAATCTTCCACCTCAAGCTTTCCGTCCCAGGCTTCCCCTGCCGCCATTGCCTGTCCGCTGACAGAGGCAATGCAGTCTCCCACATCAACGGTCCCGCTGCCATTCTCCATCCAGAGATACACATTGAACGTATTCGTATAATTGGCAACAATCTTCTCAATGGGATAATACAGCGACAAAATATGTTTCCCTGAATGCCAGGTCTCCACCGGACAATGCTCCACAATCTCCTCATTATTAAATTCAAAGACCACATGGCAGACCGCCTGTCCGTCTTCCTGCCACTTCACCGGCAGGCTCACATCCACAGAAACCTCCGAACCACTCCCGGATCCAGATCCGGATCCTGCATCTGCTCCGCCGGAAGTATCATCCGCACTTCCAGCGTCCGCATTCCCGGAAGTATTTCCAACTTCATTCCCTGCCGCATCATTTTCAGAACTTCCTGCATCCGATGTCTCCCCGGTTCCATCAGAACCATCCGTGCCATTTCCAGTTCCACTGCCACTTCCGCCCGGAAAAGGAATCACCACAGTCCCGGAAGCCTCCGCAGACCGTTCCACCGGATCCGCAGTCACATCCACAACAACCTGTGCAAAGAACTGCATATGGTTCTCTTCGTAAGAAGCAAACTGGATACTGATCAGCTTCACCCTGGTCTGCCCGATCTCATGCGCGGAAGCATTGGTAAATGTATGGATCCCGATCTTCCCAGTCTTCGCATTATCCTCAATCTGGTTCAGCAGCCCCGAAATATTCTTGTCATTCCTTGACTTTGCCTGAGCCAGCCTCGGGTTCTTCCCCACACATTTCAGGCTCTGCTTTCCCCCGATCTTCTGTCTGATGGAAGTGATGCAGGTAATCTGTCCCTCATCCGCCTGTCCTCCTGCAAATGTCAGCACATCCCCCGGATCCAGGGCAGGGTTCCCGATGGTATCCGAATCAAAAGGCACATACCGGATCACGGACAGATCTGCCAGGATATTCCTGCACAGCATCTCCCTGGTCTCTGCCCGTCCAAACTGCAGAAGCGGGTTCACATCCAGATTCATGGTCAGCCCGTTATCCGTATCCAGAGCATAATACTCTGCAATCTGCGTCTGCTTGTTGGTGGAACTCACTGCCGTGTATCTGGTAATAAAATCCGAAAAACTGGAAGAAAAACGGTGTCTCTGCTCCACCTTCATCACAGGATTCTTTCCGTACTTTCTCAGTTCCAGTTTTCCCTCCCTGTTGATAATAAAGAAACTTCCCAGAACCTGTGCCACATAAAACAGCACATCCCGGCAGGTCTCAATATCATTTTCAGTATAAACAGAAAGCGTCACCCCGCCATTCGGCATGGCATCAATCTCCGCCCTCTTATTCGCAAACTCCACTTTACACCGCTTACAGCACAAAGCAATAAAATCATAAGCAGTCCCCACAGTCTCAAATCCGTTGAAACTCTTATCAAACCGCAGCATAAAATCATACGCCTTCAGTTCCAGGCACTTCGCCAGACGGTTCGCCTCACTGACCTCAAAAACTCCCATCGGCACATCTTCCACCGAACCATCCGCCAGCACCAAATGAAACACCAACGTCACCAGCGCATCCTCCAGCGTATACCTGTCAATATCACTCAGAAGCGTGATCCCCATCTCCGCCGCATACACCGTTCCCAGCTCAATCTCCGTGCTTCCACAGCACTGCCTGGAAATATATCCGGAACCCTTCACAATTTCCTTCGCCCCGAACTCATACGTCATTCCGCCTTCGGTAACGATCGTACCCGTCCAGAAATATTTCCTTGTATTACTCCTAACTGCCCTCAGAAAAGCATCCGACACCGGATACATCCCGCCACCTCCATTTCCCCACGAAAAAAGCACCAGCCAACCAGGTGACCGATGCCTTCGTAAATATAATCATCCTATCTGTTATAGGTCCAATGTTTCAGATACCATTCATGCAATTCTTATGTCGTTTTATAACAGGCTCCTCCTTTCATTTATGCACTCCAAATAATATTTTGCCTATATCCCATTGTGTAACAATTCCACATAATCTACAAGGCGATCATAACTCATTATTTTTACTGCTGTATCTTTTTCTGTTTCTCCCCTCAGCTGATTGCTCATATCATCCATTCTGTCTCTTCTACCAACAATCAAACAATAGTGAAATGCCCATAGAGGCATATTATTTGTAAATTCTTTTATGCCTTCTGAGTTAAAAAAATATCCATTATTTTGTTCAATCCAACGCTTCCAATCACGAATTTGATTAATTCCTTTTCTCACTTTATCAGTTTCCGAATTTGTTGTTTTTAATTTAAAATCTACATTCACATCCTCAAATTCCACAAACACAAATTGATACCCTAATGAATTTTTACCTATTAGCAGGTAATCCAATCTGTATTCTGCACCTAATTGATATTCTGGTACAACACAAGAAAAATGATGCCCAAAGTCATATGCTTTCAATATGGATAATGGAACAAACCATTTTTTATTTCTTTTAATATAGTCCTGCACATCGCTTTCTTTTCTTGCTGTCTTTATAACTTCTAATAGTTCTTCACTTTCTTGCTGACAGTCCAGAGAATGGTAATCGTTCTTCTCATAAACATAAAAATTCGATGGCAATCTGGAAGTTTGTAATTCATTCATTTTTGCACCTCCGCAACTTAATTTATGAACTTATTATACTCCTTCCAATGCTTTCCGTCATCACACATTCCTACATCTCCTTCAACGTAAAACTCACCGTCCACAGTCCCTTATAACTGGTATCCTTTTTCAGCTTCGCCTTATACCCCGTCACATACATCTCCGCCAGTTTCAGTTCCGCTGTCTCCGCATCAAAATACTGCACACTGATCTTATCCTTCTTCGCATACACCGCCAGCTTCTTAAGCCACTTCGCAGTCACAGAAAACGACACGGGGATCCGTGCAACCCCATGCCGCACCACATCCCTCTGTGTCGTTCCCGCCTCTGTCTCACCGCCGGAATCCGCCTCCACATCTTCCAGCTCCACCTCATAAGAATCCGGAAGCGGCAGGTTCTCCCCGTCAAACACAAGATACTGAAAAAAAGCCATCCTATCTACCTCCGTTCCTTAGACTCATTCTCTGCTGCGCCGTCACGATCACCTCATCTAGCAGCTGGTTTCCCAGATAAACAGGAATCACCAGATCCCCCTGCTGTCCCTTCTGATCACTCAGCACATCCTTCAGCGCCGACACAATGCCCGCCGTCAGATCCACACTGCCGGACGATCCCGTACCGGTCATCACACTGCCATCTGCCACAGCCATCTGCGGCAAAACCACCATATCCGCAGCCACACTGTTCACAGCCGCCTTCACCATTCCCCTGCTCTTCTCAATGCCCTCAGCCAGACCATTCATAAAGTCAGGCATCCAGCTCTCAAAATCCGTCAGAGGACCTTCATCCGGCACAGAGAAATGCAGATGGGAACGAATAGTATTTGCCACATCTGTCACCGCATTGGCAACTGCACCAATACAGCTCCGGATACCATTCACAATGCCATTGATGATATCCGCACCCCACCGCCATCCGGCAGATGCAAGACCCGTAATATAATTCACCGCATTTCCCAGTCCATCCCGGATCGTATTATAAATTCCGGAAATCGTGCTCCGGATACCGGACCACATGGCATGAAACGCACCGGATACCGTATTCCGGATTCCATTCACTATAGAGGAAATAGTATTCCGGATCCCATTCCACACGGAATTGACAGTACCCCTAATTCCATTCAGTACCGTAGAAATAATTGTCCGGATTCCATTCCATACCGTAGAAATCACCGTCCGGATTGCATTCATCACCGTAGTGATAATTATTCTGATTCCATTCCACGATGTCTGCAAAAATGTCCGGATCCCGTTCACCACATTCGTAATAACAGACTTAATCCCATTCCAGACAGAACCCAAAAATGCTGAAATCGCATTCCACACTGTCATAACCGTAGCACGGATCCCATTCCACGCTCCCACAAGGAAAGTAGAAATTGCAGTGACAACCGTTGTGAACAGTGTCTTAATCCCAGCCCACAGACCGGAAAAGAAATCCCTGATGCCATTCCATACAGCCACCGCCGTATTCCGGATCCCGTTCCAGGCAGAAACCAGAAACTGCGAAACCGCCGTCCATACCTGAACAGCGACTTCCTTAATCTCATTCCACAGCCTGATCCAGAACTGCCGGAACTCCTCATTCGTATTCCAGAGATAAATAAACGCCGCCACTAAAGCTGCAATGGCAGCTATCACAATTGCAATAGGGTTCGCCATCATCGTGGCACTCAGTGCTGCAAAAGCACCCTTCACCGTACTGATCGCACCGGCAAGCTTCGGTGCCCATGTCATAATCGTTCCAATGGCCGAAAGGGTCTTGCCTATAATGATCAGCACAGGCCCCAATGCCTCAGCCAGAAGTGCAACGATCATGATCACACGTTTCACCCCGTCCGGCATGGCATTCAGCACATTCACCATCCCCTGCAGTCCGGAAACAATACTCCGCACCGCAGGCATCAGCAGATCCCCGAAAGAAATAGCCAGTTCCTGAAGCTGTGACTTCAGAATAGTCAGCTGTCCTTCCAGATTATCCTGCATGGTATCCGCCATGTTCTTTGCCGCGTCCTTGCAGTTATTCACTGCCCCAGATACCTTTGCAATATCCTCCGGAGCCGCATTCATCAGTGCTAGGAACCCGGACATTGCATTCTTTCCAACCAGAGTCTCCGCGTTATTCGCCTTCTCTGCCTCAGTCATTCCGCCAAAAGCCATCCTGCAGTCAGCCAGGATCGCAGACAGGCTCCTCATGGAACCATCCGCATTTGTGGTAGCAATGGTCACGTCCCCGATTGCCGCACCCGACAGCTTCACATCCCCAGTCAGGTTGGTCATAATGGAACGCATGGAAGTACCGGCCTGGGAAGCCTTGATACCGGCATTTCCCATCAGACCGATGGCTTCCGCTGTATCCTCAACCGAGAATCCCAGCGCCCCGGCAACCGGCGCACAATACTTGAATGTCTCGCCCATCATGGACACATTAGTATTTGCATTACTGGAAGCAGCCGCCAGCACATCTGCAAAATGTCCTGAATCCGCTGCAGTAAGCCCAAAAGCTGTCAGCGCATCCGTCACAATATCAGAGGTCGTTGCAAGGTCTTCCCCAGATGCAGCAGCCAGGTACATAACACCCTCAATACCGGACAGCATCTCCTCTGTCTTCCATCCGGCCATTGCCATATAGTTCATGGCATCCGCCGCCTCAGTCGCAGAGAACTTTGTCTTGGCACCCATCTCCCTGGCCTTGTCCCTGAGCTTATCAAAATCCGATCCCGTTGCCCCGGACACAGCCGCCACCCTGCCCATTGCAGAGTCAAAATCAGCGGCGGTTTTCACCGCCGCCGTTCCAAGCCCTGTCACCACTCCCGTCACTGGAAGCAGCTTCTGTCCTACAGAAGAAATCTTGTTTCCAACTGTCTGCAGCTTTTCACCTGTTGCCCCGATTTTCTGCTGGGCAGTCGCAGACTGGTTCGCCTGCTCTTCCAGACTCCGCAGTCTCTGTTCCGTCTCAACGATCTCCCTCTGCAGGGCATCATACTGATCCTGGGAAATCGTTCCGTTCCGCAGTGCCTCATCCGCCTGCTGCTGCGCAGTCTTCAAAGTCTCCAGCTTCTCCCTGGTCTCAGAGACCGCCTGTGCCAGCAGTCTGTGCTTCTGCGCGATCAGCTCCGTATTCCCCGGATCCAGCTTCAGAAGCTTCTCCACATCCCTCAGCTGACTCTGCGTATTCCTGATCTCTGTATTAACCCCTTTCAGGGCAGTCTGTAATTTCGTGGTGTCGCCGCCAATCTCGACAGTGATCCCCTTAATTCTGTTCCCTGCCATACGGCTCACCCCCTAAATTCCATAAAAAAGGCACAAAAAAAGCACCTGCCATCCTGACAAATGCTTTCATCATTATTTTTAGTTTTTTCTTTCCTGAAACCTGGAACTTTAAATATGCCTTATAAGTTTTTTCCAATATTTTCAAGTTCTTTTATAGAATCCTTGTCTTTTGCAAGTTCATCACTGGCTGTTGCATAATATGATTTTTGGAAAATCATATCCCATGAAAGATATTTCGCCATGCAGTCGAACTGTTTGTCAATTAACTCATACTGGATACTGTCCACTGGGGATCCTCCCACAACGATTGTTCCAACTTTTTTATTTTTCAGCTGCAAACCGCGGCAGTAGCACTTATCAATGATAAGTTTCAACTGCGCAGACATTCCCCACCAATATACCGGAGTAGCAAAAAGAATCACATCTGCAGCGGTAATTTTATCAATCGTGGGATTTGTATCATCCTGATCAATACATCCTTTATAACATTGACAGGCCCCACATCCCTTACAAGGTGCTATATGAAGTCTGTCTGATTGGATGATTTCAATCTCATTCTTTTCTGATGCCCCTTTTATAAATGCATCAATCGCCGTCAGCGTGTTTCCCCTTCTGGCACTTCCGTTAATAATTACGATTTTCATGTATGTTTCCTCCAGCTTCTGATTTCATGAAATCATTATACCTTTTTTCGCTTATCCTGTCATCACATTTCATCAGATCAGAACCTGTCGAAATCCTCCTGTGTGGCAACCTGTCTCCATCCCTTATACTCATCATTCCTGCTTTCCACAAACATATCATTCACCATGCCAATGGTCAGCAGATCCAGATCCCGGATGGAAATCCCCAGCTGCACACACCGGAGAAGAAACAGGGGAGTTGTCATTTCACGGTCTGTTGCATGAAGTTTTTTTTTAGCCTCCACATCCGTCTTAATATTCATGCCCCACAGCTCAATCAGCTTCGGCAGAACCTGGTAAATACTGAATGTGTTGAACTCATCCAGCCAGTCCTCCGGATTATCCGGAATGGACGGATCTGCATGCTTCGCCATCACATATGCAATGTTCTCAAACATCTCAAGGGAAAACAGATCCAGGGAGGACTTTTCCGGATCCCCGTCCCCGATACTCTTTTCCAGCACAGATAAATTCTTGTAGATATCCCTCTGAAATTTAATCCTGTAAATACGCGGAATGGCGGCAGATGCCTTAAAAGCAACTGCCTTCCCGTCAATCTCAATCTTCTTCATCATGCTCATATCTGAATCCTCCTCAGCTCAGTGCTTTTCCATTTCCAGCAGCATCCACAACAGACTTCCCACTATCAGATGCCTGCAAAGAAGCCTGATCCGCGGCCGGCAGATACACCGACTTGTACCAGTCTGCATAAACAGTTGCATCCGTAGTATTCCCTGTCTTTGCCTTCACCTTTCCATCCGACAATGGCGTAGCTTTAATGGTCAGTGTTTCCGTCTGCACTTCCTTCTTCTCCTCGTTGGTCTTGCCCTCGATCTTCGGACGGGAAGCCGAACAGTTATACATCACGTGGCGGATATGGCGCACATCCCCGTCAAACTCGAAAAGCAAGGCAAACAGTGCCAGCTCTGCATCCGAATTTTCAATCAGAACTCCCTTGGAATCCAGTTTCTCTCTCAGCACATCCGTTCGGAAACTCTCCGGAATCAGTGCAAGTTCCAGATCCCCGTCATAGCCCATATTGTTGTTGATCACATAGTACGCAATACCGTCCGCATAAAAATTCTCCGGTTCCCCGTTGGCATCCAGGGACAGTGATACGGATCCCGGAAGCGGCACTGGCGCTGCATAGGACACCGCCCCGTCCTCTCCGATCGTCAGTAATGCGTAATGCGCATTTTTCAGGTTATACTTCACCTTGTTATTCTTATCAGACATATTATCCCTCCATCATTTAACAAATCATTACAGTTCCATACTGTACAGCACCTCATACAGCTTTTCGCTCTGGATCCAGGCCTCCGACTTATTATAAAAAATCCCGGCATCATCCAGAACTGTTTCCACTAGGGCTTCTGCCCCGGAATCCTTCCGGTCCGTGTAAAGTTCTATCCTCACTTCACTGATCCGGAAATATACCCGTCCGTCTGCCGAAAAATTATCACTGCCGGGAAGCAGATAACAGATAAACGGCGGATCCGGGCTTTCCCCTTCCGCAAAATGGTCATAGGCAAAAGGAAAACCAGTCTCTTCCAGCATCCCTGCTAGTTCTTCCAGTGTCATATGCTTTCACCTCCCGCCATCACCTCAGTGCCTTCTCCACTTCCTGTTCCAGAGTCTGCGCAGCCCGTTCCTCCGCAGGCGCAATATGAGGAAACGCCCTTGTCCTGCCGCCTTTTCTCAGCGCATGACCGAACTCCAGCAGATGGGCCAGCTGGTACCTGTTCCTGGAATACACCACGATTTCCATTGCATTGGCAGTTTCCTTCGTGGTCTTCGCCGCCCAGCTCTTTGCGTAGGCACCGGTCTTCACAGGGGCATTCTCCTGGATATCCTTCCTTGCCTGTGCCCCTGCCTTCTTCACTGCTTTTTTCATATCATCCGCAGCAAGCTGTGCATACTCTTCCAGTCCTTCCATGATCACATCTGCCATCTGGCTGACTGTACATCTATCTCCTGCCATGTCTCACCTCCGGACCTTCCTGCATGTGAATTTCAGACACTTCTTCTTATAATTCAGATGATCCACATTCACAATGTCATACACCTGATCCCGAAACAGGATCCTGTGGGTAACAGACCGGATGCCTGCAGTCTTTTTACAGTACCGCACCGTCACAGTCATTCCCGCATCTTCCACCACAGTCCCTGCGGTTTCCGCTTCCCTGGAACTGGCAAGCCCTTCACCGCCTATTGTTGCAAAACAGCAGTAATCCTCTGTCCACTCATTCCTGTGATT
>OKSH01002836.1_pt1 | contig 12095 bp, 9 predicted proteins | sample 1601231 | NCBI WGS metagenome assembly OKSH01 (sample SAMEA3541596, study PRJEB24748) | human gut metagenome | biome: human gut; feature: human-associated habitat; material: faeces | place: China | collected 2012 | reverse complement strand
GCCGCAGGCCTGCAGCGATTTATAGCAGGCGTACAGCGGCTCCCACAGCTGCTCGCGAGCCGTGCCATCAGGTGCTCGCTGTCGACCGTGTTCTTCGAACAACCGAGCGTTATGACGTTGATCTTTTTCATTCCGTATCTGGTTTCCGCTGCAAAAGTACGAAATAATCCCGGAATCGCCGCCAGCCGCGGCGGTTTCCCGTGCATAAAAAGAGGATGCGGCCCCGAAGCCGCATCCTCCTTCCAACTAAATTAAACCAACCTTTACCACATGACGTTTATCGTATAGGCCTCGATGCCGTTTCCGACCGATATCGGGGCAACATCCGTAAAGCCCCAGAAGCGTTCTTCGGCGAGCATGAAGATCGTATACGCGCTTCCGGACGCGACGTTGTAGACCTTGAATGAACCGTCCGTATTCTGTACTGCCGATTCGAGCGCTCCGAGCAGGTCGTTCTTGACCGTGCCGATCATCAGCATGTTCATATTTTCGCGCTTGAGCGTGTTCATGACGCCGTTTTCACCGCCGAAGGCGTTGATCTGCTCGTTCGTTTCGAAGCGTACCGTGCGGAAATTGATGTCGTAGGCGATGTCCACGGTGCCGGTCACGGTGCCGTTTTCATCCTTGTCGGTGCGCGTACCTTCCATCAGCGGGGAGAAGCCCGTGACGTAGCAGCCTTTGCCGCAGGCCGTGGCCTTGACCGAGCGGGTCGGCTGGTTGAAGAAAAGCGTGCTGCCCTTGTAGGTCGTCCTGTTGGTCAGCCCGTTGAAGGCGAAGGCCGTCCAGCGGTAGGTGTTGATCGAGATCTGCATCACCTTGTCCAGGTTGGCGTTGTCCGAACGGTCGAAGACCGTGAGCCATGCCTCTTCGCGGCTTTTGAGCGTGTTGACCATATAGTTGTTGAGAGCCGTGTAGTCGGCATCGCCCGTAATCAGCGCCCCGTCGCTCAGGCGGCTGACGAACTGGATCCTGGCGTTGAACTTGTCGGACGGCTTGGCGACCACCGAACTGAGCGAATACTCGTAATCGTCCGAACAACCGGTGAATACCGGGGCTGCCATGGCGAGCGCGAGCAGTGCTGCGAGATATTTTTGTATGTTTTTCATATTTTCGACTTTTGTGAATTAGACGAACTGCTATTTAAGTACCAAGGTGGCTGTGATCGGGTTATGGTCGGAGAGCGATGCCTTGCCATTGGCGGCAGGGCAGGAATGGGATTTGAAATCGTGGCCCGTCCATCGACCTTTGGGGAAAGCAAAGATGTGGTCTACCCAAGACACCCCGATGTGGTCGCCTAAATTTCTGAATTCAGGAAGCACGTTTGTTCCCCATCCGACGTTCAAGTCTCCCATCAGGATTGTCGGGTATTCGGGATTGTTCAGCCCGGCTTGTGTTACAACATTTTGTTCCTGCTGTTGGATGACCTGATCTATTCCGCAATGGTCGAAATGCGTACAGATAATGCGCACGATCTGTCCGTCCGAATCGGAGGTCGGTACCAGAATGTCGATGTAGCCCATACTTCGCTGGTCATAACCATACAGATAATATTCATAGCCTGTATTCCACTGGTAGTTGCCCTCGCCTTTGGCATGTTTGTAGGGATGCAATGCGGAGAAGGAACTTACGATCGGGTATTTCGAGAGGATGCCGTTGCCGTAGAACCCTACGTCCTTGGGATAGGACATGATGAAGTAGGGGTACATGTCCAGGCGGGACGCCAGTTCGGTCAGTTTCTCCTTGCCCATACGGCTGGTGCCGGTCTCGAGCTCGTTGATGCAGACGATATCGGGATTCTGGGCCTTGATCAGGTCGACGTACTCGTCGACGATGAAGTCGATCTGGTTGGACTTGTCCGTCATTTCGAACGACAGCACGTTCCAGTCCAGTACTTTCAGTTGTACGGTTTGCGCCTTCGCCGCAGCCGTCGTAAGGAGCAGGCCGCATAAGGCACCTGCACGGATGATATGTTTCAGCAGTTTCATATTCGGTAATGATCTTGGTTGTTTACTAATAACCTTGGTTCTGGGTCAGGTTCACCGTGCCGTTGAATGCCGTTACGGGGATCGGGAAAACCTGGTTGATGACGGGATCGAACGTGCGCCCGTTGTCATAGTTGCTCGGCGCGTCGATGACCACCTGCTGCAGGTCGTAATCCCAGTGCGAGTTCACGCGCTGCGTGGGTTTGGCATAGGCCTCCTTGGCGTCGCCCCAGCGAACCATGTCCAGGTGGCGGCTCGGCATGAACTCGAACGCCAGTTCGCAGCGGCGCTGGTTCTTGAGCTCGGCTTTGGTCGCCGGGCTGTTCTCCGGGAGACGGGCGCGTTTGCGGATGCGGTTGAGCAGCTGTTTGGCTTCGGCGTCGCCTTCGCCGTTCTTCCAGATCAGCGCCTCGGCTTTCATCAGCAGGACGTCGGCGAAGCGGATGAGGCAGGTGCCGAGCGTGTTGCTGGCGTTGTCGCCGTTGGAATTCACCTCCTTGCCTTTGCAGTCGGCCTCTTCCCACGGGGAGAGGAATTTGCGGAACGACATGCCCGTATCCGAGGAGATCGAATAGGAGCTGCTGCCGAATACGATGTCCCGGCCCATGAAGCGGATCGTCTGCCCGGGGTAGATGATCGTCGCGTCGCGGCGGGTGTCGCCCGATTCGAATGCGTTCCACAGGGAAAGGGTGGGCTGGAAATAACCCCAGTGGTTATACAGGCCCCAGCCGCCGTTCTGGAAGGACATGCCGTGGAATTTCGGGCCGTCGACCGCGCTGCCCAGCAGCGAGAAGATATATTCGCTGCCGAAATTCTGCTGCTTGCGCCAGAGGTTTGCGAAGGCCTTGTCCGTGCCGTCGTCGAACAGCTCGCGCTTGTCGGCGCCGGTAAGTCCCATCACCTTGTCACACATTTCGATGACCGTGTCGTAGTATTTGGCGTCGAACTGGGCTGCATAGAGGGCTGCGCGTGCGGCGAAGGCCCAGGCTGCGGCCTTGTGGGGCATGCCGTACTCTTGGGGTGCGAGCTGCGAGAAGAGGGGCAGGCGTTCGCCGGCTTCGCGCAGGTCGCTGATGATCTGGTCGTAGTTCTGCAATACGGAGGCCGGGCGCGGGCTGTCCATGGCTGCGGGCTCCGTCGTGTCGAGGATGATCGGAATGCCGCCGTTGGGGCCGTTGTCACCGTAGTAGGGCGAGAGCCACAGCATGGCGAACCCGCGGAAGAAATAGGCGGTGCCGGTGGCTTTGGTCTTGAACGCGTTGTCGAGGTTCATCGTCGGGACGACCTTGATGATGTTGTTGGCCTTGGCGTTGACCTCGTACATGATCTTCCAGTTGTTCTTCACGTCGCGGCCGTTGCTGGGCGACATGCGGAAGTTGCGGATGTCTTCGGCTTCGCCCTGGGGGCGGCCTACGGTCATGTCGTCGCTGCAGCATTCGAACCACGTGATGCCGCGGCCCGTGACGCCCTCGGCGTCGTTCGTGTTGAAGGAGAAGAGGGCGACGAGTGCTTTCTCTACGTCTTCCTGGGTCTCCCAGTCCGTCTTGGCTCCGTATTTCTTGGTGTCGAGGAAGTCTTCGCAGCTCGCTAAGAGGGAACAGCAGAGGGCGAGGCTGGCTATTATCAATATCTTTTTCATCGCTATTGTAGTTTGTGTTGGTTAGAAATTAATGTTCACACCGAAATTGAAGAAACGCGATACGGGGTAAACACCGCGGTCGATACCGTAGTTGCCGACCTCGGGATCGACGCCCGAATAACCGGTGATCGTGCATACGTTGTCGACGCTCATGTAGACGCGCAGCGAACCGTTCTCCATTCCGACGAAGCGGCTGACGCTCTTGGGCAGCGTGTAACCCAGCGTGATGTTTTTCAGGCGCAGGTAGTCGCCGTCCTCGAGGAATATGTCGGAGAATTTGCTGTAGTTACCGTTCGTATCGCTGCCCGTTACCAGGCCCAGGCGGGGGTATTTGCTCCCCTGGGGGTTGAAGTCCCAGCTGTTGTATACGTCGGAAATGAGGTTGCCGTAGTCGTTGCGGCCGTTCATGGCCATCTGCTTGAGGCCGTTGTAGACCTTGTTGCCGGTCACGCCCTGGAAGAAGAAGCTGAAGTCAAAGCCTTTCCAGTTGAGCGAGCCTCCGAACGAGAAGGTGTTCTTGGGGGTGTAGGAACCTGCGAAGGTCTTGTCGTCGTCGTTGATCACGCCGTCGTTGTTGGTGTCGATGAAGATCAGGTCGCCGACCTTCGCGTCGGGCATCAGCAGTTTCGCTTCTCCGGTTTCGGGGTTCTTGTAGATGTACTTGTTGATTTCGTCCTGCGAACGGAAGATGCCTGCTGTGCGGTAGACCATGAACGAATACCAGGGTTGCCCTGCGTCGGAGTAGAGGATCGGGTTGCTGTTCAGGTTGGGCGAGGTGTGCATCACGGCGCCTTTGCGAACTCCGTATTCGCGTACGTAACCCTTGTTCGTCGAGAAGTTGCCCCAGACGTTGTAGGTCAGTTTGCCCTGTGCCGCGCTGCCGTTGTAGTTCACCGAGAATTCCCAGCCTTTGTTCAGCACATTGCCCATATTGCCCATGGGAGGATCCGCCACGCCGATCTGTTCGGGGGTGGGAATGTAGTCGATCAGGTCTTTGGTTACCTTGTGGTAGTAGTCCACGCTGATGTTCAGTTTGTTCTTGAACATCGTCAGGTCGAGACCCGCACTGGTCTGCTCGGTGGTTTCCCAGCGGGCGGAATAGTTGGGAATCGTGTTGAGGTAGGTTCCCTGGAGCAACTGGTCGAGGTTCTGGCCGAAGATGATCGGGTATTGGTAGTTCAGGAGCTCGACGGTGGCGACGTTGTTTGGATAGAGGTCGACATTACCGATGCGGCCCCAGCCTGCGCGGAACTTGACCAGGTCGAAAACCTTGTCGAGGCCTGCATTCCGGAAGAATTTTTCGGACGAGAGTTTCCACGATCCCGATACCGAGGGGAACCAGTCGTAGTTCTTGCTCGCAGGCAGCTTTGAAGAGGCGTCGCGGCGCACGCTGCCCACCAGGAAATAGCGGTCGTCGAACGAATAACCCAGGCGGGCCAGGAACGACACCATGGTCTGTTCGTATTTGCTCTCCTTGGGCGTGTTCGAAGTCCAGTCGTTGGCCTGATCCCAGATCGAGCTGTTGATATCGTTGTCGGGATACCCTCTCGAATATACTTTCCGGCTGTGCAGCCTCTTGAAGTCGGCCGTGAAGCCCGCCATCGCGCTGATGTGGTGCCGGCCGAATACCTGTGCATAGGTCGCGATCGTCTCCGAGAGCCAGTGGTTGTCCCGGTCGAAGAACTGTTCGCGGTAGTTGATGTCGCGCCGCAAACCCTTCTCCGTCATGGTGGGGTAGAACTCGTCGGACTCCTTGTTGCGCAGGTCGATGGTGAAGTCGGACTTGATCGTCAGCGACGAGATGGGCTTGATTTCGATCGAGGTCGTCGAGAAGATTTTGTGCTCGGGGTATTTGCGGTGCATCCTTTCGAGGTATGCTACCGGGTTGTAGAGCATCGGCGTGCCGTTCACGTCCGCCCACTCGGGGCTCGTACCGCCGTAATAGCGGTTGCCCTTCTCGTCGCGGGCGTATGTCCCGTCCTCGTTCATCTCGTAGACCGAGGCTGCGCGCGGATACCATACGGCGCCCATGATCGGGCCCTGGTGGCTGGTGTCCACGTTGCCCTGTCCGTTGGATACGACGAACGACGCACGCTCCGAAATCTTGAGCCAGTTGGTGAGTTTGAAGTCGGTCTGCAATTTGCCGTTGAAGCTTTCGCTGTACGTGTTGAGCAGCACGCCGTCCTTCTTGTCGTAGGATACCGAGAAGATGGACTGTACCTTCTCGCTGCCGCCCGAGATCGTTGCGGCGTAGTGCTGCGTGAAACCGGTCTGGAAAATCTCGTCCAGCCAGTCGGTGCGGGTTACGTTGCCCCAGGGATATACCTCGGGGTTGGCGGCGCTGGGAAGCTGGCTGCCGGGATTGTTCTCCACGGTTCTTGCCCACACTTCGTTGTATTGTTCCGCCGTGAGCATGTTCGGCAGGTTGGTCACTTTCTCGAAACCGAGCGAGACATTCACGTCTACGCGGAGCTTGCCGCTCTGGGCCTTCTTCGTCGTGATGAGGATGACACCGCTCGAACCTACCGACGCTCCGTAGATTGCCGCCGAGGCGGCATCCTTGAGTACGGTGATCGTTTCGACGTCCTCCATCATGTAGGGGGCGTTGGGCACGCCGTCCACGACGACAAGTACGCCGTCGCCCGAGGTCGGGTCGTCGTCGTTGCCTTTCGATCCACGGCCGCGGATCGTGAACGAGGCGGGGTTCATCGGGTCACCGGTCTGCTGTACGGTGACGCCCGGCATACGGCCCTGGAGGATGGTCGCCAGGTTCGAGGCGCGGCTTTTGGCCGCTTCGTCGAGCTTGACGGTCGTCACGGCCATCGAGAGGTCTTCCTTGCGCTGCGAGCCGTAGCCGATGGCTACGACTTCGCCGATCATCGTGGCATCCTCCTCCAGCGTGACGTCGATCGCGGTGCGGTTCATGACTGCGACGTTCTGGGGTTTGTAGCCGATGAACGAGAAGCCCAGGGTCGCGTTGCCGCTTACGGAGATCTGGTAATTGCCCTCCGCGTCGGTCGTGACGCCGTTGGTCGTCCCTTGTTCTATGACCGAAGCGCCGATGAGCGGTGCGTGGCTGGTGTCGGTCAGACGCCCTGTGACCGTGACGCGGTCTTGCGCTTGGGCCGGATGAATGAGCAGGCACAGCAGCATACTCATCAGAAGAAAGCGGACGATGCCCCTGTTCTTCTCCGAAGTAGTCAAATTCATTTTCATAGAGTTAAGGTTAATATTAGTATTATATAAGTATAGAGGCTCGGTTTGCACCGAATAGGTCGGCTTGATTTATTAAAATATTTTAAATAATCACGGGTGTTTGTCGTCGATTTGTAATATGTGGAAATTCGATATTCAAAATTATGTATATCGAAATTCTTGCTGGGCGTGGTTTGCGTATTTGAATCCTCAAATTGCGTATAATTGACTGCCGCGCCGGAAAAAAACGGACGATACATATATACAAAAAAGCTCCGGACTCTGTTGGGGAGTCCGGAGCGCGGATGTCTGTGCTTTTAATATATAGGTGTCGTTCCGATATGGCCGTCCGCCTATTGTGCGGAACCGCCGGCGGCCCGTCAGCTTTGGCCGGAGCCGTCGCCGAAGAGCGCCTTGACGAACTCTTTGCGGTCGAATATGCGCAGTTGGTCGATGCCTTCTCCGATGCCGATGTAACGGACCGGGATGTGGAACTGGTCGCTGATGCCGATCACCACGCCGCCTTTGGCCGTGCCGTCGAGCTTGGTGATGGTGAGCGAAGTGACCTGTGTCGCTTGCGTGAACTGCCGTGCCTGTTCGAAGGCGTTTTGTCCCGTGGAGCCGTCGAGCACCAGCATTACCTCGTGCGGGGCTCCAGGGATGACCTTGCCCATGACATTGCGGATTTTGGTCAGTTCGTTCATCAGGTTGACTTTGTTGTGCAGGCGGCCTGCCGTGTCGATCAGCACCACGTCGGCGCCGTTGGCCTTGGCCGACGTCAGCGTGTCGAACGCCACCGATGCGAACCCGCTCTTGCCTTCGCTCGATCCTGGCCAGAACGCCATCGAATTCCTGTACGAGCACTTCGATGCCCAGGGATCCGGCGCCGGCAAGCTCAGCTTCCGAGACACGGACGGAGACGTTCACGTTCTGCATCCCAACGAACTGTACGCTATAGAATCCGACGGTCCACGCTGCGTCATCAGGCATGCGCACGGAAAGTTCGCGGTGCGAGGCGCCTTGGCAAGCCTGGAAAAGGAACTGCCTGCAAAGGACTTCCTTCGCTTGCACCGCAGTTGTCTGGTGCATCGCGGGCGCATCGCCAGCATCGAGGATCATCAGGCGCTGCTCGACGACGGCTCCTCCTACCCCATCGCGGAGCGACGCAGCCGGGAGATCAAGCAATCGTTCGAACTGACCTTGTAGCACACCTCGTCGCGCGACGCCGACCTCTCCCGCGCAACATGCCAGAGCAATCTGCCGACCGCTGCGTTCGTTGCGTTTGAACGGGCATTCGTTCTCAGGGGATCGCTCTTTGCCGGCGGTTCGATCTATAATCCAGTGGTATATGGGGATTTCGGAATAGGAATGTTCCGCAATGCGATCGGAAGGGCGGCGATTCGATCATGATAGACGACGAAAAGCTCGCCGCCTGTTTTTCCGACAAAGGTATGGAGCTTGACGATGACGACCTCGACCAGGCATCGGGCGGTATTAGCTGCCCCGACCAGATCGTCTTCTTCTGCACCAGATGCCATGAAGCGAAAACGGTCACGAAAACCAGCAGCGCGCTGATATGCCCCGATTGCGGTACGCCGTTCGGAGCCTCAACTTCTCCGAATCCCGATCCAACGTAGGGAGAACCAAGGGACGGTACCGGCAATGGCAAGAGCGACGGGCGTTGAGAAGCCGTATGACAAGCTCTTCCACCGATGGGACTCTTCGAAAGAGGTCGTTCGTTTCGTTTGAAGGGGCGTTCGTTCCGCGCATCTGAAAATCGTCCTGCTACCCGGTTACAATCTCGCATGCTTCATTATTTCGACCCTGCCAATGAAAGAGGAACCGCATGTCGACGATACGCACGTTTGCACGATCCCATCCGCTGCTCGTAACCGCCGTCGGGCTCGCCATCGGACTGGCCGTGATCTGGTTCGTGCCATCCGACGGGTCTTTGGCGAACATGATGTTCATTCGCCTGGGATTGACCATCGTCATGTTCGCCATCATGGCCGTCGCGGCAGGATGCAACATCATCGTGCCCAACGCCAAAAGCATCGGCCTCTCGTTCAAGAAGTCTATCTACCCGTTGGTCGTAGCGCTGGTCATGGGCGTGTTCGTTCTGCTCGGCACCGCAATGAAAAACGAGGGGATGGTGTCCGACTGGCCCTTGCAGCTGGCGCTGGTCATCATGCTCTGCCTGCTTGTGGGCACGTTCGAAGAGGGCTTGTTCCGCGGCATCGTTTTCAGCGGGCTGCTGGCTCGTTTCGGCGAGACGCGTCGAGGTCTGATCGGAGCCGTGATAGTCTCATCGCTGATCTTCGGCTTCGTCCATGTGACGCCGTCCATCATGAACGGCCAAGTGGTCACCGGTTTGGACATGGCCCAAGCGGCGCTCAAAACCCTGCAAGCCGGCATCCTGGGCGCGTTTCTGGCCGCCCTGTTCCTGAAAACGCGTAACATCTGGGGCATCGCGCTGGTTCATGGCCTCAACGACCTTTTCGTGATGCTGGGCGACGCGCTTTTTTCCGGCACCACGTCCACCACGTACGTCAACAACGACGCGATGATGGCCAGCGCATCAGTCGTCATGTACGGGGTGTTCTTCCTGCTGTACATCCCCATCATCGTCTCGACGGTGCGCATGCTCAAGCAAGTCGAAGTCCCCTGCAAAGGCCCCTTTGCCGATAGGTGGTCTTGAGCGACTTTGAATCCGCGCGAAGCCCCAACGGCTTCGCGCGCTATCTTTACTCGCGAAAACGACCGCCTTTCCACCTAAGGTTCACGCTCTTTCTCGCGTTGCTGCGCTAACTCGGATCACCGTCCTTCTTCGTCCTCCTTACGCTTCCGCTAACGGAATAAGCGCCGAGCGTTACCGGTGGTACTATCGCCGGACGACCCGACCGAAGGCAACCGGAGGAGCGCGCCATGAAACCTTACTACGAAGGCTGGTACATGAAACAGCAGCAAGGCGAAGACGTGCTGGCCGTGATACCGGGGCGCGCGCAGGACTCCGCATTCATCCAGGTGGTCTCCAACCGCGGCTCGCGCTTCTTGCCGTACCCCCTGGAGGCGTTCGACCGCACCGACGGCAGCATGCGAATCGGCGACAGCTTGTTCACGCCGTACGGAATGCAGCTGCGCATCGACGAACCGGATTTCGAGTTGGTAGGAAGCGTTCGCTACGATCATCTGCTGCCGCTGCGCTCGGACATCATGGGGCCGTTCGCCTACGTGCCCATGGAAACGAAGCATACCGTGTTCAGCATGCGGCACCAGGTGACCGGATCGATCCGCCTCAACGGTGACGCGCTAGATATTCGCAACGGCATCGGCTATATGGAAGGCGACCGCGGCCACACGTTTCCCCGCAGCTATTTCTGGATGCAGTGCCTCGACGTTCGACAAGACGCCTCCGTCATGCTGGCCATCGCCGAAATACCGCTGGGTCCGATCCGCTTCACCGGCTGTATCGGCATAGTCGCGCTCGGCGAGACGGAATACCGCTTCGCCACGTACCGGGGCGTGCGCATCGTGGAGCATACGCCCACGATGGCGGAAGTGCGGCAGGGCGATATGAGCCTGCGGGTGGAGGTGCTTGACGATCGCGGGCACAAGCTGCAAGCACCCGCCCAGGGTCTGATGGATCGCACGATTCACGAAAGCCCTTCCGTACCCGCGCGTATCCGCTTCGTCAAGGGCGGCGAACCTCTTTTGGACGAGATGGAGTCCCAAACAAGCTACGAATTCGTTTCCCCCGCTTCGGCGTAGGGACCGGACGCCCCCTTTGCGTGCCTCGCGGAGCCGATCCCCGCCGCGTTCGCCCGCACGACGCTGGTATACTGGGCGTATCGAGCAACCTTCGCGAGAGAGGATGCACCATGCTGTACGACAATATTATGATCCCCTACGACGGATCGGCTTCGTCCAAAGCAGCCCTTGCGGAAGCGGTGCGGTTCGCGAAGGACGACCCCGGACTGACCCTTCGCATCGTCCAGATCATTGACACCGATCAGCTTGCCATCGACAAGCTGGAAGCCGAAGGGCGCGACGAACAGACCGTCGCCTCGTCGGCGATGCTCCAGAAAACCTACGAGGAGGTCACCGAGGAAGCCAGCAAGGCGCTGCATCGCGAAATAGACCCGCTGCTGAGCGGCCTCATGAACAAAGTGTACATCGAGCTTTTGCAGGAAACGCAGCCGGGCGGGCAAATCGTGACGTACGCCATCGACAACTTGTGCGACCTCATCGTCATGGGCTCGCGGGGTCTGGGCGCGTTGCGCGGCATTTTGGGCAGCGTCAGCAGCTACGTGCTGCGCAACGCCGACGTTCCGGTGCTCATCGTCAAGGAAGGCACGAACGAGTAGGACGAGCTGTCATCCCGAGCGAGCGGCGCCCAGGGGCTGTTGATGGTTTCTTGACATTCTCGTGCTATGCTCCTCCGTATATGCGCGGCAAGACGAATGCGGAGGAGCGAGAAGAACGTGAGCGAACAGAAAGCGGCCATCGAGCGGAACGGCGAGGCCACGCTGCTGGTGGTCGACGACGAGCCGGAAATCGTCGCGCTTTTGGACGAGTACTTCACGGGTTTAGGCTACCGCGTGCTCACCGCCGAAGACGGGGCAACCGCGCTCAAACGCGCCGAACAGAGCCCCGACCTCATCGTGCTGGACGTGGGCATGCCGCTTATGGACGGCTACGCCGTGTGCCGCCGCCTACGCGAGCATCTCACCTGCCCTATCCTGTTTCTCACCGCACGCGTCGAGGACGTCGACGCGCTGGAGGGCTTTGAAGCCGGTGCCGACGACTACGTGCTGAAACCGTTCTCGTTAGCCGTGCTGGGAGCGCGCGTGAAGGCGCATCTTGCCCGCGACAACCGCCAGCACGTGCGCGCCGAAGTACGCTTCGACGGCGACATCGCCATCGACTACCGCTCGCGCACCGTGACAGCGGCCGGACGGCCGGTGGAGCTGACGCGGCGCGAGTTCGACATCGTCGCATTCCTGTCGAAGCATCCCGGCCAAGTGTTCGATCGCGACCGCATCCACGAGCGCGTAGGCGGTTGGGAAAACGAGAGCGATTCGCAGGTGGTGACCGAGCACATCCGGCGCATCCGCAAGAAGCTGGCCGCAGCGGGCGCCGAACCCGACCCGGTGGAAACGGTATGGGGCATGGGGTACCGATGGCGCGCGTAAGGGGCGCCGAACGCCTCGACGCCTTGCGGGCGCGTTGGCACCACGCGTCGCTCAAAACGTCGTTCATGGTGTACATGCTGGGGTTCT
>OKSH01002833.1_pt1 | contig 12111 bp, 9 predicted proteins | sample 1601231 | NCBI WGS metagenome assembly OKSH01 (sample SAMEA3541596, study PRJEB24748) | human gut metagenome | biome: human gut; feature: human-associated habitat; material: faeces | place: China | collected 2012 | reverse complement strand
GATTGTAGCTTGCCCCCACCAGCGCGGCAGTGGAGAAAAACAGCAGCGCTACATCATAAAGGATCCCGGCCGCTCCTGCAAGCGATTCCTGCACGGGTCCCTTGCGGGAAAAGCGGATCAGCAGCGCCTTAACAAGCTTGGAAACTGGGATGCAGGCGATGATCGCCACAAGGAAAAACACAAGATGGTTTTTCAACAAAACCGTATCCGTTGGCAACACGCCCGCCTGCCCGCTAAAGCCGAACATGAGCTTCAGCATCTGCCCGAGGCGGGATACGTCGTCAAAATAGAAAAACACCCAGCCGACAACGATAATAAACAGCGCGTAAGCATGCCCCACCACAGCAGGCAGTTTTTCCAGGAACTTGCCGAGGAACAGCTTTTCAATTGCCAGGAAAACAAAGTAATACAGCCCCCAGAGGACGAAATTCCAGCTTGCGCCGTGCCACAACCCTGTCAGCGCCCATACGATAAACATATTGCGTAGCTGGTGCCTGCGGTTGCCGCCCAGCGGAATATAGACATAATCCCGGAAGAAAGTGCTCAGGCTGATATGCCAGCGGCGCCAAAATTCCGTGATAGATTTAGAAATATAAGGATAATTAAAATTCTCAACATAAGTGAAGCCAAACATGTGACCAAGCCCAATCGCCATATCGGAGTATCCGGAAAAATCAAAATAGATCTGAAACGTATAAGCGAAGATACCCAGCCATGCGCCGAGCACAGAGGCTTTCGACAAATCCCCGCCGATCAGGCTCGTTGCAACCTGACCCGCAATATTGGCGAGCAGCACCTTCTTGCCGAGCCCCGTCACAAAGCGTGTAATGCCTTTGGAAAAGCCCGGCAAGGTCATTTCGCGGTTCTCCAGCTGTGCGGCAATATCCGTATAGCGCACGATCGGCCCGGCAATTAGCTGGGGAAAGAGCGCAACATAGAGCAACAGGTTTGCATAAGAGCGCTGCACCTGTGCCTTGCCGCGATAAACATCCACCACATAAGTGATCGCCTGGAAGGTATAAAACGAAATACCGATCGGCAGGTTAAAAATTTGGGTAGGCAGCTCCGCGCCAAAAATCTGATTGAGATTTTGATTAAAAAAGCCTAAATATTTGAACACTGCTAAAAACGAAAGCGTAATCACAACCGAACCGGCCAGCGCCCATTTTGCGAGCTTCTGCCCTCGGTATTGATCCACCAGCAAGCCGGCGCCATAGTCGATGAGTGTCGTCACGATCATCAGGATGATCCACTTCGGCTCCCCCCATGCATAAAAGAGCAGGGACATCACCAGCAGCAAATAGTTACGAGCCTTTATGCCATGCAAAATAAAATACAGCAGCAGACAGATCGGCAGGAACAGATACATAAAATTCAGGCTGGAAAAAACCAATACAATCCCCCATTTTTGATGTCAGGTGTGCCGGGTGCAACACCCCGGCAAGAACAAAAGATGCTATTTTTTTAGATGAATCGGGATGACGGAAAGTTGCAGCATTCGCCAAAAATTCACACGCAAACCTGCGCACGCAGCTTTTCCAGCGTTTTCTCGCCAATACCGGATACTTCCAGAAGCTGCTCCACCGATTGGAATGCGCCGTTTTCCGTCCGGTAAGCGATGATGGCGTCGGCCTTGACCTCGCCAATCCCGCTGAGGGTCATCAGCTCTTCCCGTGTGGCGGTATTCAAGTTGATTGGACCGGACCGCTGTTGCCCGGTGACTGCCGCCTTGGATGGTCCTGACCGCGTCTCCGGCTGTTGAGCAGCTTCTATCGTGGAAGCGGGCGGCTTTTGTTCCGTAGCGGGCGCAGCAGAGGCCTGCTCCGCCGCGGCAAATGTGCTGGATGCGGAAAAGGGTTCGATCACGGGATCAAGTGGCTGCGCGTCAAACGCATGGTATAGGATCAGTGCGGCCGCCAGCAAAAGCCCCGCTGCGATCACAGTACTTTCAGCACGGCTTAAGCGCTCCATAAACATCCTCCTCACACCCACATAAGCGCATCAAACGCTCGGCCGGCCTCTCAACAGAGCCTGCCTGCACACAACGCGCAACCCGCAAGTCAAGCCCATTCCAGCTTTCCGTCCAACGCCGCTGTGGATAAATATGCCTTATTTTCACAACGCAAAACCCGCTTTCTAGGCCTGAGATCTGGCATCTGAAATCTGATGTTAAGCATTAGTATACCTGTTTTCACCGCAAATTAACAGCTTTTTCTTGATTTTTAACCCAAGGTAAGCACTGATTTAATCAAAGCACACGCCTTGCCGGCAATTCGCGCACCCTATTTAATCAGCGCTTACCAAGATATTTGAGTTGGGGAAGAGGTATGCCCCTTCCAGCACTGAGCAAAAATCAATTCCAGTCCATAATACAAGGATTTCTAATATTGTATAAATCACCATATAATCCAATCGTAAGCATACAAAGGTCGTTAGTTTTATGCCCGCAACTGCGCCTTGCTATATCTCTATAGGCACAGCTTCCCTGCGACATATGATGCGTAAAGCAGAACAAAACTCCCATCTGCTTTCACACAGAGCATCCTATCGTCCCGGTATTTTTATGTAAGATAAATTTTTTAGAAAAGCAATCAAAAAGCTTCGATATCCTGCGAAATCTCCCACGAAATATTTTCAAAACGCGGTCAATGTATTATATTGAAATTATTCACAATTAAAAAGTGAATCAAGCCTTATTTTTGTAAATAAGGTAATAAAAAGGTACTGTGAACTAAAGATGAAAAAAATAAGACCCGAAATCAGCGAATATCGCTATGCAACGAGCAGAAGCTCACGCTTACGCTTTTTAGACAGTTGAAGTCCGGCGCACTGGGCCGGGGTAAGGTTGTTTAAGGCGGAATGAGGGCGGACGAAGTTGTAAAAGAAGAGGAACATGGGATCGAAGCGAGTACACCAGTTGCTGATGATTGTGTGAGATACCTGGACATTCATCGCAGTGCGCAAGATCAGGGCAATGTTACGGAAGGAGTTCTTGCCCTGATAGAACATGGTCAAAGCCATGAGGATTACATAGAAAGGATACCGCATCCGCTTGAAATCCGTCTTTCCAAACAGTTTGGACATGGATGGGGCAGTGACCATGGTTGGTTTGGGTACAAAAATGGAGTGATTGCATTTCTTGTTGTGATGAAGAAACATCGCTTTCTCACACACCGAGGAAGCCGGGGATGGACGTTCACGCGGCCTGCCGGGACTGCCGACCGGGGTATCTGATGCAAACTGATGCCAACATTTCTTACACTGGTATTTCTGATGTCCATGAACGTCTTTTCCGTAACGATAAAAGTCCGTTTTGTTGTTGCACTTCGGGCAGCTTACCTGGTATACTTTTGCCATGAGGACTCGTCTCCTTTCGGGAGTACATGTGTTTTGTGGTGAAACCATTGTACCAGAAGGGCTATCGGGTCCTCAACTTTCATTTTACTTTACAGTCCGATGTATTATAAGGAGAGGAAGAGAACATGAAAAACATCCGAATTTTCTCGCTAGTCATTGCGATTATCTTTATGGTGGTCAGCATAGCGGCCGATATTGCGTTCTACTTTACCCACAAGCCGGATGATATCCTCGCGGATGAGATCGCCGTCTCCAACGGCAACCGAATCCTACAGGAAAAAGGCTTCGCCCTGCAAGCATGGTTCCCGGCCGAAGAATCTGATGAAAAACAGATCTCTTTTGAAAATCTGGAGCAGTTCGGCTTTGGCCCAACTTATTATCATGGCAATCTTTTTAATGCGCCGCTCCATCAAAAAGACAGTTCACTTATTTGGAGCATGGCGAAAGCCCCAAACAACGTCAATGCCCTGGATATTGCGCCAAGCGGCCGGGAATGGATGAGTGACGAGCAGCTGCAATATGTAGATAACCTGATCAGCGTCTGCTTTGGCGATGAGCAATCATATTCCACTCATCAGGCCGAAATGCTCGGCCAATGGTTTGACGATTTCAGGAGCCGCAACAACAATGTGCTGCTCCACTCCAATCAATGGGCAAGCCAATGGAGCAAAAAGGAATATGAAGAATACATGCGCATTGCAAAGCCCGATATGCTGACTTATGATTCCTATTATTTTGACGAGCTCGGAAATAATAAAGATTATCGGGTGGCGGCCGTGATCGCCGACGATATCAACCGCATCCGCATCCCCGCCATGAAGGGCTACGACGGCAGCGGTTCCTCACCGATCCCGTTTGGGCAATACCTGCTCGGCTATAAATCAGGCGAAAACCCCGCTGATGTCGGCTGGTATGAGATCACCGAATCGCAGAAAAAGCTCGTTGCAAACCTTACGGTCACGATGGGCGGAAAATGGCTGAACCTCTTCCGGGTTATCGACAGCGAGCAGTTTCTCCTGTTTGATGGGGATGGGAACCAAACCCATCACTATCAGGAATATGCGCAGATCGCCGCTGAAATTAAAGCGCTCTCGCCGCACCTTGTCAACCTGCAAACGGAAAACGTTCAGGTGCTCAGTGGCAAGCATAAGCTGGGCCTCGTGGGCGTGCCCAATCTCAAGCCCTCAACCGTCAGCAAGTTCTCCTCAGAAAACGGCTGCGGCATTAAAGCGATAGAGGCTCACAACCTTGGCACGGAAAATGATTCCCTGCCCGGCGATGTCTACATCGGCTATTTCCGCACGTTGCCTGGCGCGGACGAGATAAAAGGCAGGAACTATTTCATCGTCTGCAACGCATTGACATCGGGCAACGGTTTACATCCGGAGCAGCAGCACGGCTCAAGCAGGGAAACCGCGCAGAGTATCACGCTCACATTCGGTGAGAGTGAAAAAGAGCTATTTCTGGTCAACGGTAAAAACGGGCAGAGTGAAAAGGCTACTCTGGAAAACGGCCAGTATACCTTTGAGCTCGGCGGCGGCGAGATGCAGGTGTTTTACCTTGCATAAAATGGCTAGGCGGCTCGTCTCTTCACTATAAAACAGCCTTGCGTGCTACACGTTTTTCTCACAGTCAGATCAGAATAAAATCGTAGGGCTCCCCCCTTAAAAACTGAAGAAATTGCCAAAACCAGCATATTGCCTTGCAATGGTCTGCCTCAGGTGCTATCATAAACCAAAGGAACCCTCCTCCAGCGGCGCTCATCGCCGCCGGAGGAGGGGCTATTACGTTCCCACTACGAAAGAGGGGGTACTTGTGTATGCGTCAAAGACAGCCACACAGGCGCACGCCGCGCGTATTTGAAAATCCACTGTTTTTCTCGAACCATGCGCTTGTACGGCTGCTGGTCCCGCTCGTGATCGAGCAGCTGTTGGCTGTTACGATCGGCATGGCGGATACCGTCATGGTCACGAGCGTGGGGGAAGCCGCTGTGTCGGGAATCTCCCTGGTGGATTCCATCAATATCCTGTTTATTCAGGTGTTCTCTGCGCTTGCGTCCGGCGGCGCAATCGTCACAGCGCAATATCTTGGGCGGCAGGAACGCAAAAATGCCTGCATTGCGGCAAAGCAGCTGCTCTATGCCACCACCGCTCTTGCCGCGATCATCATGGCAGTGGCGCTGATTTTTCATCGCGCCCTGCTGCGGCTGATCTTCGGGAATATTGATCCCGCGGTCATGGAAAACGCGATCGTCTATTTTCAACTCTCCGCGGTTTCCTACCCCTTCCTGGCAGTTTATAACGCGGGGGCGGCGCTTTTCCGCTCCATGGGCAACAGCAAGGTGTCTACGCTCGTTTCCTTCTTAATGAATGTCGTCAACATCGGCGGCAACGCTGTGCTGATCTATGGCTTCCATTGGGGCGTAGCGGGTGCTGCAACCGCTTCCCTCGTCTCTCGTGCGATGGCTGCTGTGATTATGCTTGTGCTCATTTGCCATAAAAATAATCCGATCCATATCGAGAAGGTATGGAAGCCGGAGTTGCATTTTGACATGATCCGGCGAATTCTCAAAATCGGCGTGCCCAACGGCGTGGAAAATGGAATGTTTCAGATCGGCAAACTGATCGTGCAGGGGCTGGTGGCCACCTTCGGCACCTCTGCCATTGCAGCAAACGCCATTGCAAACACGATCGCATCCTTTATTAATACGCCCGGCACGGCAATCCAGCTTGGGCTCACCACAGTGGTCGGCCAGTGTGTCGGCGGGCGGGATTACGAGCAAGCGGTTTATTACACCCGCAAGCTTTTGTGGCTTACCTATGGCCTGATGGGCGTTTTAAATATTGCCGTTTTTTTAGTGGCCGGTCCGCTGGTAGGGCTTTTCCATCTCAGCGCTGCGGCGGCTGCGGACGCACGCGCGGTGCTCTACACCTTTACGGTCGCTTCTATTCTCATCTGGCCGCTCTCCTTCTCCCTACCGAATGCGCTGCGCGCCGCAGGCGACGCTCGGTTCACCATGATCGTCTCCATGGTTTCGATGTGGGTGTTCCGCATCGGCTTCAGCTATCTGCTCGGCGGTGCGGCAAAAATGGGCCTGATGGGCGTTTGGGTTGCCATGTATATCGATTGGCTTGTTCGTTCCATTGTGTTTACAATCCGCTTTGCACGGGGAAAATGGAAGGAGCTCCGGGTTATCTAAAACATCCCTTTATCAGCTTGCGCCTACAAAATCAATATATGCATTGGGGCTGTTTCGCAACAGCCCTTTTTTGACTCTGGCGGCGCATATCCTCATCCATTAAAAAGATATCTCCCTCCAGCGTTTATTCAATTATTGACCCCATGGTGCACAACCGGCGTTTCTGGTGTGAGCACTTCAAACGTAAATCCCCTGCTCTCAAAATACGTTAAAATGTCAGGCAGGGCTTCTACCGTCGTTGTTTTCGCTTGTGAATCATGCATCAGCACCACAATATGCCCGTTCATATGCTTCGTTTCCGCTCGAATATTCCGCAGCAGCTTTGCAGCTGGGATTCCATTGCCGTTGGCGTCTCCGGATGAGCAGTTCCAATCAAAGTAGGTGTACCCCTTCTCCTCCACCTGCTTCGTCAGGCGGGACATGATCCCCTTCCGATAGCGCCTGCTGACGGTATTGCTGGAGCCGCCGGGGAAACGGATCACCTTTGCCTCGACACCCGTTTCCCGTTTCACCACATCCGATATCTTTTGAAGATCTTCAAAATAGGCTGCTTCGGATTGATAAATCGTTTTATAACTGTGTGTAAAGGTATGCAGTGCAATCGCATTGCCGCTCTCCACAATCCGCTTCATATAGGCATTATATTTGGAATTGACCACAAAGAAAGTGGCCTTGGCGTTATGTTCCTTTAAAATGCGCAAAATCTCTAAGGTGTTTTGCGAAGGCCCGTCGTCAAAGGTGAGATAAACCTTATGATCATTTTGCAAGCCGGCCGGTATGCGGGAGGGCTCACGCCGCGCGGCGGGCTCGGACAGCGCTCCATCCGCCGTAGTGACGGCCGATGTTGTGGAGATAGGCAGCACGCTTTCTTGCTCTGTTTCACTCTCCTGTGTTGCCGTTGGCGGCTTCGCCTCCGGTGTGGCGGTGCTTTTTTCCGTTTCCCGCCGGCTAGGTGGCTGTGCGGCGGCTTTTTGCGCCTGCTTCAGGCTATACTCCGCAGAAAGCCGCTGTTCCTGCTTGACCTGCTGGTATTGGAAGGCGCCGTGCACACCCAAGCCCACCGCCAGGCAAAATAGCAGCGTAAAGGCACAGGCGGTCGCCGCCAGCCGTTTGCCCCTTCCTTCCCCTTCCATCATCTAAGAGCCCCCTTCCGATCCGTCACAGCCAATCCAATGCATTTTGTAGCACGGCCTCATCATAGCATATTCGACAGAACGAGGCAAGAACAGACCTATTACAGCGCGGTTACAGCTTGGTTACAATCAAAAAAGGAGCGCGATGCAAACAAAGCATGCACATCGCGCCCTTGGCTCTGCTATGGGAAACAGTCGTTTTACAAAATGCAGATTCTATTACACGGGATCTTCTCCCATTTTAAAGCCCTCGCCTAGGATCTCACCGGCCTCTGCCACCACAATAAAGGGGTTTTGGTCAATCCGCCGGATAATCCTGCTCAGGCGGGCGACCTCACTGCTGCGCACCGCGCAGATCAGCATATTTTTATCTTCTCCCGTGTAGCCTCCGCGCACAGGGAGGATGCTCACGCCACGATGCATCTCCCGGGTGACCGCGCCCGCAATCTCATTTGCATGGGTGGTGACGACGAAGAGCATCTTGCCGTTGCCCGTACCATACATAATATAATCGATCACCTGGCCGCTGACAAAGATGACGATCATGGCATAAAGCGCGCTTTCCATATTGCCGTAAACCAGCCATGCCATGACGACCACCACCAGGTCGCAGAACATGATGAGCCTTCCCATCGGGAGATGCGGCCATTTTTTGCGCAGCAGGCGGCTGATGATATCCACGCCGCCCGTGGTTGCGCCCCGGATGAAAATGAGCGCCATGCCCGCGCCGGAGAGCACACCGCCAAACAGGGCGGCCAGCAGGCGGTCGCCCTGGTACGCCGGTAAAAACAAGGCGGTCACATCAATCGAAACAGAGAGCAAAACTGTTGCAATCATCGAATTGAGCAGGAAACGCCAGCCCAGGAACTTCCACGCAATCAGGAAAATCGGCACGTTAATCGCCATCACCATCACGCCGATTGGCGTATGGAATAGGTGGTTGAGCAGCGTTGCAATACCGCTGACGCCGCCGGGCGCAATCTGATTAGGAACGTTAAACACATTCATGGCAATCGCATAGAGCAGGCACCCTAAGATCCACATTAATGTGTCGATCATACCTTCGCGCACCGCGCTGCCGCGCTTGCGAAGCCTGCCGAATTCACGCGGCCCCGGTTTTTGGGCCTTGATCACCCCAGATTCTTCCTGTTTTCCGTTTTTATCATCCATACCGTATTGCCTCCTCTGTTTTTGATTCAAACAGCCGAATCAGCCGGTTGCGCCGCCGGCTCCATACCTTCCGCCTGCAAGAAACGGAACAGTTCCCGCAGCCGTTCCAGCCGCCCCTGCAAATAAAGGTAGCCCACCAGCGCTTCAAAGCCTGTGGCTGCATGGTAATCCTGATGAGACGCGTTTTTGGGGATATGGCCGGGGTGCGCGTTGCGCCCACGCTTATAAACAGCCAGCTCCTCCGCATCCAGCAAGGGCATCAATTTCCCGACGGCCTGCGCCTGTGCCGAAGCTTTCACCTGCCGAACTGCCAGGCTATGCAGGGCGTTGGCCGGGCGGTTTGCCGCCCGCACTAGGCTTTCCCGGACGAAGAGCTCATAAACGGCGTCACCCAAAAATGCAAGGGTCAGCGGGCTCATCTGCCGCGGGTCGCATTCGCCATCTAAAAAGGTATTCAAACAAACAGCCCCTTTCCCCGATGCCTTACGGCACGTAATCGAACTCAATATCGTAAATATTCACCGTGTCTCCCTCATGGACGCCGCGCTCCACCAGCCCGTCAATGATCCCGCTCGAGCGCAGTACGCGCTCAAAATATTGCAGGGATTCATAATCCTCCGGGTCAATCTGATTGAGGATCGGTATCAGCCAGGGGGCCTCCACAAAATACACGCCCTCATGCTCCGTGATGGTAAAACCGTTGTTTTTTTTCTGCGCCAGCGTTTCCAGCGGGATTTCCTCGCGCTCATAGCGTTTGACGGGCGGCAGCGTATGCAGGCGCGCTGCCACAGCGTCTATAAGCTCTTTTGTTCCATAGGAGATGGCGGCGGACATCGGGTAATAATCATATCCCTTCCCGCGGATATACGATGCAAACCGGGCGAGCTGATCATCCTCCGCCAAATCGCACTTATTGCCCGCCACTATTTGGGGCCGCTGCGCCAGCTCCGGATTGAAGGCGGCGAGCTCCTGGTTAATTTTTTCAAAATCTTCGATGGGGTCGCGCCCTTCACTGCCAGAAACATCGACGATGTGCACCAGCAGCCTGCATCGTTCCACATGCCGCAAAAACTCATGGCCAAGGCCCACGCCTTCGCTCGCCCCTTCGATCAGGCCAGGAATATCCGCCATCACAAAGGATTGGCCCTCGCCCATGCGAACCACGCCCAACACAGGGGTAAGCGTGGTAAAATGATAATCCGCGATAATCGGCTTTGCCTCGCTCACCACGGAAACCAACGTTGATTTTCCCACATTGGGGAAGCCGATCAGCCCCACATCTGCAAGCAGCTTAAGCTCCATGCTAAGCTCCCACTCCTCGCCGGGCGTGCCGCTTTTTGCAAAGCGCGGCGCCTGCCGGGTTGCCGTAGCAAAATGAGGGTTACCCCATCCGCCGCGCCCGCCTTTTGCCGCAACGAAAGGCTCCTCAGAGGAAAGGTCGGCCATCACCTTGCCCGTCTCCGCCTCGCGCAGCACTGTGCCGCGCGGCACACGGATGACAAGGTCCTCCCCTTTCCTGCCGTTGCGCCGGCGTGGGCCGCCATCCTGCCCATTGGGCGCTTTATACTTTTTTTTGTAGCGAAAGTCGGAAAGCGTAACGAGATGATCGTCCACTTGAAAAATGATATCACCGCCTTTGCCGCCATCCCCGCCATCTGGCCCACCGGCCGCAACATATTTTTCACGGCGGAAGGAAACAGCGCCGTTGCCCCCGTTACCCGCTTCTATCCTGATCTTTGCAACATCTACAAACATTTTGCCCATCCATCCTGGCTGTCAGCCTTCGTATTTCTTCAGAGGAAACAGAATTCCCCTGATTCCCCTGCATATTATACCTGAAAACTACCAAATAATAAACCATTCCGCAATACTTTTCTGCAACTTCTGATCTTGGATAGGTGCACAAGAATCAAGCGCGAAAATTCAGATACTTTGTACCGTTTTTTATTCATAATAGATGACTTTTGCGGAAATTTATGTTATAATGTAACAAAATATCTGAGTGGCCGTTTTTGATCACATCCAATCAGGTATTCTTAAAAGCAGGTGATTGACTTTCATGTTTGAACAAACCATCAGCGTAGACCGGCTCGAGCAGGCGGTTAGCCTTTTCGGCAGCTTTGATGAAAACATCCGGCTGATCGAGCGGGAATACGGCGTTAGCGTTATCAGCCGCGGATCCGACCTGAAGGTAACCGGCGAAGCGGAAAACGTTTCAAAAGCCGTGCGTGCTATTGGCGGGCTCTTAACGCTCATTAACCGCGGCGAAGCGCTCAGCGAGCAAAACGTGCGGTATGTTCTCTCCCTGGTGGAGGAAGGCAGCGAGGATAAAATTCACGCCCTCACGGCGGACTGCATCTGCATCACCTCGCGCGGCAAACCCGTAAAGCCGAAAACCCTCGGGCAAAAGCGGTATATTGAGGCGATCCAACACAATACGATCGTATTAGGCGTAGGCCCCGCCGGCACGGGCAAAACCTATTTGGCCGTGGCCATGGCCGTTACCGCATTCCGCGCCAAGGAGGTCAATCGCATTATTCTCACCCGCCCGGCTGTGGAGGCGGGGGAAAAGCTCGGCTTCCTCCCCGGCGATCTTCAGCACAAGGTGGATCCATACCTGCGCCCGCTATATGACGCGCTGTTTGATATGCTCGGCGCGGAAAATTTTCAGAAATATCAGGAGCGCGGCAACATTGAGGTGGCGCCGCTGGCCTATATGCGCGGCCGGACGCTGGACGACAGCTTCATCATTCTCGACGAGGCGCAGAACACGACGCCGGAGCAGATGAAAATGTTTCTCACACGTCTTGGCTTCAACTCCAAGGCGATTATCACAGGCGATGTCACGCAGATTGATCTGCCGGACACAAAGCGTTCGGGGCTTTTGGAGGCCGTCAAGGTGCTTAAAAACGTCGACGACATCGGCATCCTGCATTTTACCGAAAAGGATGTCGTGCGCCACCGGCTTGTGCAGGCGATCATCAAAGCGTATGAGCGTTATTATGAGGAGGGCAAACGCAACAGATGACGGAACGTGTAAAGGTCCTGATTTCCAACAGGCAAAAGGATGTTAAAATACCAAGCGGAATCCGTCTGCTGATCCGGCGCTGCTGCCATGCGGTGCTGATCGCGGAGAATTTCCATGAAAGCGCTGAAATCAGCGTCAGCTTTGTCAACAATGAGCAGATCCGCCAGCTCAATGCCGAATACAGGCAGAAGGATGCGCCGACGGATGTTTTGTCGTTTCCGCTT
>OKSH01002827.1_pt1 | contig 12140 bp, 9 predicted proteins | sample 1601231 | NCBI WGS metagenome assembly OKSH01 (sample SAMEA3541596, study PRJEB24748) | human gut metagenome | biome: human gut; feature: human-associated habitat; material: faeces | place: China | collected 2012 | reverse complement strand
TATCCGCTTTAATACCATCTCACCCTTCTCGGCAGTGACGGTTGGAAGCAGGACAATGTACTGGCTGATGCTGTAACGGGTGTACACATCGCTGCAGCGCAGGGAGTCACGGATGGCATGGTTCAGATGCTCCATGGCCTTGTTGAGGACCGTTGTCCTGGGGGCATGTCCGTCCAGATCACCGATGGTGAGCAGACACAGATAGATGGAATCCCCGGTACGCTCAATGGCCCTGCGTTCCAGCTGGAACAGATCGTGGAATACAGGATACTCACAGTAAAATGCCCCTCCCGAAGCATCCTCCTTAAGTGTCTCCTGGATGGAATCCAGGTTTGTGTTGATACCCTGCTCCTTGCTGCGGATGGATTTGTATAAATCCTTAAAATGGTCCGACGGGGAAATGGAGAATTCGTTATAAAACAGGTCCAGCGTATGGTTGTATTCTTCAATGGCCTGACTGGTGTGGCCGTCCCTGTAGAGGGAGTATACCAGGTGATAGTGGAATTCCTCGTCAAAGGGCTCTATCCCCACTGCTGTCTGGCAGATGGAGGTTATTCTGGAAAAATCCTCCCTTTTGGTAAGCAGCTCCACTGTCTTATAGACCAGCTTCTGGTACAGGGAGTGGTAGTATGTACTGATGGGAATGACCCAGGATTCATATTCGGATTTGGGAAGGAAATCCCCTTTGTACAGTTCCAGTCCCTCAAGACAGAGATCCAGGGCCTCGGACTCATCCAGGTCATGGTTCAGGACCCGGGTACAGATGGCCTCAAACTGGTCAATGTCCAGGACGGAGGAATAGTCCTGGGTCCAGCAATAGGAACCTCTCTGCTGGACCAGCAGCTTCTGGGGAGGAATTCCCAGGGGCTCTAACAGCTTGCGGCTGCGGAACATCAGAGTTTTCAGGGCACCGCCCGGGTTGACGCCGGGGTCGTCAGCCCATACGATGTTGATAAGTTCACCGGGGCTGATGGATTTTTTCTGGAATACCACCAGATATTCTAGGAGGCACCAGGGCTTTTTAGACTGGTTGCTGTGGTCGGTTATCTCTTTATCGCCAACCCTGAGTGAAAATCCGCCCAGGGTTTTTATATAAATAGTAGGTTTATCTTCCATAACGGATGCATTCATGTCTGCTCTCCTTTGCAAAACGGGGTCATTCTAAGATAAGTATACTAACCAGAGCCATAATTGTCCAGAAAAAAAATACATAAAAAAGCGGCCAGGTGTTCTTTTGTAACCGGATTGTAACCGGAGACTGTTATAATAGTAGCAGGTTTAGTGGGATTACTATGTCATTTTATTAGAGAAAAGCAGGTGAATATATGTCGATTGCAAAAACAGGGACCCTACCGGATTCGTACAAATATGTAAATATAGCCATTGACCGCTTTGATGGCCGCCTGTTACAGGGAAGGATTTACCATGACAGCCTGGAGGAGGAAATCCCCTTTGGCTGTATATCGGAAATGGCCATTTGCCTGGAAAAACTGTTTGATGAGCTCCGCTACCCCATGAAGAGTGTGGACCAGAGAACCTTTGTGGGGATAAAACATGTCGGTCCGTCTCTGCGGTGCGCAGATGAGGCAGGCAAAAAACGGCTCCAGGGAAAACTGGCCGAATTCTGCCTTCATGTGAAATACAGATTTCATTCCACGTGGCAGGGTGATATAATGGACCTGAGAAACGGCGGCACCTATTCCTTTCATAGTTTTTTGGAGCTGATGGAGTATATGGACCGTTCTCTCGGACACGGAAGTGATATCATGCATGGCCTGGGCAAGCGGATGTGCGAGGTGGCTGTGCGCAATTTCAGTCATTTTGTTATGGGCGGGGACGTATCCCATCCGGCTGTGGCGGACCGCCGGGAATTTGCCAGTGAGTTTGAACTCAGGGATGAAGTGGAGCGCTTTCTTCTTCCTCTTCCGGACAGATAAAATAATCGCACAGATTCATAAATGCAAAGGGTTTCTCAAGCCATCCGGTAAGGATCACCCTTCCCTCCAGGTGAAGATCTGAAACCATAGCTTTCAGCTTCTGATACCCTTTCCCTTTTCCGGTAATGTAAAGACAAGTATTTTTCTCCAGACGGCCAAAAGCCTTCAGAACGTTCTGGGCTTTCTGCTGGTACATACAGATATAATTGACTTTCTCTGTATCCGGTGCCGGAATGGCTTCCACGGTAATAACAGCCGGATTGTTTCCCTGGTATCTGGCAATAAAGTAGCTTTCTGTGGCAGATACGATTACCTGCTGGCCTGCCAGCTCCTTTGCAATCTGTTTTTCCCGGACAAAACGTGCATTGTATTGGAAAAACCGAACGCCATCCATCTCCTTTGCCACCACTGAAAACAGGCTCTTTTTCCCGGTAAGGTCAATTGCACAGTCGAATTTCGCCTCTCCAAACAGGCGCCTTGCCTCTCTCTTGTAAAAAGCATGTGGAATATCTTTTATTTTTCCCTTCAAAAACAGCTCATTCTGCGCGATTTCCTCCGCTTTTCCGTTAAAAGGCTGACCACGGTAAAGGATCCGAAGCCCGGCAGGAAGACCTATGATCTGTTCTTCTGCAAAATCGTCTCCACCACCGCACACAAGCAGGGTAACATCGTATTTCTGAAAATCCAGGTTCTCTGCAAGTCCAAGAAATGCTTCGGTGTCATCTCCCTCCGAAAAATCACCGGCATACATCAGAAGCTTTTTCTTTGGTGACTGTGCCTCATCCTGACAGGCTATACACCTGGAATCTTCTTTTCCGTGGAACACAATGTCTGCAAGGCGGCGGCAGACCTCTCCGTCATCTTGCGGACACGCCCAGGCTGCTTCCCTTTCGTAAACCTTCCGGTATGGCTCCATGGCTCTTTCGGCATCCTTCACATAAGCTCCAAGCTGCTCATAAGTTTCTGCAACAGGACCCGGCAGCTTATCAATTCCGAAGTATAAGCCTCTGTAATTTTTATATTCTGCAAGATCCGGGATAAAGAACAAAATGGGCTTTTTCGATACCAGATAGTCAAAATAAATACTGGAATAATCGGAAATCAGAACATCTGTAGCACGAAGAAGCTCATTGGTATCTACGGTTGCAGGAATATACTGACCGGTTATCCCTACTGTGTCTTTAATGTGGTAGTATACAATTTGATGAGGCTTCACCAGCACCTGGTACTCCCTGGTATCCACATTCTCCTCGATGGTACGGATCATCTTCTCATAGGCATCCAGGCTGGTATCCGGGCTGGAATACCTGCTTCCCTTCCAGGTAGGCGCATAAAGGATCAGCTTCTTCTTTGGATCAGCCTCCACGCCTGCCATCTGCAGCTTCTTAAATATGGCCTCCCGGTCTGTGTGAAAATAGCTGTCATTACGGGGCTGCCCGATTTCCAGAATTTTTCCGGGATAAAGATTTTTCATTTTGAACGCATTCTCATAAATCTCTGTCATAAAATGATTGGGCGCGATCAGATAGTCTGCTGCAAGGAAATTCCTTACTGTATTTCCTGCACTCACCTTGCCTGCCGGAATGTCAAATCCAATGGTTTTTAACGGGATTCCGTGCCAGGTATCCACAAAGATCTGCTCCTTACGTTTGGTAAAATATCCGGGAAAGCTTACATTATTGATCAGATATTTGGCTGTAGCCAGATATTCCCTGTATTCTACAGACTGGAATTTAATAAATTTCACATTTGGATCATCCCTGTAAAGTCCCATCCATGGTTCATTATCCGAAAAATCGTCAATGACCCAGACATGGAGATACTCCTGAAATTCTGTCTGGGTCAGCAAATACTTGAAAATGGCATGAGGGCTGCAGGTCATGCCTCTGCCCCCAAATGCCTCGTATAGTATACATTTTTCTTTTATGGGACTGTCAAGAAAATCCGCGTACTTCTCCCGAAGCTCCTCCGTAAGATTGTATTTTGCCTCATCCCTGGCTCTCTTTAAGGCAGCCTCAAAAGTGTCCTTTTCTTTACCGGAATTTTCATCCGGGCGGACTATCCTTTTCACCAGCTTCTTCAGGTTGTTCACGGTGATCTTCATGTTACTTCCCCCTCTTCTTCGCAACTACACGTTCAAAAAGTCCGTCCCATTCTTTCACAGCCTTGTCGATAGAGAAATCATCAGACTTGGCAATGGCGTTCGCAGACATCCGGGCACGAAGCTCTTCATCATGTGCCAGTTTCAGCATGGCCTGGGCAAATTTGTGGGGATCAAACGCTTCAGGAAGGAAACCGGTCTTTCCGTCATCAATGATCAGATCCATGGCGCCCATATGATAAGCGATCACCGGAAGGCCAAACTCAAAGGCTTCCATAATCACCATAGGCCAGCCCTCCCATCTGGATGGAAGAAGGAAAACAGAAGAATTCAGATAATACTTCTCAGGCTCATTGGTATATCCTACAAAATGGACACGCTTCTCCAGATGACGCTTCTTCGCATCTGCCCTGATCTGGTCAAAAAGATCTCCGTCTCCGATGATATCAAGCTCCCACTCCGAATCCTCTTTGCAGAACTCTTCAAAGGATTCCATCATCAGATCCAGTCCTTTGGCATATACGAAACGGGTCGCCATGAGAAAACGTTTGGATTTCACATCGCACTTCTTTTCACTGACAAAGCTTCTGGGATTGATTTTTACTTCACAATCTATTCCAAGCTTCTCCATATAATCGCGCTTATCATAATCACTCAACACAATGTAGCGGTCCAGATTTGGCAGATACTGCTGAAGAAGGTTCTCCTGCTGCCAGAAAACGACAGGCTTCACATGAAGATATCCGTCATAGCAGTTATGCTGCCACCCGATGGTTGCGGCTTTCAGCCGGGGCGCGATCATGGCAAGTCTCAGGCTTAGGGATGCTGTGGTAAGGATCACGTCGTAATCCTGGGAATTAAAATATTCCACCCATTTCTCTCTTGTTTTTTTGGAAAAAATTGCTTCTGCAAGAATGGAATTCAGGCTTTTTTTATTAAACATACCAGATCTGTCATTGAGCTTCTTCACCAGATAGCGGGCGCAGAAAGCCGGGGTATGATGCTTATTCACGAACTGGCTGTTGTCAATGAAATCCACATTGATATCTTCACTTAAATGATACATGGTGCGGTCTTCACGAAAGCGGTCTTCATAAGTCATGATCGTCACTTCATGCTCTTTCACCAGCTCATTGGCCAACAGGGAAACCACTCTCTTGGTTCCGCCCAGATCAAAGATTTTTGTTATCCAGATACATATTTTCATGTTATATACCACCCCTGCAGGGGCTTCCTCCTTTTGCGGGATAAATCCTGAAGCATGTAAAAAAGGCTTTCGTATTTTCTCTGTTATACCGTAATTTTGAAATAATCCAGAACACGTTTGCAGTAATTATCTGTTACATTATGAGTCTTTGCAAGAATTGCCTTACGCTGATTCTCATAGTCATCTTTTCCATTTTTGACATCCAGAACAAACTGTTCAAACTGCTGTACATTGTAAATATGTTCTCCTGGCATGTATTCCAGTGGATTTTCAAATACCCATCCTCTGGACTCCGTATAGGCATCATAGTCATCCAGAGTAAATCCAATAGGTCTGTTGAGAAGCAGATAATCAATTGCCACAGAAGAATAGTCAGAAATCAGGGCATCCGAACAGTTGATAAACTCATAAAGCTGCAAGCCATTGTCTTCCAGATCCTGATTTTCCAGGTAAACAATGTTTGTCAGCACATTTTCTCCAAAGTCATATGGAATCTGGAGATAATGCTTCTTAATTACCACAAGTACATGATTATCACGACAGAAATTATTAAAAGCAAGAAGCCGCTCCTTATCGTCCAGGATCGGGATATTAAATTCATTGTTCAGCGTTTCCTCATTCAGTCTCTCGCTGCTTGCATGACGGTAGGTAGGCATCCACAGGATCAGCCTGTCACTGTCAGCTGCTTTCAGAAGCTTTTCCTTATATGCTCTTGCGGCGTCGCTGCCCTTCATCATCTGATCGTAACGGGGATAGCCAAGTGCAAGAAGCTTCCTGGAACTGCAGCCAAAGAACTCTTTCTTCGTCTCAATAAACACATCTCCTGGCACCAGACAGTAGTCGAAAAATACCTTGCGGTTGTTCTTGTTCGCCTTGTAGCCGCAGCCATGCCAGAGATTTACAAAAGTCTGACCCTTTCTTGCCATTCCGATCCAGTTAAACGCCTGGGTGTAAAAAATAAAGGCTGAGGTCAATGCATAGCGGTAAGCTGCTGCCCTGCGGATCGTCGTGTTCTTCTTGAAATTGCGAACAAACTTCACATTCTCCGCCTGGTATTTCTTATACTTCTTCGGCTCATGAACCAGCCAGACAAGCTCATATTTTTTATTATATCCATTTGCAACCATATAATCAAAAAGAGCCCGGCAATTGTCTGTAAAATCATCATTTGTCTCAAACAGGATTCTGTTTTTCACCATACGCGGGGGGAATTTACGAAGTCTTCTCACTTTCCAGCGGTCATATAAAGCATAAGTCACATAGCCTTTGAATGTGGTGAACAAAGGTCCTGCGCCCTGCTCTTTCAGGATTTTTGAAAATTTCTTTAGAATTCTCTGTGCTCTTTCCATGGATTTTACCTTTCTTAATATATTACAATCCAGAGCCTGTTTAAAAAAGGCTCTAAATCAGTCCGCATTAATACTCTTTCAGTTTCTCACGAAGCATTGTAGAAGAAGTATCTTTGGTGTAGGGAAGATAAACCAGCCTGGCTCCCAGGGCTTCCATCTCTTTCCCGGTGCGCTCCCAGCGCTCATTTCCCTTCCAGTCATCTCCGATATAAATTTCATCGAAACGGATCTTATCCCAGATTTCTTTTTTATCAAGGGTATTCGTGATGATCACCTCGTCCACATATTTAATAGACCGGACGATCTCAGCCCGCTCTTCCAATGGCACGATAGGTCTTTTATTCTTATAGCTTTCCACAAGCTCATCTGTATTTACGCCTACGATCAGATAATCACATCTTCTCTTAGCATTTTTGATCAGGTTCAGATGACCGATATGAAACATATCGTAAGTTCCCTGTGTGTATCCGATTACCTTTCCCATTTATCCCTCTCCTGTATCTGTTTTTTTCGAAAAAATAATCATAGCACATTGTTTTCTAAATAACTATACCACTCACTTGTCTGTGAATCCGATTGATATAATTATTTACGAAATGATGTACTAGAACCTTTTTGGATGGGTAACTTCTGCTTTTATTTTACTTTATATTCAAATACTCTGCAAGTGCCTCGCAGTAACCTGACTTCTTTGGCATAGTGTGCATTGCAGGCAATAATCTTCTTCTCTCTTCTTTAAAAGGATCCTCTCCCACTGCGATATGGGAAAAATAGTCCTTCAGATCCTCTAAATTGTAAATCTTCTCACCTGGCATATATGCTTCCGGATTTTCAAATACAAATCCTCTTGTATTTCGATAGCTTTCCAGGTCTGTGAGCACATAGCCCAGAGGTCGGTCAAGAAGCATATAGTCTACTGCAATGGAGGAATAATCCGAAATCAGTCCATCCATAAGTCCCACCAGTTCATACAGCTGAATGCCCGATTTCTGAAGCATTTCTTCTGTCACATAACGGATATTGGTATACGCACCTTCATCCAGGGACCAGCCAGACTGAAGGGGATGTTTTTTGATGATCAGAAATATTCCGCATTCCCTTAAATGAACATCCAGTGCTTTCAGCTCCGCCTCGCTCTCCAATGCAGGAAGCTGAAAGGGAAGTTCAATTTCATTCTCTGCGCTGATCAGCACCTCACTTTTTCGGAAAGTAGGCATCCAGATCACGGTTTTCATATCCTTATGGGAAAAAAGCTTCTCCAGCGCCTCCCCACGGCTGACAGATGGATGGAGCATCCAGTCATATCTTGGATAGCCAAGGGCAAGAATCTTCTCTTTCTCACAGTTCCAGTAACGGGATTTTGTTTCCACAAACACAGGTCCCGGCACCATGGCATGGTCAAAATGCATCATGCTTTTTCCTTCTGGCGGCTTGTTGTCTTTGGCTGCATCTTTATAGCCGCAGCCATGCCACATGTTCACTGTGATCTGCCCTTTACAATGGTAAAAATTCAGGTAAGCTGTATTGTTTGTATAGAAAAAAAATCCTGCAACAGCGCCATAATAATAAGCAAGGGGGCTGGACCAGCCATATTTATTCTCTGCCGTTACAAATTTAACATTCTTGCATTTCAGTTTCTTACATTTTTTCTTATCGGAAACCATCCAGATAATCTGATAGTTCTCATTTATTTTATTCTGAATCAAATATTCATAAAAAGCCCTGGGATTGTCTGTCATGTCCTGCATGGTACGGTTTTTCAGCACAATGCAGTTCTGACGGAGCTTCCCGTGATTCCCGAACCATTTTCCCACCATGGCAAGCTCCGCTTTTGAACAAAAGCGACCCAGATAATAAAGAACACTTCCAGCCAGACCCTCTTCTTTTATTTTCCTTTTAAGGGAATCCTTTGTCATCTCTTACCCTCGTTTCTATAATTTGCCTGACAAAAATTACGATACACCAGAGCCTGTATGAAAAAGGCTTTCTGCAATTACATCTCAAAAGACGATTTCTCTGGAAAAATCACTTCAAAGCTTCTCTGAATTTCTTTCTTCTGCTTCTCAAAATCACCCACATTCACATCATCATTAAGGCAGATCATCTTACACGCCTGTCTGCGAATGGTATGGTGGATCTGCTGATCATGTTTTCCTATGGTATAAAATCTTCCAAGCTTCGGTGACTGGGGCGTAAATTTCCCTTCCATGTACTGCCAGTATTTCATCACGTACTGATTCACATCGAATACTGTGCGGAAACGATTTTTACAAACCTCATCCAGAACAGCGCCTTCTTCGTCCCATACTTTCCAATAGGTTGCTTTCAAAAAAGGACTTGGAAGATGTGAATATTTAAAACTGGAAAATTCACGATAAGGCAGCATCAGCACATTGCGGAAGAGCATTGCTCCATAAGCCGGGCTAAACCATTTTTTTGCCTGCTTTTTGATCACTTCTTTTTTATTATAATGCATATTGACAAGAGCTGCATCATTCATAAGAATATTGGCAAAAGGGTTGCGGATATTGTCCTGCACAAGGGCGGTCTCAATACAGCAGTCACAGGGAAATCCGTTTTTGAAAAAATCTTCCGGTCTCACGAAATCAATGAGAAACATATCATCATTAAAAAAGACAAAATGCTCTGACAATCCTTTTATTCGGTGAAGATTCAGTTCTATGGAATTAATATTAAAGGTAGGAAGATAAGCAGGCGCCATAAAATCCTCATGCTTTACAATCTGAATCTTCTCATGCGCTGTATTCAGCCACTTTGGAACATGTCCCCATGTGACAAAATATATTTTATTTACCCAGGGAGCAAATTTCTCCACACCGCGGAACCAGTACTGGAGATTGTCCCAATCGCGGTATCTGCTCTCCCCGGCGTCAGTTCCCCTGCCAGGCTGATATTCCCTGCGCTGCGCAAGCCAGTCAGGGTCACTGCCGTCCACCCAGGTGAGCACAAAATCTATTTTTTCCATTCCTATTCTCCTGCTCTTTAAATAGTTGCGGTCTAGAAATTGTGACACACATCTTGCAGAAAGCCTTTTTCAAACACGCTCTAAAGCTTTCTCAGTCAGCTTATCTGCCATACAGAAGCATCAGCTTCTGCCCTTCCTTATGGATGTCAAATCCTGCTTCTGCCAGCCTTCTGGCCGCTTCTTCTCTTTCGATTCTCCCGGCTTCCTTCATCTTAAATACAGCTTTGGCCCATTTCTCCGGGCTTTCTGCCAGAGAAATCATCGTCACATTTTCCCGGGAGAGTACTGCTTCTCCTGTGATCTGGTCTGAAATCACACAGGGCAGGCCATTGGCCTGAGCTTCCAGAAGAGTAAATGGAAGTCCTTCAAATAAAGAAGGAAACAGGAAAACATCCATGGCGCTTAAGTACCGCTCCACGTCCTGACATACTCCCGTAAATATGATTTTATCCAGGACACCCGCCTTCTTAGCCTGCTCCTGGATCTGTTCCTTTAATTCGCCGTCACCTATAAGGCAAAGCCTTGCAGCTGGCTCTTTTCGTTGGATTTCATGGAAAATACGAAGAATGGCCTCATGATTCTTCTGAATCTGAAACCTGCCTACATGCCCTACTACCAGAGCGTCCCCGGAAATCCCCAGCTTTTCTCTGATTTTCCACCTGTTTGACTCTGAAAAGCCATATTTATCTGTCTCAATTGCGTTTGCAACCAAAGTTACTTCGCCCCGTTCAAAAGCCTTATCTCCGAACAACCATCTGCCTGCTTTTTCGGAACAGGCAAACTTCTCATTCACATAATGCTTTATTCTGGGACGATTCATGCCATCCATCAGCTTACGCACAATTCCCGGTGCTGAAGCGTTATGGGAATGTGCGATCACCTTTCTCACTCCTGCCTGCTTCGCCAGGCGAAGTGGTACGATATTGGCTGCTGAAAGCATATTCACATGCACGACATCGTACTTCTCCCGGGAAAGGAGCTTCCGAAAGGCCTTTATATAGCCAAAGTAATCTTTTTTTATATTGGGAACATAAAAAACCCGTCCACCAAGCTCCAGGATTTCTTTCTCATAAGCAATCGTTCCATACATGGATACAAAATCAAAGGATACTCCCTGTCTGGCCAGTTCCCTGAAATAATTCATTACAAATGCTTCCATACCGCCAGGATTATTTCCCAGCCCTACCTGCAGGATTTTCATTTTTCACCTTCTAAACACTTTATCAGCTTGTCATATCTGGAAACTTCCCGGGTTAATTCCTTTTTCATGATCAGCCACCTATCATTTTACTGTATTGCTCAGAGATCGGACCAATGTCGCCGTATGCGATCAGCTTACCTTTTTCCAGAATCATGGCCTTATTGCAAAGGCGCTGTACCTGTTCCAGAGAATGGGATACAAAAAGGACGGTAACACCTGAGTCAAACATACTCATGATCTTCTTTTCACTTTTTTTACGGAACTTGGCGTCACCTACGGAAAGAACCTCGTCCAGGATCAGGATCTTCGGTTCTACTACTGTGGCAATGGAAAAGCCAAGTCTGGATTTCATACCGGAGGAATAATTTTTCACCGGAACATCCATGAATTTCTGAAGTTCAGAGAATTCTACAATCTCATCATATTTGCTGTCAATAAATTTCTTGGTATATCCAAGCATGGCACCATACAGGTAAATATTCTCTTTTCCTGTATACTGCGGGTCAAAACCAGCGCCAAGCTCCAGAAGGGGAACCATTTTCCCATGTTTGTCCACATGACCCTCTGTAGGCTTGAATACACCGGAAATGACCTTCAAAAGAGTACTTTTTCCAGCTCCGTTAAGACCAAGGATACCTACACGGTCTCCCTTTTCCACGCTGAAGCTTACATTCTTCAGAGCCCAGAATTCATTGTACTGGATTTCTCTCTTAATAGTTTTAAATATATAATCTTTTAAGCTGTCAACCTTCTCACGGCTCAGGTTGAACTTCATGCTTACGTTATCGACTTCAATGGCTGTCTTGCTCATATTTTCTCCTTAACATGTTCCTGTAAATGGTAGTTTAGAGCGTGTTTGAAAAATACTTTCTGCAGGGAATGATTTTTCAAACAGGTTCTAGATGTACAGAATAAAATTATCCTGTTTTTTCTTGAAGCATACAAGTCCGATGATGGTAATCACTACGCTGAATGCAGCTGCATAAATTACATATGGCGCATACATAGGCTCTCCGAATATTGCAGATCGGAAAATCTGAATGGTACAGTACAGCGGATTGAACTTCAGGATCCATGCCCAGCCACTCTTCAGCAGCTTGCTTGGATAATAGAAGATGGCACATGTATACATGATCAGCATCAGGGCAACAGACCAGAGGTACTCAATATCTCTGAAAAATACATCGATAGTTGCAAGGAACATTCCACTTCCGTAGGAAAGGATCAGAATGATGATCAGGGCAACCGGTGCCTGAAGCAGATAAATAGTCGGTTTCACACCCAGGATCACGCCTACAATGGCAAGCACAACCAGGGAGATCAGAAAAATAATATAATTATAAATTACAGTTGAAAGTG
>OKSH01002825.1_pt1 | contig 12151 bp, 5 predicted proteins | sample 1601231 | NCBI WGS metagenome assembly OKSH01 (sample SAMEA3541596, study PRJEB24748) | human gut metagenome | biome: human gut; feature: human-associated habitat; material: faeces | place: China | collected 2012 | reverse complement strand
CGTGCCAAAAGTAAGACCTTTTTTGCTTTCTTCCAAAACGAAACTCTTAATTTATGAGATATTGCATCAAAAATGGACATTTTTGACGTTTGCGTGCACAAAATTAGTCGTTTCCGTGCACGAAAAACAAAAAATGCACCTACTTGACTAAAAAATCCCACTGGGTTTGGAGGAAAAACACTACTTTCGTACCGTGAAAAAAGACTATGTTGAATCCTTAAAATAACAAACCATGAGACGAACTCCTTTTTATAATTTTTTTATAGTGGCTTTATTGGTTACAATGACCGCTTCCGTATCGGCACAACAGGTAGACAGCAAGCTTCCCTGGTCTGTGCGACTGACTGAATCGGAAATGATCCGTTACCCCGAATCCTGGCAGCTCGACTTTCAGCCGAAACTGAAGTGGGATTATTGCCACGGACTTGAACTGGGAGCCATGCTCGATGTGTACGACGCTTATGGCGACAAGAAAATTCGCGATTACGCTATCGCGTATACGGATACAATGGTGCACGAAGACGGAAGCATTACCGCTTATAAATTAACCGATTACAGTCTCGACCGCATCAACTCCGGAAAAATCCTTTTCCGTATCTATGAGCAGACCAAGAATCCTAAATATAAGAAAGCGCTCGACTTGCTTTATAGCCAGTTTGAAGGACAACCGCGTAATGAGGACGGTGGTTTTTGGCATAAAAAGATTTATCCCCACCAAATGTGGCTGGACGGAATTTACATGGGAGCTCCTTTCTACGCGGAATATGCATTCCGTAATAATCTTCCGCAGGACTATGCAGATGTAATCAACCAGTTTGTCACTTGTGCCCGTCATACGTACGATCCTAAAAATGGTCTTTATCGTCATGCGTGCGATGTAAGCCGCACCGAACGTTGGGCGGATCCGGTGACCGGACAGTCGAAACATACATGGGGACGTGCGATGGGATGGTATGCGATGGCATTGGTGGATGTGCTCGAATTTATTCCGCAACATGAAGCCGGAAGAGATTCCCTGCTTGATATATTGAATAATGTAGCTGTGCAGGTGAAGAAACTTCAGGATCCGAAGACCGGAGGATGGTATCAGGTGATGGACCGGAGTGGTGATAAGGGAAATTACGTAGAATCTTCCTGTTCCGCTATGTTTATTTATTCGCTCTTTAAGGCGGTTCGTTTGGGATATATTGATAAGTCTTATCTGGATGTGGCATTGAAAGGCTACAAAGGATTCCTGGATAATTTTATCGAAGTGGACAAGAACGGATTGGTAACCATCACCAAGGCTTGTGCAGTGGCAGGATTGGGAGGAAAGGTCTATCGTTCCGGCGATTATGACTATTATATTAATGAAACTATCCGCAATAACGATCCTAAAGCCGTAGGACCTTTTATTATGGCTAGCTTGGAATACGAACGTTTACAAAAGTAATTTCCGACAATGAAAAGGACTATTTTTAAAGGAATGATGTGTTTGCTTCTACTGGCTGTGGGAGCAACATCTGTTTATGCACAACAACAGCAACGCAAAGACACATTAGTCGTGGCACGCGACGGGACAGGGGAGTATCGTAACATTCAGGAAGCCGTGGAAGCTGTCCGCGCTTTTATGGATTATACGGTGACGATCTATATCAAGAACGGTATATACAAAGAAAAACTGGTCATTCCTTCCTGGGTAAAGAATGTGCAATTAGTGGGCGAAAGCGCAGAAAAAACGATTATCACTTATGATGATCACGCTAATATCAATAAGATGGGTACTTTCCGCACCTATACGGTAAAAGTGGAGGGAAATGACATCACTTTCAAAGACCTGACGATTGAAAATAATGCGGCTCCACTGGGGCAAGCGGTAGCTCTTCACACCGAAGGTGACAGACTGATGTTTGTCAACTGTCGTTTCCTGGGAAATCAGGATACTATTTATACAGGCACCGAAGGAGCGCGTCTCTTATTCACAAATTGCTATATCGAGGGAACTACCGATTTTATTTTTGGTCCTTCCACCGCTCTATTCGAATATTGTGAACTGCATAGTAAACGTGATTCGTATATCACTGCCGCTTCCACTCCTCAAAGTGAAGAATTCGGTTATGTTTTCAAAAACTGTAAGTTGACGGCCGCTCCGGGAGTGAAAAAAGTATATTTAGGTCGTCCGTGGCGTCCTTATGCGGCAACGGTCTTTATCAATTGTGAGTTTGGCAATCATATCCGTCCCGAAGGATGGCACAATTGGAAGAATCCGGAGAACGAAAAGACAGCCCGTTATGCCGAATTCGGAAATACGGGTGCGGGCGCAGATGCTTCCGGGCGTGTGGCATGGGCTAAACAGTTGACAAATAAGGAGGCAATGAAGTATACTCCGCAAAATATCTTTAAGGAAAGCAGTAATTGGTATCCCTATAAATAAAAACACGTAGGGTTTCCGACTGTTTATGCAGCTTGAAATTTTTGTTTCCGGGCTTGGCTCTTTGCTTTCTTGGCTTGAAACTCCCGTTCCAAGGCAGGAAACTGCAGTTTCCCTATGTGGGAACTGTCGTTTCTCTACGTGGAAACTAGCGTTTCTTCCCGGGGAAACTATAGTTCCTATACGTGGAAACTGAATTTGCCTGCGTGCAAAACAGGATTATATAAGGTGTTGCAGATAAACATCTGCAACGGTATCTGCAACAGTATCTGCAACGCTGCAATCGGTTGATTGCAAGTAAGATACAAGCAAAACGTTGCAGGTGGCAGATAAAAATAAAAAATAAAACTCGTAGGAGGGGATGAAGAATATGAAAACACTTAGGGTTAAAATGGTAGGGCTGCTTGCAACGGCTCTTATTCTTTTTTCTGCATTTCGTGCAGACAAACCGGTCATCACTATCTTTATGATAGGTGATTCGACAATGGCTAACAAGAAAATAGACGGAGGAAATCCCGAACGTGGTTGGGGAATGGTACTTCCCGGATTCTTCTCCGAAGACATACGGATAGACAACCATGCCGCCAACGGTCGAAGTTCCAAGAGCTTTATTAGCGAAGGACGCTGGGAAAAAGTAATTTCTAAAGTGAAAAAAGGAGATTATGTCTTTATCCAGTTCGGCCATAATGATGAGAAAGCAGACTCTACCCGTCACACCGATCCAGGTAGTACTTTTGATGAAAATCTTCGTCGGTATGTGAATGAAACCCGCGCCAAAGGTGGAATTCCGGTGTTGTTCAACTCTATCGTCCGTCGAAACTTCGTACAGCCGAAGGATGATGCCATCGCAAAAGATGTCCGCCGCACACCAGGGGAAAAGGAACAACCGAAAGAGGGAACCGTTTTATTCGATACACATGGCACCTATCTGGATGCTCCCCGCAATGTGGCAAAAGAACTGGGAGTGACTTTCATCGACATGAACAAGATTACTCATGACCTGGTGCAGGGACTGGGACCAGTAGAATCAAAGAAACTATTCATGTTTGTCGAACCCAATCAGGTGCCGGCTTTCCCGAAAGGTCGTGAAGACAATACTCATTTAAACGTATACGGAGCACGAACAATTGCCGGACTGGCAGTGGATGCCATCGGCAAGGAAATTCCGGAACTGGCGAAGTATATCCGTCAATTCGATTATGTAGTGGCCCAAGACGGTAGCGGTGATTTCTTTACCGTGCAGGAAGCTATCAATGCTGTTCCCGATTTTCGCAAAGACGTCCGTACCACTATCCTGATTCGTAAAGGAACTTATAAAGAGAAACTCATCATCCCTGAATCCAAGATTAATATCTCTTTGATTGGAGAAGACAGTGCGATACTGACTTATGACGGTTTTGCAAACAAGAAAAATGTATTCGGCGAGAACATGGGAACTTCCGGTTCGTCCAGCTGTTACATCTATGCCCCCGATTTTTATGCGGAGAATATCACATTCGAGAACTCATCAGGTCCCGTAGGACAGGCAGTTGCCTGCTTTGTGTCTGCCGACCGTGTCTATTTTAAGAACTGTCGTTTTTTAGGTTTCCAGGATACCCTCTATACATACAGTAAGCAAAGCCGCCAATATTATGAAGACTGCTACATCGAAGGAACGGTTGATTTTATCTTCGGTTGGTCTACGGCTGTTTTCAACCGTTGCTACATTCATAGTAAGCGGGATGGTTATGTCACCGCTCCCTCTACTGATAAAGGAAAAAAATATGGCTATGTATTCTATGATTGTAAACTGACTGCGGAACCGGAAGCCACAAAAGTGTATCTGTCCCGTCCCTGGCGTCCGTATGCACAAGCTGTATTCATCCGTTGCGAACTGGGGAAACACATTCTTCCCATTGGCTGGAACAACTGGGGCAAGAAGGAAAACGAGAAAACTGTCTTTTATGCCGAATATGAAAGTCGGGGCGAAGGAGCCCATCCGAAAGCGCGCGCTGCTTTCTCCCAACAATTGAAGAATCTGAAAGGATATGAGATAAATGCAGTTTTGGCAGGAGAAGACGGATGGAATCCGATAGAGAACGGAAATAAACTGATAACGGTAAAGCGTTGATCTGACGAACAGATATGATTGTTTACTCAAGTTTCGGAAGTAGTTTAATAGGCTGAAAGCCTTCTATTATATAGCGTAGGGCATTGCCCTACGTGATAGGTATACACCAAACATAAGCCCTGAAAGGGCGGAACTGCATATGCTCAACTGGTACACTGCTTTATTGAGCTGGTACAACTTTATTGAGCTGGTACAACTTTATCGATCTGGTACAACTTTATCGATCTGGTACAACTGATAGTCAATATGCCCCTACAATGGAACAAAAATTAAGCTAATTCACCTCTGCAATGAAACAAAAAATGAGTAAATTCACCCCTGCAATGAAATAAATTTGTATATTTGTAACTGTAAATAAACAAATTACGATATGTTTGAACGAAGGATACAGAATCAGTTGCATGAGTGGGCAGAGAAAAATAATAGAAAACCTCTGATATTGAGAGGAGCCCGCCAAGTAGGGAAGACCACTATTGTTGAGCAGTTTGGCAAAGAATTTGATAATTTCCTGTCTTTAAACCTTGAAAAGAAAGAGGCAAAGGATTTGTTTGAGTCTACTGATGATGTAAAGATGCTGCTGCCTTTATTGTTTTTGTATGATAATAAGCCGCAGAGGCCGGGACGGACCCTGCTTTTTATCGACGAGATACAGTCGTCGCCACAAGCTGTTGCATTGTTGCGGTACTTTTACGAGGAATTGCCGGAGTTGTATGTTATTGCAGCAGGTTCTCTTCTGGAAAATATGTTGGACAAACACATCTCGTTGCCTGTAGGACGGGTGGAGTATATGGCTTTGCATCCGTGTTCCTTTATTGAGTTTCTTCAGGCAATAGGAGAGGGACGGTTTGTAGATTGGATTTTGGAAGCACGCTTGCCGGAGGCTTTCCATCAACAATTAATGCTACTTTTTAATAGTTATGCACTGATAGGCGGGATGCCCGAAATTGTAGCGAGGTATGCTGCTAACCGAGATGTTGTATCCTTGTCCGATACTTACAATCAACTGCTAAATGCCTACAAGAATGATGTGGAAAAGTATGCGGAGACAAACACGCAAGCTGCGGTGATTCGTTACATACTGGAAGAAGGTTGGGGATATGCAGGGCAAGCTGTCACTTTAGGAGGATTTGCACAGTCCGCTTACAAAGCCCGTGAAACGGGCGAGGCTTTCCGTACTCTGGAAAAAGCATTGTTGCTGGAGTTGGTATATCCTACCACTCATACGATAATGCCAGCTACCACAGATTTGAAACGCGCTCCTAAATTGATCTGGCTGGATACAGGACTAGTAAATTATGCGGCTGAAATACAAAAAGAATATCTTCTTAGTAAAGATTTGACGGATACATGGAGAGGTATGGCTGCCGAACAAATCGTTGCGCAGGAATTAAAAGCTCTTTCCAACGAAGTAGGTAAGAAGCAAAAGTTTTGGGTACGGGCTAAAAGGGGGAGTTCTGCAGAAGTGGACTTTGTATACATATATGGCGGGAAAATCATTCCAATTGAAGTGAAAAACGGACACAACGCCCACTTAAAATCCATTCATCAGTTTATGAATGAAACGGAGCATGATTTGGCAGTTCGAATCTGGTCGGGGAATTATGCTATAGACGAAGTTACTACTAATGAAGGAAAACATTTCAAACTTATCAACCTTCCTTTTTACATGATAGCCGCATTGCCTAATATTTTAAAAAAAATAGAGACATAAGTCATGTTGGCCCGATTCTGTTAAATAGCCGCTAAAGATTGCATGATACTACAAGTATTTTTCTATCTTTACGCCACAGAACCGAGTGATATGATGAAGAAAACCTTAATTTCAGTAATTCTTTTGTTAGCTATTGCGTTTTCAACATACGCGCAACAGCACTGTTTTTTCACCCACTATTCTACTGAAGATGGACTATCCCAAAATACGGTGATGAACATCTTGCAGGATCATAAAGACAACCTTTGGTTTGCTACTTGGGATGGTATCAACCGTTTCAACGGTTATACTTTCAAAACATACAAGGCCCGTCAGGGAAACTACATCAGTCTGACCAATAACCGTGTAGATCGTATGTATGAAGATCGTTACGGCTTTCTGTGGTTGCTGACTTATGACAACCGTGTCCATCGTTTCGACCCGAAGACAGAGACATTCGAGCAAGTGCCTGCTGCCGGAGAAGAGGGGAGTGCTTTCAATGTGCATACCATTGAAGTGATGCCGAACGGAACCGTCTGGCTGCTGACGGAAAACGACGGGGCCATCCGCATCCTGACGCATCCGGATGAGAATAATCGCTTGACATGGGATATTTATTCCAGCAAGACAGAACTGTTTCCTTCTTTACATGTATTCAAAGTTCATCAGGATAAAGCCGGCAATGACTGGTTGTTGACGGATAATGGCCTCGGTATGATCCATCCCGGAAAGAAAGAGCCGGATTCTTATTTTACGGAGACAAAAGGAAAGTTTGGCGGAATGAATCAGGCTTTCTATGCTGTGCAGGAACGCGATAAAGATATTTGCTTCGCCTCGGATCATGGACGCATCTGGTCTTATCAGAAAGAAAGCGGAGAGTTTACGTTGATCGAGCTTCCCACAAAAGGACAGATCACCTCCATTCATCCCATTGCACCGGACGTATCCGTTATTACTACCGATTCGGATGGCTTCTTTACTTACAACCTGCGAACAAAAACAAACGTACATTACTCGTACCTGACTTGTAAGGCGTTACCCGCAAAGCCGATCCTTTCTGCATACGTAGACCGTTCTTCGGAAGTGTGGTTCGAACAGGAAGAACCGGGTGTTGTAGCTCATTTTAATCCCTCGACCGGAGTGGTGACCCGTGAACAAATTCCTATAGAATACAGCAATCCCGAACGTTCCCGTCCGGCTTTTCATATCCATGAAGACGTAAACGGTTATCTTTGGGTACATCCTTACGGAGGAGGTTTCTCTTACTTCGATCCTCAAAAAAAATGCTTGGTTCCTTTCTATAACGGACTGGGTAGCCGTGACTGGCGTTTTTCCAATAAGATTCATTCAGCCTTTTCCGACAAACAAGGTAATCTGTGGCTTTGTACCCACTCTAAAGGATTGGAGAAAGTAACTTATCGAAATGTACCCTTTGCGATGATGACCCCTATGCCTCATGAACACGAATCGTTGCATAATGAGGTGCGTGCCCTGTGTGAAGATAAACTGGGCAATTTGTGGGTTGGCTTGAAAGACGGTATACTTCGTATATATGATGCCGGCAAAACTTATAAAGGATACCTTACCGAAAGCGGCACGATCTCTACCACCGGTACTCCCATGCTGGGAACCGTTTATTTTGTTATTCAGGATTCAAAAGGAATCATCTGGATTGCGACAAAAGGAGACGGCCTTGTTCGTGCCGAGCCGACTTCTTCCAACGGAATGTCTTATAAGCTGACCCGTTATCTTCATCGTGAAGATGATATGTACAGTTTGAGCGATAATAATGTATATTGCGTCTATGAAGATCATTATGGTCGTATCTGGCTGGCAACTTTTGCCGGAGGTATCAATTATATCACGGAGAATGAAGCTGGAAAGACATTGTTTATCAATCACCGGAACAACCTGAAAGGTTATCCCATCGATCCTTGTTACAAAGCTCGTTTCATCACTTCCGATAATAACGGACGCTTGTGGGTAGGAACAACTACGGGTGCCGTTGCTTTTGATGAGAACTTTAAGAAACCGGAGGATGTGAAGTTCTATCATTTCTCCCGTATGCCGAATGATACGCAAAGTTTGAGTAATAATGATGTCCATTGGATTATCTCCACCAAGAAAAAGGAACTTTACCTGGCTACTTTCGGCGGCGGACTCAACAAGCTGGTATCTATCAGTAAGGAAGGTCACGGAGAATTCAAGTCATATTCCGTATTGGATGGTCTTCCTTCTGATGTCCTGCTTTCCATCCGCGAAGATAGTAAGCAGAATCTATGGATTAGTACGGAGAATGGAATTTGTAAGTTCATTCCCTCTGAAGAACGTTTTGAAAGTTATGACGAGCGTAGTATCACTTTCCCCGTACGTTTTAGTGAAGCCGCTTCGGCATTAACTGCTAAAGGAAGCATGCTTTTCGGTGCTAGCGGCGGAGTCTTTATATTTAATCCTGACTCTATTCGTAAGAGCAGCTATATCCCGCCTATCGTATTCTCCAAACTGACAGTGGCCAATGAGGACATTACCCCCGGCGGCAACTCATTGTTGAAAGTGGATATTGACGACGCTGATAAATTGGTACTTTCGCATAAAGAGAATATTTTCTCCGTTCATTTCGCGGCACTCGATTATACCAATCCGCAAAATATACAGTATGCTTATATTCTCGACGGATTTGAAAAACAGTGGACCTTTGCCGACAAACAGCGTAGCGTGACTTATACGAATCTTCCGAAAGGAGAGTATGTGCTCCGCGTCCGTTCTACCAATAGCGATGGTGTGTGGGTGGATAACGAACGTATCTTGGATATTGTCATTCTGCCTTCTTTCTGGGAAACGCCGATAGCATACGTGCTTTATATACTTTTTATTCTGATTATTATTCTTGTGGCCGTTTATATCCTGTTCACCATTTACCGGTTGAAGCATGAAGTGTCGGTCGAACAGCAGATTTCGGATATAAAACTGCGCTTCTTTACGAATATATCCCATGAGTTGCGTACTCCGCTTACGTTGATAGCAGGTCCGGTAGAGCAGGTCTTGAAGAATGATAAATTGCCGGCTGATGCCCGCGAACAGTTGGTGGTGGTTGAAAGGAACACCAGCCGTATGCTTCGTCTTGTCAATCAGATATTGGACTTCCGTAAGATTCAGAACAAGAAGATGAAGATGCAGGTACAGCGTGTGGACATCGTTCCTTTCGTGCGCAAGGTGATGGATAATTTTGAGGCTGTGGCCGAAGAGCATCGGATTGATTTCCTATTTCAGACGGAAAAGGATCATCTTTATCTTTGGGTGGACGCCGATAAGCTGGAAAAGATTGTATTCAATCTGCTTTCCAATGCATTTAAGTATACGCCGAATGGCAAGATGATAACGATGTTTATCCGTGAAGATGAGAATACAGTTTCTATCGGTGTACAAGACCAGGGAATTGGTATCGCGGAAAATAAAAAGAAATCCTTGTTTGTCCGTTTTGAGAATCTGGTAGACAAGAATCTGTTCAATCAGGCTAGTACGGGTATCGGACTTTCATTGGTGAAAGAGCTTGTGGAGATGCACAAGGCTACTATTTCCGTGGATAGTCGTTTGGGAGAGGGAAGTTGTTTCAAAGTCGATTTCCTGAAAGGGAAAGAACATTATGATAAGGAAACCGAGTTTATCCTGGAAGATGCGGAAGCTCCGGTAAGGATGGGACAAGTGGTGGATATAGCCAACTCTTCCATTCAGTCTGAAACGCTGATACCCGATGATTCGGAGAAAATTGAAGCTGTTTATGAGGAAGATACTGCGAAAGAAGAAAACTCCAAAGAACTGATGTTATTAGTTGAAGATAATCAGGAGTTACGTGAATTCTTGCGTAGTATATTTACTCCGATGTACAGGGTAGTGGAAGCTGCCGATGGTAGGGAAGGAGCGAATAAAGCATTGAAGTATCTTCCGGATATTATTATCAGTGACGTGATGATGCCCGAGAAAGACGGTATTGAAATGACGCGTGAACTGCGTGCGGATATGACAACCAGCCATATACCTATTATCCTGCTTACTGCCCTGAATGCGCCCGAAAGCCATTTGGAAGGAGTGGAAAGCGGGGCGGATGCCTATATCACGAAGCCGTTCAGTACAAAGCTGCTGTTGGCGCGCGTGTTTAAACTGATTGAACAACGGGATAAGCTGCGCGAGAAGTTCTCAAGCGACCTTTCCATGGTACGTCCGGTTATATGCACAACAGATAAGGACAAGGAATTTACCGACAAGCTGACACGTATCGTAGAGGAGCAATTGGAGAATCCTGATTTCACCGTAGATGATTTTGCCTCTATGATGGCATTGGGGCGGACTATATTCTACCGGAAAGTGAAAGGAGTTACCGGTTATGCTCCCAAAGAGTATCTGCGTGTGATGCGTATGAAGAAAGCTGCGGAGTTGTTGCTGAAAACGGACGTCACTGTTGCGGAGGTGGCCTATCAGGTAGGCATCAATGATCCTTTCTATTTCAGCAAGTGCTTCAAGGCACAGTTCGGCGTATCTCCTTCGGCTTATCAGAAGAATAAGGACGGTGTGTCACAGGCTTGACGGGAGTCGTTGGATGGTATATACCGTCTGTTCCGGCATTGCTATTTGGATAATAGCAATGTGCCTGTTTTTTCGTCTTTTTGGAAATGGATATTGTAATACATTCCGTCGATATCTTCTATGAGCAGTTTGTCGAGCAGGATGGTTTGCAGTTTCTTTCCGGCTTCGGCTATCCTCAGGACACCGCTTGTCTTTTCTCCCGCACCGGAACCACCGTTCCATGAGAGGTGGTACTGGCGCTTTTGACTAAAGTTGCTAAGTGCAATACGGTTGGAAAAGCGGGTAATTCCCCAGCCGTTATCCGTTTCCAACAGAAATGAATTCTCTTCCCAAGAGAATGCGGGAGTGACTTCTTGAAGCGGGGAAATATTGCCGCCGTCATCTTTACAGGCGGTAAACACGGCCGGTAAGATGATAAACTGAAAGGCGAGGATGAATGTATGAATGATTCTTCTCATGATTATGCTGTTTATATGAATCGTTAAGTATTTATTTGTTCAGGGTGAGTTTCAAGATACCGCCGTAGGTAGAGGTGGCTTTTAAATCCAGTTTGCCGTTGTACGCGGACAAATCGACTGTTCCGTTACTCATGTTTACTTTTTGCCCGTTGATGTAGAACGTAGTGAACTCTTCTGCTCCCGGTCCTTCTATGCAGGCAGTGTTGTCGCTGATGTGAATGGCGGCTTCCATGAGCCAGTCCTTTTCGCCTTCGAACGAATAGCCTATTCGGGCGGTATAAAGCCGGCTGCTTTCCGAAGGTTGCAGAAATGTGATATCCGGCAGACTGCCGTCCGCTTTCCGTTCTGCTGTCAATTGGCCGGCGTCCAGACTAAGGAAATCCGCTTCCGTAAGTGTCATGGCTGCGGGGAGGAAACTGTTATTGGCTATTTGGCAACGGCTTTCGTTAATATCGATGATATGTTTTCCCGCACTTCGCGGGCTGTAAGAGAGGTTGTTCGTTAGGATATGTCCGTATCCGGCTACATCGACAGCCTCTTCTATCGACTTGCGGTTGAGCATGCAATAATTGGACGGATTCATATAGCTGCTGTTGTTCGACCAGAGAATACCGCCCGGATGATGATTGGCATAGAAACCTTTATTGCTGTTGTAATAGGCAATGCAGTTCTTTACTTCGTGCATCGGTATGCCTTCGGGGGCCTTGGGAGTGCTGCTCATACCGTATCCGCCTGCCTTGAAGCCGGTACCGTCTCCTGCTTTGTCGGACATGCCGCCCGGCCGGTAACCGTTGTAAAAAGCCCAACACTGTTCTATCACGACGGCTTGTCCGGAGTGGATGAGGTCGAAGCCGTCGTCGCTGTTCCACCACGCGCGGCAACCTCTGAATACGTTACCGCTG
>OKSH01002824.1_pt1 | contig 12155 bp, 9 predicted proteins | sample 1601231 | NCBI WGS metagenome assembly OKSH01 (sample SAMEA3541596, study PRJEB24748) | human gut metagenome | biome: human gut; feature: human-associated habitat; material: faeces | place: China | collected 2012 | reverse complement strand
ATCTCTTTGCGCCGGGGTTTTCGTTGCAGGATATCCGTAAATTCCTCGGAGTCCCGTCCTGTTATCTCCTTTCCCATAATGCCGTTCTCGGGCCTTTCGGTCACCCGGTTGTCCGGCTACTCGTTACGCGCGATCAGCGAACTGATGTTCTGGATCAGCATCGCCACGGCCACCGAGTTGAAACCGCCCTCGGGGATGATGACATCGGCGTAGCGCTTCGAGGGTTCGACGAACTCGTCGTGCATGGGCTTCACGGTCGAGGTGTATTGCGTGATGACCGACTGCATCGTACGCCCGCGCTCGCAGACGTCGCGCAGGATACGGCGCGCCAGGCGTATGTCGGCGTCCGTGTCCACATAGACCTTGATGTCCATCATGTCGCGCAGCTCCTTGTTTTCGAAGATCAGGATGCCGTCGACGATGATTACCTTCGAAGGCTTCACGCACACGGTTTCCGCCGTACGGTCGTGGTCGACGAACGAGTAGACCGGGTGCTCGATGGGGACGTTGTCCTTCAGCGCCTTGATGTGGTCGACCAGCATCTGCGTGTCGAACGCCTGCGGATGGTCGTAATTGAGTTTCGTGCGTTCCTCGTAGGTCAGCTCGGGGTGCGCCTTGTAATAGTAGTCGTGGCAGAGCGTCACGACGTCGTCGCCTACGAAGGCCTCTTGCAGGCGTTTGACGAGCGTGGACTTTCCCGAGCCGGTTCCTCCGGCGACTCCGATTACGGTAACTTTCATAGTGTCAGTCTGTAATATCGGTTATATAAAGAAAAGGATCGCACCTTTCGCAAGGGCAATCCTTTTCCTTTTCATTATGCGTCGATATTTGCGTAATGCGCGTTTTTCTCGATGAATTCGCGTCGGGGCGGCACTTCGTCACCCATCAGCATCGAGAAGATGCGGTCTGCCTCGGCAGCGTTTTCGATGTTCACCTGGCGCAGGATGCGCGTGTCGGGGTTCATCGTCGTTTCCCACAGCTGGTGGGCGTTCATCTCGCCGAGACCTTTGTAACGCTGCACGTGCGCCCCCTTGCCGAATTCGGCGGTGATGGTGTCGCGTTCCTTCTCCGTCCAGCAATAGCGCTCCTGCTTGCCTTTCTTCACGAGGTAGAGGGGCGGGGTGGCGATGTAGACGTGGCCGTTCTCGATCAGCTCCTTCATCTTGCGGAAGAAGAACGTCAGCATCAGCGTCGCGATGTGGCTGCCGTCGACGTCGGCATCGGTCATGATGATGATCTTGTCGTAGCGGAGTTTCTCCAGGTTGAGCGCCTTGCTGTCCTCCTCGGTGCCGATCGTCACACCCAGCGCCGTGAACATGTTCTTGATCTCCTCGTTCTCCCACATGCGGTGCTCCTGCGCCTTTTCGATGTTCAGGATCTTACCGCGCAGCGGCATGATGGCCTGGAAATTACGGTCGCGGCCCGATTTGGCCGTGCCGCCTGCCGAGTCACCCTCGACGAAGAAGATTTCGGCGATCGAACGGTCGCGGCTCGAACAGTCGGCGAGTTTGCCGGGGAGCCCGGCTCCCGAAAGTACGGTCTTGCGCTGCACCATTTCACGGGCGTGGCGTGCCGCGTGGCGCGCCGTCGCAGCCAGGATGACTTTCTGCACGATGGCCTTGGCATCCTTGGGGTTTTCCTCCAGGTAGTGGCCCAGGGCGGCGGACATCGCCTGGTCTACGGCGGCCGAGACCTCGTCGTTGCCCAGTTTGGTCTTGGTCTGGCCTTCGAACTGCGGCTCCTGCACCTTCACCGAAACCACGGCTGTGAGCCCCTCGCGGAAGTCGTCGCCGTTGATGTCGAACTTCAGTTTGGCGAGCATACCCGAATCCTCGGCGTATTTCTTGAGCGTACGGGTCAGCGCGCGGCGGAAGCCCGTCAGGTGCGTACCGCCCTCGATGGTGTTGATGTTATTTACATAGGAGTGCACGTTCTCCGAGAACGAGTCGTTGTACTGCATGGCCACCTCGACCGGGACGCCGTTCTTTTCGGTATCGAGGTAGATGATCTGGTCGATGATCGGCGTGCCGCGCGTGGCGTCGAGGTACTGGACGAACTCCTTGAGGCCCTCTTCCGAATAGAAGTGGTCTTCGCGGGTATTGCCTTCGTCGTCCCTGCGCTTATCGTAGAGGTTCAGGCGGATGCCCTTGTTCAGGAACGCCAGTTCGCGCAGGCGGTTGGCCAGGATGTCGTATTTGTATTCCGTCGTGAGCGTGAAGATGCTCTCGTCGGGTTTGAACGTGATGGTGGTGCCGCGGTCGGAGCATTCGCCGATGACCTCGACCTGCGAGGTGGGAGCGCCCTTGCTGTACGTCTGGCGGTATATTTTCCCGTCGCGGCTGCGGATCTCGGCGATCAGCAGCGTCGAAAGTGCGTTCACGCACGATACGCCCACGCCGTGCAGGCCGCCCGAGACCTTGTAGCTGCCCTTGTCGAACTTACCGCCCGCATGGAGAACCGTAAGCACGACTTCGAGTGCCGATTTACCCTCCTTTTCGTGGTAGTCGGTCGGGATGCCGCGGCCGTTGTCGCGTACGGTGATGGAGTTGTCCTCGTTGATCGTCACGTCGATGTCGGTGCAATAGCCCGCCAGCGCCTCGTCGATCGAGTTGTCGACCACCTCGTAGACCAGATGGTGCAGGCCCTTCTCGCCTATGTCGCCGATATACATGGCGGGGCGCTTGCGCACCGCCTCAAGCCCTTCGAGAACCTGGATATTCGAAGCGGAATATTCTTCTTCTTGCTTTTTTACGTTTTCTAATTCGGTACTCATCTGTCGTCTTTAAAATATCGTACAAATATACGAAATATATCCCGAATAAACAATAGCCGCCTGGCTTCCGCCAGACGATTTTTTGCGGTTGCAGGACGTTTCGGAGGCATCCCCGCAGGGTGTGCCGCAACATACCCCGGGCGGGATGCGGCAGCGTGGGGTTTACGGTCTGTTATCCGAGTTCGGCTTTGAGGTCTACCTCGCGGATTTTACCCTGCGCGAAGAGTATGGCGCGGGCGGGGTAGTTCTCGATCAGTGCGGTGTTGTGCGTGGACATGACCACGGCACAGCCGCGGCCGGCAATCTCCTGGAAGAGCCGCATGATGCCTTCGGCCGTCACGGGGTCGAGGTTGCCGGTGGGCTCGTCGGCCAGCAGAATCTGCGGGTGGTTCACGTAGGCGCGGGCGATGGCCACACGCTGCTGCTCGCCACCGGAGAGCTCATGCGGGTAGTTCTTTTCCTTGCCGGTGAGCCCCACGGTATTCAGCACCTTGGGCACCAACGATTTGATGGTGGACCGCCGTGTGCCGATCACCTCAAGGGCGAACGCCACGTTCTCCCATACGGTTTTGTTATTGAGCAGCTTGTAATCCTGGAACACGAAGCCCAGCGAACGGCGGTACTGCGGCACTTGACGGTTGGTGATGCGCCGCAGATCGTTGCCGGCCACGCGAATCTCGCCGTTGGTGGCCTCTTCCTCGCGCAACAGCAGGCTCAAGAGCGTGGTCTTGCCGGAGCCGGACGCACCCACAAGGAACACGAAATCACCGCGTTCGATATCGAGGTTGATGTCGTCAAGCGCCGGTCGGGTGCCTTTGGGATAGATCTTGGACACATTGTCCAGTGAGATCAGTGCCATAATGCTGTTTACTCCTCGGTTTCGGCGGCGCGGCGCTGTTCGTGGCGCCAGCGGATGCCGGCCTCGATGAACGCGTTGATGTCGCCGTCGAACACGGCCTGGGTCTGGCTGGTTTCGTAGCCGGTGCGCAAATCCTTGACCATCTGGTAGGGGTGCAGCACGTAGGAGCGCATCTGATCGCCCCAGCTGGCCTTGATGTCGCCGGCGAGCTCCTTCTTCTTCTTGGCCTCCTCCTCGTGGCGCAGCACGAGCAGTCGGGACTGGAGCACGGCCATGGCGGAGGCGCGGTTCTGAATCTGCGAACGCTCATCCTGCATGGTCACCACGATGCCGGTGGGAAGGTGGGTGATGCGCACGGCCGAGTACGTGGTGTTCACGCCCTGGCCGCCGGGGCCGGAGGAGCAGTAGGTGTCCACGCGGATGTCCGTATCCGGAATGTCGATGTGATCGGTGGCCTCGACCAGCGGCACCACTTCCACGGCGGCGAAGCTGGTCTGGCGGCGGCCCTGGTTGTCGAACGGGGAGATGCGCACCAGACGGTGGGTGCCGCCTTCCACGGACAGTCGGCCGTAAGCGTAGGGGGCGTCCACCTGGAAGGTGGCGGACTTGATGCCGGCCTCTTCGGCGTAGGAGGTGTCCATGACCTTGGCCTTGAAGCCGTTACGCTCGCAGTAGCGCAGGTACATGCGCAGCAGCATCTGCGCGAAGTCGGCCGCGTCGACGCCGCCGGCACCGGAGCGGATGGTCACCACGGCGGAACGTTCGTCGTATTCGCCGTCAAGCAGGGTCTGGATCTCCATCTGGTCGAGATCCTTCTGGATCTCGCCGATTTCGCTTTGCGCCTCGTCCAGAGAGTCCTGGTCGCCCTCCTCGTGGCCGAGTTCGACGAGCGTTTCCACATCGTCGATGCGCTGGGAGGCGGAGTTCAGACGCTTCAGCTGCGATTCCGCGGCGGACAGCCGGCTGGTGATCTTCTGGGCGTTTTCCGGGTCATCCCACAGGCCCGGGGCCGCGGCCTGCGTTTCGAGATCCTTGATATCGGCCTTGAGTCGGTCGACGTCCAGCGCCTTGGCGATGGATTCGTATTTGGCGCGGGCTTCGCCGATCGCCTGGGTAAAGTCAAATTCTGCCATCGTGGTTTACCTTACTGTTGATTCTTTGAGATTCTTTGGGAAGTCACGTCCTTGTTGACAGCCTTCGCACATTCCTCTGGCGTTGGCGGGCATTGCCGCGCCACACGCGCATCCGCCTGCAATCCATGCTGTCAGAAGGTTCCGGGCCTGCCTTGCCGATAGCCGGCCGGGCGACCTCACGAATCCCTCGCATCAGACGTGTTCAACTGCGGGCACGAATATGCGAAGGCAACGTCAAAGCCCCGCGTAAATCGCCGGGATGATCAGGGAGCCGAGCATGGCCACAGCTATGACCACGCACACCACACGCACGATGGTGCGGCGGCGGTTCTCACGCTGCTGTCGGCTGTCCTGATAGTTACTCACGAGACCAATAGTGTACTCACCGCTTACGACCGCAGGACTTGCCGCCGACGCCCGCCCTGCCGGTGGACCCCCACGGCCCTTTCCTTTGCGCTTTCAGCGCCGCCAGATGGTGTTTCATGGCCACCAGCATGATGTGCGAATCCTCAAGGCCCAAGTGGCGTTCGTTGTGGGCGGAATCAAGCGCGCCCTGACGTTTGGCGTAGGCGTCGAGCGTGTTGTCTCCGTAAGGATGCTCGTTGGTGGGTACCGCGCCGGGGTCCCACTGCCGGCTCATCGGCAGGGTATCGATGATGGTGATGCGCCCGGCGCGGTAGCTTTCCGCGTATCCGGCGACGTTCAGCATGAACCAGCTATGTTCGAAGGTGGCGTTATGCGCCACGTACGGCTGCTGGGTAAGCCGCGCGAGCAGGCCGGCCTGGGCTTGGGGCCATTCGTCGAAGAGTCGGTACCCGGCCTCGCTGCTGCGGCCGCGTACATCGATGCCGGTGAGTTTGGCGATGAGGGCGTTGCCGAGCGCCGCGTTTTCCGGCGGCACGCCAAAAGCGAGGCGGGACTGGCCGTAGGCGTCGCCGGCGGCGTAATAGCCCTGCTCATAGGCGTATGTCTCGGGTTCGCCGGCCGGGCGCGGACTGGCCATGTTCATGAACTCGAAGCCGACGTCGATGATGTAGTCACGTGCCGGATCGATGCCGGTGGTTTCGATGTCGATGCCCATCACCGCGTCCACGTCGCGGCCGGGCAGGTAGGCGTCGCGCCAGTCGGGCTTGGGATGGTGTCCGGTAGCGTTGCCAGACGCGGCGGCACCACCCGGCAGAGCGGCACCACCCGGCGAAGTCGCGCCGGAGAGATTGGCGCGGGCCATCGCCGCATCGCCCGCACGCTTCTGGAAGCGCTGGGCCTTACGTCGTTCGGCGCGTGCGTCAAGAATCGCTGCCGTACGATCTTGGACATCGTCCAAGGCGACTGTTGTGGGGAACTTGACATCGCTGTTTTCGGCGGCAGTGTTTCCGGCAGATGTGCCACCGGCTTCGCCGCTCAGATCCAGCATGCCTTGGTCATCGTTCGACGGGCCGCTGCCGGAGTACGGCTTGAGCACGGCAATGGTGGCCCTCCCCCCGCCGTTCGCGACTGACCGCCCATAGGTGTTGCTGTTCGCCCAGATGCAACAGCGTGTTGATGTTGTCGTTGAGCCGACGATTGGCGTAGGCGAGCGCGCGAGGCAGACGATAGGAGCCGATGAACCGGTCGAAATCGGTCATGAATGCGCTGTTGCATTGGGCGATGATCGATTCCAGACGCTCGCGTGTGGCGTAGTCGGCCTTCAATGCGTCGTGGATGGACTGTGGGGTGGATTCCGGTATTGTGCCGACGCCATGCGCCAGGTCCAGAGAACGCACCCAGTCCCAGTCGATGGTGGTGCCATCGGCGTCCTTGGGCATGGACGCCGCCCATTGGGGAATGTCTCCCTTGGCGGCGTCGAACCATGCACGGTCGGTCATAGTGCGAAACCGAGCTCTTCAGCGGCCTCGGTGGGCACCGGGTCTTCGCACCAGTAGTCCTCGAGGTTCTCGTTGGTGGTCAGCGAACGGATTTCGGCGCGATCGATATACAACTCGCCGCTCAAATGATCGGTTTCGTGCTGGAAGATGCGTGCGGGCCAGCCGTGCAGCGGCTCGCTGTGGTGTTTGCCGTCTTCATCATCCCATTCGGCGGTGATGTCGAGCCAACGCTTGCGCACAGCTTGGTATCCGTCGAAGCTCAGGCAGCCCTCGTAGAACGAGGCGGTTTTGTCGCTGGTGGGTTTGTAGCTCGGGTTGATGATCACGTGGAAGGGGAATTCCGCGATTTCGCGCGGATCATCCTCGTCGTCGCGCACGTGGTCTTCGACCACGGCGAGCGCGAGCCCCAAGCCGATCTGGGTGGCGGCGAGCCCCACGCCGGGTGCCTCCAGCATGGTGGTGTGCATCGTATCGATGAGTTTGGCGAGCGTACGCTTGGAAAGCTGGCCATTATAGGCCACTGTCCGTTGGCGCAACACCGGTTCGCCGGCCTGCACGATGGGCAGGAGCTTCTCCTTGCCGCCGGTTTTGATGAGTTGTTCGACATCACGGTTGAGTTCGAGGTCGACTTTGGCGTTCTTTCCAAACATTGTTTTTTTCCTTAGGGAAGGGTGCTACAGCGCGAGTTCTTCGGCGACGATCTTGGCGAGGCGGGTGCAGACTTCGTCGGCGTAGGCTTGGGTGGCGGCCTCGGCCATCACGCGCACGAGCGGTTCGGTGCCGGAGGGGCGCAGCAGCACACGGCCGGTGTCTCCCAGCAGTTCCTCCTCACGGGCCACGGCATCCTGGATGCGCTTGTTGGTGGAGGCGGCCTTCTTGTCCACGTTCGGCACGTTGATGAGGGTCTGCGGCAGCTGCGGGAAGTCGGCGGCGAGCTCCTTCAGGCTCTTGCCGGACTTGACGACCTCGTTGCACAGGGTCAGTGCGGTCAGGGTGCCGTCGCCGGTGGTGGCGAATTCGCGGTTGATCACGTGGCCGGACTGCTCGCCGCCGAGCGAGTAATCGCCCTTGAGCATTTCCTCAAGCACGTAACGATCGCCCACGGCGGTTTCCACGGTCTTGATGCCCATATCTTTCAGGGCGAGCTTCAGACCGAGGTTGCTCATCACGGTGACCACGAGGGTGTCGTGGTTGAGCTTGCCTTCGCGCTGCTTGGCGCGGGCCAGAATGCCCATGATCTGGTCGCCGTTGATCATGTTGCCGTCTTCGTCCACGGCGAGACAACGGTCGGCGTCGCCGTCGAAGGCCACGCCCATCACGGCATCGGTGGCCTTGACCATGGCCTGCAGCTGCTCGGGGTGGGTGGAACCGGCGTTCTTGTTGATGTTGTAGCCGTCCGGCGAGGCGTTGATCACGATTACATCCGCACCGGCACGGCGCAGGGCTTCGGGAGCCACCACGGAAGTGGCGCCGTTGGCGCAGTCGGCCACGATCTTCAGTCCCTTGAGCGGCTTGGGCTGGGTTTTGTCATCGTTCAGCGGAGCGATGGTGGCCACCAGATGATCGATGTACAGGTTGGTGGCAGTGGTCTGGTCGTGGCTCACGCGGCCCACGCCGGCACCGGTCGGGCGGTCCCAGTCCTGGCCGAGCACGGCCTCGATGTCGTCTTCCTTCTGGTCGGGCAGCTTGAAGCCGCCGCGTGCGAAGAACTTGATGCCGTTGTCGGGCATCGGGTTGTGGGAGGCGGAGATCACGGCACCCATCTCAACGTTGAGCACGCTGGTCAGGAACGCGATGCCCGGGGTCGGGATGATGCCTGCGTCGATCACGTCGAATCCGCCGGCGGCCATGCCCGCAGACAGGGCGGAAGCCAGAAAATCGCCGGACACACGGGTGTCACGACCCACGAGCGCGCGGCGGCGCCCCTCAGGCTGATCGTCTTGGGTGCCGGCGTCGCCGAGCACACGCACGGCGGCATCGCCCAAATCCAACGCCAGACGTGCGGTCAAATCCCTATTGGCCAGTCCTCGAACACCATCGGTTCCAAACATCTTCGGCATATGAAGTTCCACTCCTTGTATCGCGTTACCCGCACCATCGTAGTCGTTGTGCTCCACCCGAGGACCCGACTCGGCAAAAAACCGCCACGGAATCTGCTCCAGAACCGAAAATCAGCATTCAACAGCCGCAATGGCATCACCCACAAACCCGCATATTCATCTTGTTCGGCGGATGAATGATGAGATACATTCGTTAGCGGGCATGCCGGGCGGACCGATGCACTCCGACACGGGAACGAAGCCATCGCACTAGTAAGAACGGGCCGGCAAACGCGCCTGTAAACAATACAGCGGCAAATACGACGAACGGAACTACCCAGCGTACATCGATAACCGGCAAAGCAACACCAAACAGAACGACGGCGAGGAACACGCTGAGCCATGCGATGAACATGCCCAACGGCATCTCCTCTACCGGGGTGGTCTCGGCCATGAATGCAACGATCTATTACTCCGATGTTGTGGTCAGTATGTGCGGCAGTTGCTCGTCGCGGTTGAGGAAAGAACGCGTTTGGCAGCGAAGTAGCGTATGCCGACCTTCCTCAGTGCGGGCGTATACCATGGTGCAATGCGTCAGGCAGCGGTCCAACTGCCGGCTCAGTATCTCGGCGTCCTGCTGGCGGCGGGCAAATACGGACGGGCAGGGGAAGCTCACGCAGTAAGCGCGCACGCCCCATTCCTTACCGATGATGACATATCGCGGATTGTTGATGGGCGCGAGTAGCTCCTTCATAACGCCGGCGAACAGCACCTGCTCGCGCCGCGAACCGCCAATCAGCATGACACGCAATGCCGTGAATCTGCGACGTGTCTGGCGGATCGAGGAAGTCGTTCACCGCTTCGCCTGCCGCGCTGGTTTCTAGGCGCTCAGGTTCCGCAGTCGCCAAATGCCAGACATTGGCCACCTTATCGGGGTCTGCGACCACGCTGCGGTTGACGGCCATGCTGTATGCTTCACTGCATCAGTGTAAGGCACGAATCAATAGGTTTTGAGCCCCAGATCGATGGTAAGAATGATGCCGGCGATTACGGCGGCGGCGCGCATGATGTTTGCGGGAATCTTGCGGGTGATGGACGGGGCGATGTACCCGCCGATGAAGCATCCGATGCACAGCATGATGGCGGCCGGCCAATCGACCGCGCCTTGGATGATGAATACCACTGAGGCGCTGATGTTCGCGCCTGTGCCGATCAGGGTTTTCAATGCATTGATCTTGTGGAATGGGCCGATTTTGGCGGCATCAAGCACGGCGAGAGCCAAGGTACCGGCGCCCGCGCCGAAGTAGCCGGAGTAAATGGCGACCGCCGCTACGCCCAGCCATACCCACCAGGAATCCTGACTCATGGGCTGCACGAGTTGTTCCGGCGGGCGGTGAGGTGCGGTAGGGGTGGTTGCGCGCTTGGCGGCTTCAGTGGCTTCAGTGGCTTCGATGTGCTTGAGTTGCGCGGTGGCATCCGCGGCGGCTTGCTTGGCCTGCATGCGGCCGCGCGGATTGATGGCGATGATCAGCGAGCTCAGCAAAATCAGCACTGGTGCGGCAAATTCAAAGACACTCGGGTCGAGTTTGAGCAACAGAAACGCACCGGCCACCCCGCCGAATGCGCCGATGACCACATACGTAATGGAGCGTACCGCTTGGCCTTTGAGTTCTTTGCGCGCGCCCATCACGCCACCGATGCCCGTGCCGACCACGCCAACGGTGTTAGAAGCGTTTGCCAATACAGGCGGAATGCCGAACGCGAGCAAGGCCGGGTATGAGACCAGTGACGATGCGCCTACCGCATAGCCCACGAATCCTGCGCCGATTCCGGCCAACAGAATCAGTAGTAATGAAGTTATGGAAAAGCCCGCAATCATTCCCCGTATCCTTGTCGCTCATCGACCGGCACATTGCCGGCCTTGAGCGAGAATACGCTGTTGAGGATTGGTTGCGGGTTTTATGTTGGAATGTGGACGTAGCTTCTCGCGGAAGCGACTCCCCTCAGTCGCCTGAGGCGACAGCTCCCCTCGCGCCCGAGGGGAGCCAGAAGGAAATCAGAGCGCTTCGTTGTATTCGCGAACCTTGAGGGTGCGGTGGGAGGATGCCACGTTTTCGACGATCAGACGCTTCAGGGCATTGTCGGCGGCAATGTGCTCGTCCAGCCAGGCGTCACCGAGCTTGACCAGCGTGGCGGGATCGGCGTAGCCCGGGTACAGGCCGTTGAGCAGGGCGTCGGCCATGTGGTAGGTCTTGTTGGCCCAGACCCAGTCCACAGTCTCGAAGTACTTGGCGGCGAACGGCTCGGCCAGATCGGAGCGCGGGGTGGCGGAGAAGCCACGGGCCACGGCCTCGAGCTGGGAGTTGGTCAGCTCGTCGTTGTGGAGCGCCTGATCCCAAGCCCATTCCTTGGCCTCAGCGGTGGCCATGGAGGCACGGGCGCCGTAGGCGAACTCGCGGTTTTCCGTGGTCTCCTTCTTGGCGAGCTGCGCGTCCACGTCGTCGTTGGTCATCTCGTTGACGGAGGTGAGCGCTTGGACGATGGTCCACGTGAAGTTGTTGTCGATTTCGAGGCCTTCAAGACGCACGGTGCCGTCCAGCAGACCGTGTGCGTTGGCGGCGAATGCGGCATCGCCCTCCTCGCCATAGCCCAGGTAGGCGGTGGCGAGCTGGAACTGGGTGTCCGAGCCGGCTGCGGCGGCGTTGGCCAGAGTCCACAGTTCGGCGGCCACGTGGCGCAGCACATCGTCGCGGCGGGCGGGCGCCACGTAGTGGTGGGCGGTGGTGCTCATGCAGGCCAGCGCGTAACGGAAGGTGGTGGATTCGGTTTCCGTGGCCAGAAGACGCAGGGTCATGTCCACGAAGCGTTCGGCCGGGAATTCGCCGTCACGGGTCATATCCCAGAAGGCGAGCCAGGTCACGGCGCGGGCCAGGGCATCATCGAAACGATGCAGGTTGGCTTCGGCGAATGCCTGGGATTCGGCGTCGAAACGAATCTTGGTGTAGGTCAGGTCATCGTCGTTGACCAGCACGAATGCCGGGCGCGGCTTGCCGGCTGCGGCCTCGACGATGGTGGTTTCGCCATCTACATCGAGTTCGAACTGCTCGGTGCGCACGATCTTGCCGGTTGCGGCGTCTTCATTGTAGAAGCCGACGGCCAGGCGATGCGGACGCAGCACCGGGTGTTCGGCCGGCGCGCTCTGGGTGAGCTTCAGTTCGGCGATGGTGCCGTCCGCGTTTACGGTCAGGCCGGTGGCGATCGTGTTGATGCCGGATTCCTCCAGCCACTTGGCGCTCCAGGCCTTGAGATCGCGGCCGGAGGTCTTCTCCAGTTCGCTCAGCAGGTCGGCCAGGGTGGCGTTGGAGTAGGCGTGGCGGTTCAGGTAGTTGTGGATACCTTCGAAGAACTGCGTGCGGCCCACGTAGAATGCCAGCTGCTTCAGCACGGAGGCGCCCTTGGCGTAGGTGATGCCGTCGAAGTTGACGT
>OKSH01002822.1_pt1 | contig 12178 bp, 10 predicted proteins | sample 1601231 | NCBI WGS metagenome assembly OKSH01 (sample SAMEA3541596, study PRJEB24748) | human gut metagenome | biome: human gut; feature: human-associated habitat; material: faeces | place: China | collected 2012 | reverse complement strand
GTCAGGATTCCAGCTGGCTGTTAAGCTGGACCATCAACCGTCAGGGTCAGTTCAAGGATCAGGATAAAGATAAGGTTTGTGTCTGGGTATATGGTCTCTTCACAGATGTACCTGGCGATTATGTAAAGAAACCAATGAAAGAGTGTACCGGTAAAGAAATCACGGAAGAGTGGCTGTACCATATGGGCGTACCGACTGATCAGATTGAGAATCTGGCTGAAAACAGCGCAGTCTGCGTACCGACCATGATGCCTTACATCACTGCATTCTTCATGCCAAGAGCCAAAGGTGACAGACCGGACGTAATCCCGGATGGCTGCGTGAACTTCGCATTCCTTGGCCAGTTCGCTGAGACTCCAAGAGACACTATATTCACTACAGAATATTCTGTTCGTACCGCAATGGAAGCTGTATACGGACTTATGGGCGTAGACCGTGGCGTTCCGGAAGTATGGGGCAGCGTATACGACGTGCGAGAACTCCTTGACGCCAGCGTAAAACTCATGGATGGCAGATCACCACTTGAAATTGAGCTTCCTGGACCGCTGAATCTGGTGAAAAAACCTTTGCTGAAAGCAATCAAGGGAACCTTGGTGGAGAAGGTGCTGAGAGACCATGATGTGATTAAGGATTATATGCTGGAGAAATAAGCGGTTGTAAAAATTTTATATGCTGAAACGAGCGAAGAGTCGGAGTGATCCGGCTCTTTGTTTTGTACTACAACAAATGAAATTGAAAAACTGTTTAATGGCGAAAAAGCGGAATCTTGCAAGGCTATTAACAGTGTGATAAACTAAAGCGTGTCTGAAAAAGGCTTTCTGCAAAATAAGATATAATATTGCGGTTTCTGGACAAGAAGCTGTTTGGTACAAGAGGAGAAAATCGTATGCAGTATATTGAATTTGGAAAAGATAAAGATAAGGTATCTGAAATTGTTATGGGATTGATGAGGATTTCAGAGATGTCCACTGGTGAGGTCTTGGATTTGATTGAGACTGGTCTTGAAGAGGGGATTAATTTTCTGGATCTCGCAGACATTTATGGTGGCGGAAAATCAGAAGAAGTGATAGGAAAAGTGTTTACAGAGAATCCTTCTTTGCGTACTGAATTTTTTATTCAGTCAAAATGCGGAATCCGTTGTGATCCGGATTTTACCTATTTCGATTTTTCCAGAGATTATATTTTGGAGGCTGTAGATGGAATTCTGTCCAGACTTCATACAGATCATCTGGATAGCCTGCTTCTTCACAGACCAGATGCGCTTATGGAACCAGATGAAATTGCAGAGGCTTTTGACCGCCTTTATAAAGCTGGAAAAGTACGGAATTTTGGGGTTAGCAACATGACGCCTATGATGATGGAAATGCTAAACAGGGAAATACAGTTCCCAATTTGTGCAAACCAGATTCAGATTAGCTGTGCCGTTACCCAGGTTTTTGACGCTGGTTTTCACATGGATATGCAGTGTGATAAGGGAATCATGCGAGATGGCGGTGGAGTACTGGAATACTGCCGTATGAAAAAGATCCCGGTTCAGGCGTGGTCTTCCCTTCAGTATGGATATTTTCAGGGAACTTTTCTTGAATCTGATAATTATCGGGAATTGAACACTGTGCTCAACAGAATTGCTTCTGAAAAGGTGGTCACTCCTATGGCTGTTGCTCTTGCCTGGATTCTTCGCTATCCTGGAGCAACTCAGGCTGTAATCGGCACTACAAAATCGATTCGTGTCCGTGAAGCAGCAAAAGCAACGGAAGTTAGGTTGAGTAAAAAAGAGTGGTACGAGATATATCTGGCTGCTGGAAATGATTTGCCCTGATGAAGTAAGTCAAGTGGATATTCCAGGTTCCGCTTCGCTACTTGCTCATATAATAATTGAAATCAATCAAAAAAGGGAGATGCGAAAAAACTCAATCGAGTTTTTTCACATCGCCTTTGTTTCAAAAGAAATGAATTAAAAAGGAGCAGAATATGAGAAAACCACAAAATTTTCAATGGAAAGAAATGACCATGGGAACCTGTTATTATCCGGAGCATTGGAGTAGAGAACTGTGGCAGGATGATTTACAGAGAATGAAGGCGGCAGGGATTACCGTGATCCGTGTAGCAGAGTTTGCCTGGAACAAAGTGGAGCCGGAAGAGGGCGTTTTTACCTTTGATTTCTGGGATGAATTTATGGAGTTATGTAAACAGGAAGAAATGCAGGTGATTTTTGGAACACCTACAGCTACACCGCCGGCATGGCTTACGGAAAAATACCCGGAAGTTTTAAATTGCCGTCAAGATGGAGTTCCATATCGTCATGGAGCCAGAAGACATTACAATTACAATTCACCAAAATATAGAGAATTATCTGCAAGGATCGTAGAAAAGCTGGCGCAGCATTACGGCAAACATCCGGCAATTGTGGGATGGCAGATTGACAATGAACTGAATTGTGAGGTGGATGAATTTTATTCAGAGGCAGATTCTGTTGCCTTTCGTAATTTTGTGAAAGAAAAGTATAAAACTCTGGATAACCTCAACGAAGCATGGGGAACTGTTTTCTGGAATCAGACCTATACAGACTGGGAGCAGATTTATGTTCCGCGACCGGTGTTAAATAATGGTTGCAATCCACATCTCAGGCTGGATTATTACCGCTTTATTTCAGAAAGTACAATTTCTTTCTGTAAAATGCAGGCAGAAATAATCTCGAAATATAAGAAAGACGGAGACTATATCACCACAAATGGTATGTTCTGGAATCTGGATAATCACAAGATGGCAGAGGAATGCCTGGATGTTTATACATATGATTCCTATCCAAGTTTTGCATTTGGGTTGAACAGAGATCCGAAGACCGCGAAAGACCTGAATGACCGTCATTGGAGTAAAAATCTAACGGAAGTACGTTCCATATGTCCTCATTTTGGTATTATGGAACAGCAGTCTGGGGCAGGTGGATGGACTACAAGAATGGAAGGTCCGGCACCAAGACCTGGTCAGCTTACACTTTGGGCAATGCAGAGTGTAGCCCATGGCGCAGATTATATTTCTTTTTTCAGGTGGAGAACCTGTACTTTTAGTACAGAAATGTACTGGCATGGAATTTTGGATTATGACAATCGCGATAACCGTAAGCTGGCAGAGGTAAAAGACTTTTATAATAAATTAAAGTGTCTGGATGAAGTTTGCGGAGCGGATTATACAGCTGCATTTGGAGTATTAAAAGACTACGACAATATGTGGGATACGAATGTGGATGTATGGCATAGAAGGGTGGAAGCGCAGAGCTCAGAAGAAATCTTCATTGCTTCTGAAATTTATCACACCCCATATAATACGTTATATCTGAGCGAGGATACAGATATAAAGGAATTGCAGAAATATCCAGTGCTCATCTATGCACATCCTGTTATTATGACGGGAAAAAGAGCTGCTTTACTTAAAGAATATGTAGCAAATGGCGGAATCCTGATCATAGGCTGCCGTTCCGGATATAAGCAGGAAAATGGCAAATGTGTTATGCTTCCGCAGCCCGGACTTTTGCAGAAAATTACTGGTTCAGATGTGAGAGATTTTACATTCACAAGTCCAGCAGAGCCGTCTGTCACCGCCAACTGGGACGGTCAGACGATTGACATGCCAATATTTAACGACATTATGGAGCCTGTAGAGGAGGGAGAAACTCTGGCTTTCTACGACAATAGCTATTACGCAGGAAAACCAGCCGTAATCAGAAAGAATACAGGAAAGGGATATGCAATTCATTTTGGCAGTACTTTTTCCAGAGAAAGCATGAAGGTGCTGTTAGAATACACAGGAATTCTGGAACCATTCCAGGCTATGCTTGAAGCTCCACAGGAGGTGGAAGTCATTCAGCGTGTGAAAGGAAATAAGAAATACTTCTTTGTCCTGAACTATATGGGTTCAGAACAAAAAATTGTGCTGAAAAAGCAGATGCGGTCCTTATATGATAATGTAATTGCAAATGGTGAAATCTGCATGAAACCGTATGAGACAATAGTTTATGAAGTTTTGGAATGAAACAGGAAAATGTTTTTGAAAATATGAAATTAAATAAATCAGAAATAGTTAAACGAAGAGTCGGAGAAATCCGGCTCTTTGTTGTTTATAAGGTAGTGAGCCAAATTCATAGAACGCGTTTGATTTCAGTTTTTAAACGCGCCATGGTTAGGGGTTAGGTTATGGATAAAAATAGGTTAATTCAACAGAAAAACAAGTCATATCCAATAATTGTCTTGCATACCTATTATTTAATCCAGTATAATGATTATATCAAAAATATTACAGGAGGGGGGTATGCAGATGAGGACACAATCGAAGAAACATAAGATAATCCGTACGGTTTTACTGGTGATTCTTTTGCTTCTGATAGTGGCTGCGGGTGGTTTTATTTCAGTGTATGAGGGGCGTTTTCAAACCATAAGCAGTATACAGAAAGTGACAGATTACGATGAATACAATTTGTATCGTATGGATGTGAAATATGATTATGATCTGGACCGGCTGATCGAATACGGCATAACAGATAACCAGAGCTTTGTTGATGCCATTGTGAAAGAGGCACTTCCTATCTTGCCAGTACATATTAAAGCACCGGATTTTGGCTGCAGTGCTTTTACCCTGCAGGAAGCAGACGGAAATGTGCTGATGGGCAGAAACTATGATTTCAAACGGGATACTTCCGCAATGCTGGTTTACTGTGAACCGAAGGGTGGTTACAAATCCGTGGCTTTCGCAGCATTGGATAATATCTCTGCAAATATTCCGGATGTGAGTATGAAGAAAAAGCTTGCCACATTAACAGCACCATTTATCTGCCTGGATGGCATGAATGAAAAAGGAGTATCTATTGCAGTCCTTACTTTGGACAGCGAACCGGTTCATCAGAATACAGGCAAGCCGGTGATCGGAACCACGCTTGTGATCCGTTTGATCCTGGACCGCGCGGCAACTACAGAAGAAGCCGTTGAGCTTCTGAACCAGTATGACATGTTTGCTACAAGCGGCAGAGATTATCATTTTTATATCACAGATGCTTCCGGTGATGGCAGAGTAGTGGAGTATGACTGTGAAAGCGAAACCAGAGAAATGGTTGCCACACCAATTCGTTCCATCACGAATTTCTTTGGACTCTATAAGGATAAAGTCCTTCCGAATCAGAAGAATGGCATTTACGGTCACGGAAAAGAGCGGTATGACAAAATGGAAGCTATTTTTGACTATGAGGAAGTTTACAACAGTGATGTTGCATGGGAGGCTTTGAAGGCCGCATCACAGGAGCCGTCAGAGGAGGAAGTTACCAGTAATACCCAGTGGTCTATTGTTTATGATGATACCAATCTCACCGCAGAGATTGCCCTTCGGAGAAACTGGGATGATGTGATCGGGTATAATCTGAAGGATAACACGATTACATTAAAATAATAACATAGAGCCTGTTTCAAACATAATCCGGTAGTCTTAAAGTAAAAGAAAGACACGTGAACCAGTTCAATATAAGGTTTTAAATGCCTCGTCAAAGGGAAACTTCATCATTTCCCCTGGCGGGGCATTTTGATTATTTGAAATACGAATCTCGTTACAGTGTTGACTGGAATGTTAGTTAAATTTGTCTATAAATTTGAAACAATATGTCAACTTAGTCTGAAAAATAACGCTTTAACACGTTAATTTTGATTGACTCCATAGTATATGCAGTGTATTATGAATTTATAATTGCTGTTTGCGGAGTGGATAAATGTATGAGGTATACATAAGAAAATAGTGTAAAACTCTTCAGGCAAAGCGAATAGTTTTTATAATCCATCTATCTAAAGGGGGAGTCATTTATGACGGGAAAGAGAAAAAGAAAACTGGCAATGCCAGACACCCTGATCATCGTAGCATCCGTTGTACTTCTGGTGGCGATTCTTTCATGGATCATTCCATCCGGAACCTACGATTATCAGGAAATGAACATCAATGGAAGAATTCGAAATGTAGCCATTGATGGAACTTATCACACAATTGATAAATCCGAAGTTACCACAACCGGATTTCTTGGATTTTTCAGTGTACTGTATCGAGGCTGCGTGGAGGCTGCTGATGTAATTTTCATGATCCTCTGCTGCTGCGGAACCTTCGGTGTTGTGGTGAAAACAGGTGCTTTTCATGCAGGAATCGGAACCATTTTAAAGAAACTGAAGGGAAAAGAAATTCTGCTTGTTCCAATCATTATGATGATCTTCGGACTGGGCGGTTCTGTGTTTGGTATGGCAAGTGAATTCTACGGATTTTATCCATTGATCGTAGGTCTGGGAGTTGCACTTGGATATGATGCAATGTTCGGATTTGCCATTATTGCAGTTGGAGAGTTTGTTGGATTTATGGGCGCGACACTGAATCCATATTCTGTAGGAATTGCCCAGACAATTTCAGGTGTAGAGCTTTATTCCGGAACCGGATACCGTGTGATCTGCTTCGTGATCTTCATGGCAATTTCCATTATCTATGTAATGGTTTACGGGCGGAAAATTAAGAAAAATCCAGGTGCATCCGTTGTATTTGGTGAAAAAAACATTCATGCCTTTGACAGAGATGAGTTAAATGAATACAGCTTTACCTTAAAAGATGGTCTGGTTCTTCTGGATGTTCTTGTAGTGCTGGTTGTTCTTATGCTGGGTCTGATCAAATGGGGATGGGATTTCCCGCAGCTTTGTGGCTTGTTCCTTCTTATGTCCATGATTGCTGCAGCAATCTGTAAGTGGTCTCCGAATAAATGGTGCAGTGAGTTTATTGACAGCGCAAAGACTGCAATGTGGGGATGTATCCTTACTGGTATTGCGAAGGCTATCACAGTTGTTATGCAAGATGCGCAGATTATGGATACGGTTATCTACGGTTTGTCAAACGTACTGAAAAATGCGCCTCATGCAGTTTCTGCACAGGTAATGCTTGTAGTACAGACTCTGATCAACTTCTTCATACCATCTGCAACAGGTCAGGCTTCTGCAACCATGCCAATCATGGCACAGCTGGCAGATATTATTGGTGTGAGCAGACAGACAGCAGTTCTTGCATTCCAGTTTGGCGACGGACTTTCCAATATTTTCTGGCCGACGGCAGATATCGTTATCATCTGTGGCCTGGGTGGAATTTCCCTGCAGAAATGGTATAAGTGGTTTACACCGCTGTTTCTGATCTTGTTTGTGACACAGGCGATTTTGTTGGGAATTGCAACTGGAATTGGTTTCTAGAGTGTGTTTGATATTTAGAAAAGGTAAGTCTAATGGAAAGAAAAGGAAATTTAATTAAACTTACGGACCTGTCTTCCGATTTCATCATCGACCTGAAATATGCCACGCCGGATAATTTCACTGGCGTGCAGGTGTACCAGTCAGCGGATTGCTGGTTGGATGAGCACACAGCGCAGATCCTGATAAAAGCCAAAGAAATTTTCGAAAAGGATGGTTATCGGGTAAAGATATGGGACGCCTACCGCCCTATCCGTGCCCAGAAGCGTTTTTGGGAAATTATGCCAAACGACGACTTCATCGCCCGTCCGCCCGACATGACGAAGATCAAAAAATTCCGTCCTACACATATGAACGGAATGTGCGTTGACGTCACCTTAACTGACAAAGAGGGCAATGAAATCGAAATGCCGTCTCCATTTGACACCATGGACGAACGCGCAGCCTTGAACTTTGCCGGTCATTCAAAAATCGGAAGAAGAAATGGTGAATATCTGAAAAAAGTAATGGAATCTGTTGGATTTTTGGCGTACGAATGCGAATGGTGGCATTTCTATGACGTGTCTGCGGAACCAGTGCCGTTTTCGGATTATGAAATATAGTTTTGGAATATGAGATTCCATTAAAAGGGTAAAACAAAGCAGTTGCCAGAAAGTAAGCTGATCTATAGACCTATTGTAAATATTAATAAGATGTCAAAAAAGCCAGGGATAGTCACTACAAAAAGCCTCATCCCTGGCTATTTTTGTAGAAAAAATCATACAAAGTGTAAGAATCTATAACATTTCAAGGAAAATATTCGTATTTCAAAAAACTCAATTTTCTGTAATAATAAGTACATCAAAGAGAGATACCGGTAAATCTCAAATAGAAAACGCAAAAAAAGAAGAACGAAAATTTCAGGGAGGTTATAGTAGAATGAAAGGAAAAAAACTTGTTTCTTTAAGTATGGCAGCTGTTATGTGTGCGGGCGGTCTGGCTGTTTATGGTGGACAGGAAGTTAAAGCTGATGATAAGGTTTCCGTTGTTGTGGCTACAAACTGGGGCGAAGGCGATTCTAAATACGATTATTTCTATCCTGTTTTCCAGAAATTCCAGGAAGAAAATGCTGATACAATGGACATTACCCTTCAGACATACAGCACTGAGGATTACAAGACGAAGATCAAAACCCAGACAGCATCCGGAGATCTTCCCGATGTATTTACATACTGGGGCGGCGGCATGATGAAAGATATGGTTGACGCTGGATTGCTTCTTAATGTAGATGATTACTTTGCAGATAGTGAAAGCGTAACAAAAGAAGATTTCGATGATGGAGCATTTGATTACTATATTGCTGGAGATGGAAATGCATACGGTATTCCGATTGAGTCCACAAGAGGTGTTCTCCTGGCAAACAAAACTCTTTTTGAGCAGTATAATCTGGAATACCCAACAACTTACGATGAGCTGTTAGAGGTTGGAAAAGTATTTAATGAAAATGGAATTATTCCAATGGCGATCGGAAGCAACGGCGGAACACCTTCAGAGTTCTTCTACAGTGAACTTTACAATCAGTATGAAGGTGGCGCAGATGAGATTGCAGCACTTGCTTCTGGTGGAAACTTTAACACTGACAATGCAGTAAAGGTCGCAGATACTCTTCTTGATATGATTGACAACAAGCTGTTTCCGGAAGATACAATGGCAAACGGTGGCTGGTCTGCAAGCCTTCAGCTTTATACAGATGGAAAAGCAGCTATGACTTATACCTATCCATGGATGTATGAGTCAATTCCGGATGATATTCAGGAATGCAGTGACATTATTCCAATCCCGCAGATGCCAGGTGCAACAATTGATCCGGCAACAATTGAGACAGGATTTACTGTATATGGATTTATGATCAACAAAGCTTCCTATGAGGATCCGGAAAAACATGATGCTATCCTGAAAGTATGCGATATGCTTGCTTCTGATGAGTTAACAGAATCTCTTACAGAGAGTGGAATGATCCCATGCAAGAAAGTAGAAGTTAACAAAGACTCCCAGAAACTGATCATGCAGAAAACACTTGATTATGCGGCTGATAAAACTCTTGTTCAGGTTCACTATACTACAATGCCAAGCGCAGAAGCAATTACCATGATGGATTCCAGTCTTGATGAGCTGTTTATCAATGCACTGACCGGACAGGAATTCGTTGATAAGGTACAGGCAGTACTGGATAAAGAGAAATAAACGGTAGCTGCTTTAAAGGATAAGTAATGTTGATAAAAGGCTGCCGCGAAGGAATGATTAAAAGCGGCAGCCTTTTTACGCCTAAAAGTACATGATATCTTCAGGCGCTGCGGTATAGATGAGGAGGCATTATGAATAATAAATACAAAAAAGTTCCTGTGTGCATAGGATTTTTACTTCCAGTATTTTTGATTTATACCATATTTCTGTTTGTTCCGCTGGTTCAGTCTGCGTATTACAGTCTGACAAGCTGGAACGGAGTAACGGAAAAAGTTTTTGTGGGTTTAGATAATTTTAAAGCACTATTTTCAAATAGTGATTACTGGATCACTTTCTGGAATACCATCAAATTGGTTGTGATCAGTTTATGTATACAGATTCCGGTAGGACTTCTTCTTGCATACCTTTTATATTCAAAAGTAAAAGGTATGAAAATATTCCGTACAATTTTTTTCCTTCCGGTTGTTATCGCTCCAGTGGCTATTTCCTTGATGTTTTCTCTTTTTTACAACAGTGAGATTGGCATATTCAACAAAGTTCTGGAGGCAATTGGTCTGGGAAGATTTGCAACAAACTGGCTTTCCAATATTCATACACTTTTATATGCGGTAATGGTACCTCAGGTCTGGCAGTACATTGGACTTTACGTAACAATATTTTTAGGAGCGCTGCAGTCCATGCCAGAAGAGCTTTCTGAGAGTGCACAGATTGATGGGGCAAACAGAACTCAGACATTTTTCCATGTTGTTTTACCTGAAATCGCGAATTTCACAAATATATGTGTAATTCTGTGTGTGACAGGCTCTCTGAAAGCCTTTGAACATTCCTGGATCATGACAGGAGGCGGACCTGGTGTGAGGTCAGCATATCTTGGTGTCTACATGTATAAAACAGCATTTGTAAACTCAGATTTTGGAACTGGAAGTGCGATTACAGTGACAATTGTATTGCTGTCTCTTGTAATTACCGTATTATTTAATACAATTTCTGCCTGGCGGGAGAAAAGATAGGAGGAGCCATGAGATTTTTTCGTAAATCCTGGAAATATCAGGTAACGACTGTGATTAAATATTTGTTTCTGATACTGGTAGCGATTGTATCGTTATATCCGTTTATATGGGTGCTGATTTCTTCTTTTAAAGATAATAATTCTATTTTTGGAGATCCGTTTGGATTGCCAGTAAAAATTGCTTTTGAAAATTATAAAGAAGTGTGGGCTGGTGCGGATGTAGGCCGAAATTTTTTTAATAGTATGATCGTTTGCCTTACTACACTGGTAATTTTGATCATTATTACATCTATGGGTTGCTATATTCTTACCAGGGTATGGAAAAATACATTCCTTTCCACATATTTTTCACTGGGAATTATGATTCCAATCCATGCACTTTTGATTCCGTCTGTGCTGATTTTCAAAAAAATCGGATTAACAGATAATTTATTTTCACTAGTTCTGATGTACACGGCAATTAATATATCTCTTAGCATGTATATCATGAATGGATTTTTTGATAGCATTCCAAGAGAAATGGATGAGGCTGCTACGATTGACGGATGTTCCAGAAGTCAGATTTTCCTACGCATTATTTTCCCAATTGCAAAGCCTGGAATTGCTACGGTTGCCACTCTGGCGTTTTTGAACTGTTGGAACGATCTGCTTATGGGACTTGTTCTGCTTTCATCTCCGCAAAAGAAAACTTTATCTCTTGCGATTTCTGCATTAAAGGGTTCCTATGCTACACGATATGGTCTCCTGTGTGCCGGATTTGTAATTTCCATAGTTCCGGTTGTTATTATGTATCTGCTTTTCCAGAAACAGGTTATTGCCGGAATGACAGCAGGTGCAGTGAAAGGATAATGGTACTGATATGAAGAAAAATGTAAGATTTACACAAAATGGAATTTATCTGGAAGGTTCTCAGTCAGAGAAAGAAGGAAAAGAAATTCCGTTGTATAGCGGCTCCATCCATTATTGGAGAATGGCTCCTGAGACATGGGAAACAGCGCTGATCAATGCAAAGAATATGGGATTTTCTATTGTAGAAACATATATTCCATGGGGGGTACATGAGCCGGAGAGAAATGAGTTTGATTATGGGAAAAAAGACCCGAGAAAAGATTTGAATAAATTTCTGGATATTTGCGAAAAAGTTGGACTGTATGTAATCGTAAGGCCGGGACCCCATATCAATGCGGAGATGACCTGGTTTGGTTATCCACAGTGGCTTCTCAGAATGCCGGAAATACAGGCAAAGACACCGCTGGGTACTTCTGTAGTATATCCTTATGTAACAGGTGCATTTCCCATTCCATCCTATGCAAGCTCAAAACTGTATGAGGAGACAAGACACTATTTCAAAAGTTTTGCAGAAATTCTGAAAAAACAATGCTATCCGAAAGGCGGAATCGTTGCAATTCAGGCAGATAATGAGACTTGCAATTTTTTCAGAGATCAGCCATATATTATGGACTATTCTGAGGAATCGGTTCAGCAATATTACAGATTTCTGGAAGAAAAATATAAGGAAATTGAGAAGCTGAATAAAACTTATCATTCCAAGTATAAGAAATTTGAAGAAATATGTCCTCCTGCAGGCTACCAGGAGAAAGATGAAAATCTGGAGTATTATTTTGACTGGCTGGAATACAAAGAATATCAGATCCTGGAAGCTTTGCGAAAAATGGTTGAGATTCTGGAAGAACTTGAACTTCCG
>OKSH01002811.1_pt1 | contig 12201 bp, 10 predicted proteins | sample 1601231 | NCBI WGS metagenome assembly OKSH01 (sample SAMEA3541596, study PRJEB24748) | human gut metagenome | biome: human gut; feature: human-associated habitat; material: faeces | place: China | collected 2012 | reverse complement strand
GCGCCCGTGACCGGCGGCGACGTGGGCGCGCGTGAAGCCCGGCTCTCCATTTTCGTGGGCGGCGACAAGGCGGCCTTTGAGCGCGTTGAACCCTGCTTTTCCAAGATGGGCCAGCGCCTGATGCACTGCGGCCCGGCCGGTTCCGGCCAGAAGGCCAAACTGGCCAATCAGGTGGCTGTGGCCGGGGTGATGTTCAGCGTTTGCGAATCCCTGCTCTTTACCCAGGAAGCGGGTCTGGATGTGGCCCAATGGCTGGAATTGGTGGTGCCCGGCGCGGCAGGCAGCACGGCCATGGGCACGCTGGGCCGCCGCCTGCTCAAAACCGATTACGCCCCCGGCTTCTTCATCGACCATTTCATCAAGGATCTGGGCCTCTGCCTGGAGGAATGCCGCCGCATGCGTCTGGTGCTGCCGGGCGTGACCCTGGCCGAGGAGTTCTACCGCATGATGCAGGCCCAGGGCCACGGCCGCCTGGGCACACAGGCTCTGATCCAGTGTCTGGCCACGCTTTCCGGCAAGGAATGGCACAAACACGAATAATCTTTGCCCAGCCCGGCTGACGTCCCGACATGATGTGGATGTCGGCCGGGGCCGCCGCATGCCGCGCCTGAGCCCCGCTGCTGTCGGGCTGCAACCACGCTGACAGACGTCTTTGTGAGGCCGCCATGCCCATTCTCCCGCCTCAGAATCCACTTGAAGACCCGGCCCTGGAACCGTACCGGGCTTTCCTGCTGCGCCGCAGCCGCCGTTTCACGGACGAGCTGCTGCGCATCACCACGCAATACGGCTCATTGCGCGCCTATGCCAATCTGCACACCAGCCTGGGCCTGCACCGCGTCAGCAATGCCAAGGGCGAAACCCGCTGGCGCTGGCGCGAGTACATGCCCCAGGCCGAAGCCGTCTGGCTGACCACGGACAAACTGAATTTTCAGCGCCATGCCAGCCACCGTTTCCAACGCAAACAGAACGGCATCTTTGAGCTGACCCTGCCGCTTGAGGCGCTCGCGCACGGCGACTACCTGGAACTGCGCGTGCTGCCCCTCGCGGCGTGGAATCAGCCGGACCAGCCGAACCAATCGGACCTGACTGCGGGCAGGTCCGGCACGCCGCCGTTGCGCCGTGTGCCCGCCTTTGCCCACTGGGTGGAGCAGGATAAAGTTGTGCCCGCCCAATGGTGCGCGCGGCTCTGGACGCCCGGGCAGCCTTACCGCTTCCGCCACCGCCGCCCCGGTGCGCCGGTCTTTCCCCGTATCTATGAGGCCCATGTGGGCATGGCCCAGTCCTCCCTGACCCATCACGGCGAAAGCGTGGGCAGCTACGACGAGTTCAGCGGTTCCGTTCTGCCCCGGATCAAGGCCGACGGCTATACCGCCGTGCAGCTTATGGGCATTCTGGAGCATCCCCTGTACCGCTCTTTCGGCTATCAGGTCAGCAGCTATTTCGCGCCCAGCTCGCGCTACGGCACGCCGGACCAGTTCAAGGCCCTGGTGGATACGGCGCACGGCCTGGGCCTGGCCGTGATTCTGGATATCACCCACGGCCATGCCTGCCCCAATACGGAGCAGGGCCTGGCCCGCTATGACGGCAGCCGGTATTTTTTCAGCGAAAAATTCAATCAGTGGGGCACGCCCTCCTTTGATTACAGCCGGGAGATGACGCGGCGTTTTCTGCTCTCCAACTGCCGTTACTGGCTGGAGGAATTCCGCGTGGACGGTTTCCGCTTTGACGCGGTGGGCAATATGCTCTACCGCGACCACGGCGTGGACGACGATTTTTCGCATGTGGGGCGCTGCTTTTACGGCAAGGACGGCGAGCCGCGCGCGGATGAGGACGGCGAGCTCTATCTCTGCCTTGCCAACGCCCTGACCCACGAACTGCGGCCCCAAGCCGTGACCATTGCCGAGGAATTTTCCGGCATGCCCGGCCTGACCTGCCCGCCGCAGGAAGGCGGCCTGGGCTTTGACTACCGCTTTGCCATGGGCATTCCCGACTACTGGGAAAAGTGCATTGAGGCCCCGCGCGACATGGGCAGCCTGTGGTACGAGATGACCAATCACCGCCCCTATGACCGCACCATCAGCTATGTGGAATGCCACGACCAGTGCATCAACGGCGATGACGCCATGATCTGGCGGCTGCTGGGCGACGATATGTACCACTATATGTCCGTGGGCACGGAGAGCTGGAATGTTTCGCGCGGGCTGGCCTTTTACCGCCTGATGCGGCTGATCACCCTGGCCACGGCGGACGCGGGCTATCTCAACTTCATGGGCAATGAGTTCGGGCATCCGGAATGGCTGGACGCCGAGGCCCACGCCCACCGTCAGTGGTATCTGGCGGACCGGCCCGACCTCAAGTATGCGGGCCTGGCGGCCTGGGACAAGGCCCAGTTGTGGGATCTGGCGGCCGCGCACATGGAGGATTTCCAGCAGGCTCCGCTGTTCCGCTTCATCCATGAGGAAGAACGCCTGCTGGCCTTTGAGCGCGGGCGGCTGCTCTTCGCCTTCAACTTCCATGAGCTGGAGGCCAGGCAGGACCTGACCTTTGCCGTGACGCCGGGCAAGTATGTGGAGCTGCTCTCCTCCGACGAAGCGCGCTTTGCCGGACACGGCAACCTGAGCGTGACGCGCCCGCCGGTGGAACATTTCACCAAGCCCCTGCCTGGCCGCCATGAACAGGACGTGACCCTGTATCTGCCGCCTTTGGTGGCTCTGGTGCTGCGGCGTGAAGATTAAAAAAACAAAAAAATCTTGACAGGAAGGGCCGTGCCGCGTAGTTACTTCTCTTGCGTCGGGATGTAGCGCAGTCTGGGAGCGCACTTGAATGGGGTTCAAGGGGTCGAAGGTTCAAATCCTTTCATCCCGACCAGAATTTAGGACTTACGGTGAACGCCGCAAGTCCTTTTTCTGTTATGGTGTTTTTGTCCCACTATTGCCCCGCGATTTATATATCTGACCATGCTCTTAAAAGAGAAAAGCTATATGGCTTCTGATGACTGGAGTGACGAGGAACTTAGAGCGGCGGTTGATGCGTATTGTGATATGCTCCACAAGGAGAAAAACGGAGAACTATTCATAAAAAAGGCTTATTATGCAAGTCTTGCGTCTCAATTCTCCCGCACCGATAAAGCTTTTGAATATCGAATGCAAAATATTTCATATGTGCGATGCATTGCGGGAAGGAAATGGTTGACCGGGCTTAAACCCGCAAAGAATGTCGGAGCAAAGAATGCTGCTAAGATTGAGTATTTTTTGGCCTTAGCTGAAAATAGAAAGCCTCTCGAAAATATATACTTTGAAGTCTCTGTCCGTGAGGAGTTAAAGAGAGAAAAGTTATCAAAGCCTTCTGGCACAAAACTGCCAGCTACAATTTCTTCTGAAACGACATATTATCAAAGAAACGCTCAGGTAAAAGCATGGGTACTTAAACAGGCTCTCGGAAAATGTGAAAGTTGCCAATCGCCAGCGCCATTCCAAGCAAGCGACGGAGTTCCCTACTTAGAGGTACATCATATTCGTCAGTTAGCAGACGGCGGGTCGGATACGGTTGAGAATACTGTTGCGGTTTGTCCAAATTGCCATCGAGAATTACATTACGGCGGAAAAGCAGAGAAATTGGTCGAAAACTTGTATGCCCGCATTTCTCGCCTCAAGAGAGAGTAAGGCTAATTGGGGTTAAATATCATTTTGAGTTTTTTGCCGAAATCGCATATACTACAAGAAATTACTGCCGCAGGAAGCCGTCAATCCCTTGCCACGATATCACCGCTTAATATATGTATAAACTTCTTGATCTCTTCTCCGGCTGTGGGGGTATGACCCTTGGCTTTTCAGACCCACGCTTCGGCGGCGGATTTAAAAGTATCTTCGCCGTTGACCATGATAAGGCTGCAACAGCCAGCTATGCCTTGAATTTCGGGCCACATGTGATCTGTGGGGATATTGAGGAGTGGGCCAACGGCGAACATACCGTCCCGAAAGGAGACATAGTTATAGGCGGACCGCCCTGCCAAGGATTCAGTCTTTTGAATAGAGGACGTGTGGGTGACGCACGTCGTGCCCTATGGCAGCCCTATATGGATATCGTGAAGAAGTGTGGTGCATCGGTTTTTGTAATTGAGAACGTCCAAGGGCTTCTCAATTCGCCGGAGCACACCGCTATTGTACTTCAAGCCAATGAGCTTGGCTTTCATACCGCCGATGCGCTGCTGAATGCAGCTGATTATGGTGCTCCACAAACACGCATCCGGGCCTTTATCCTTGGCTGGAAAAAGGAATTCGGCATCTCTGTGCCTTTCCCCCCTGAAAAAACGCATTCGCAGGGCAATGGGAACGGAAATAAGCACCTTCTCCCTTGGCGCACAGTGCGGGATGCTATTGCCGACTTGCCTGCGCCGCACGGAACAGATATGCGGGATGTACCGCCGCCACTGAATTTACATTTCGGGCGTACACCAACAGAAAAAAGCCTGCAAAGGTACCAGGCAGTGCCTCCCGGCGGTAATCGTTTTGACCTGCAAAAGAACGCGCCCGAACTGACGCCGGATTGTTGGATACGCAAGACCAGTGGAGGAACAGACCTGTTTGGCCGCCTGTGGTGGGATAGGCCCTCTGTGACCATTCGGACGGAGTTTTTCAAGCCGGAAAAAGGGCGTTACCTGCACCCTGATCAACACCGGCCTATCACGCACAGAGAAGCGGCCCGCCTAATGGGATTCCCCGACGATTTCCGGTTCAGCGGCACCAAAGTTGAAATTGCCAAACAAATCGGCAATGCAGTTCCTCCACCTCTGGCCGGGGCCGTTGCTCAGCATGTACGAGCTTTGATGGACGAATGGCTCAATTCAACACTTACGGTGCCTCTCATCATGGCAAATGTTGCAGAGCGTGATAAGATTGTCAGCGGTATTTGAACCGCCCTCAGCGTGCGGCTTGATGTGATGGGCTTCTAAATGGCGCGCATCTGAGCGGTTCCATTGTTCATGCGTCCACTTGCAATCTTGGCAAGTATAGTTATCCCTCACCAGAACCGCTCTGTATACGGGCTCCGGAATTTTTCTATCGTGCTCCGGCGCTTGCCTATCTTTTTCAAGAAGGTAGATGCCCACAGGCAAATCAGGACGCCCGGTAAAACGGGTCATAACGGGCCAGCCGAATTCTGTGCGTAACTCTCTAGTACGTCGCGCCCATTCCGTTTTATTTCCAGCTACATACCGTAATTCTTCGCCGGATATTTCCATACCTACAAAGCTACGAAAATATTTCAAAATTTTGTCGCGAACACTCAGCCCTTTTGTTTTGCGGATATCATTAGCGACGTTCCAGCGATGCGCGGCCTGCGTATCTTCTTTGTCTGAGACTAGAATGTACTGGTCCGGCTTTAACTGCGTATAACCGGAGTCAAAAAGCTCCGCAATCTCCTCCGACTCCATGTTCTTTAGTGTAACGCCAGTCAATATTTTCCAACCGAATTGCACTCGCAGCTCGCGAATACGGCGAGCATATTCCGAAATTCCGGCTACAACCATCAACTCCTCGCCGGAAAGCACAACGCCCACATACTTTTTCATGTATGCAAGAATTCGCGCTCTGGCACTGCCGGTATCTGGGCTTTGGATAAGTGAGCATCCCAAATTTTGAAGTAATTCAGTCGCCGGAACGAGTTCCAATACCTGAGTGCGAAGTTCACTATTTTTTAAGTGCTTTTCAAAATTTTCAAGCAATTCAATTAATTGAAGCCGGTATTTTTCGGCGTTTCCCGGCTTTGAATGCTTTGCCAATGCTTCTCTCGCTTACGGTTTAGCCCAAAAACTCAGATAACCGCATTTTCAGGGCTTCAATATCCTTCATTTCACATTGCCAAATGACCAAACACCGATAGCCCAATTCTTCAAGAGCAGTAAGATTACGCCGATCCCGTGACTGATTTCCGTCTATCTTTTTGCGCCAAAATTCTGTTCTAGTGGCCGGCATTGTCGCTCGTTTACAACCTTCATGCCCATGCCAAAAACATCCATGAACAAAAATGACGGCTTTATAACGCGGTAAAACAACATCAGGGTGCCCAGGCAGTGTTTTTATATGAAGCCGAAACCGATAACCCATTCGATGCAGTAAAGAGCGTACCAGCATCTCCGGCTTAGTATTTTTGCTCTTTACTTGGGCCATATTTTGACTGCGTTGTTCCGGACTGATTCTATCCATCTTTAGAATTATACGCCAGTAGAATTCAATTTTCCAGAGATATATCTGGGCACCCCCACCGCTCTGCCGCTATATATTTTATACACCCCGTATATCCCGGCTCAAATCTCATGCGTAGGGTGCTATCGTGTATCTTTGAGCCATAAGACAGAAGAAAAAAAATTGAGACGGCGAAGTTGAAAGCTTCTCTTAGAAAATATGGAATATCCAGGTTTTTAGCTCATGAGGACATTCACCCAACCAAAGAAGGTAAAGTAAAATTGAAAATGCACTATTCTCTATGGGTCGATGTACCCATGTCACGCTAATTTTTTTCAGCCTCATCAACCAGCGCATCCAACAGCTCGCCGGGGCGTACTTCCAGCGACCGCGCGATCTTGATAAGCAGATTGAGATTAGGCGCACGGTATCCGAGCTCCAAAGAAGAGACATAACTTTTGGTTATGCCCACTCTGTCGGCGAGCTGCCGCTGGGAAAGTCCGGCCGCATCCCGATACCGTCTGAGCACCGCAGGCATGAAGGTTTTTGCCAAATTATTTTCATCATATTTGCTGTTCATTATCTTGCCGCAAAATAAAGCGTGTCCCTTAAAATATCCCTTGCCTGTCAACTGAGTTTAAAGCAACCCACACTCTTTCAGCAACGGAATGGGATCTTTTTGCAAAGCCTTGGCAATAGCAAAAAACTCTATAACATCCAGCCGCCGTTCACCATTTTCATATTTTGATACAAACGATTGCGGCTTTCCTAAACGTTTGGCAATGACCTGTTGACTAAGGTTTTGCCCTTTCCGAGCTTGGACAAGAACCTCCAGAAATGCGGCGTATTCTCTAGTAAAAACTGATTTCACGATCATCCCTTTTTGGGATGAGGCTAAAGTACCTTGAAAAATATCCCAAAAAGGAATAAATGATCTTTTATAAATTTGCCTGCCCTTTTTGGCATTGCCTGTTGATGAACGCTATACGGTAATAACTCCATGAAATCACAATGTATCCACAAAATCGCACGCATCGACGGACCGAGCTTGCCACTTGTCCTTCAGGCGCGCGCCGCTCTACGTGGTCAACGCCCAAAAGCATGAGCGCCATCCCGGCGGAATACTGCCGGTATCGGTCGGCATGTCAGAAACGAAGCGAGGAAAGGAGCGAAGGGAACCGCGCGGGAGCTGACGCCCTCTTTTTTGGGGCAGTCGCGGAGGATATAATGATAAAGGGCTCCGCCTATTGAGATGCGGCACAATACGGAGTCAGCCGTCAGACAGCTCTCGCAGCAACTTGTAGGCCAATTGCAGATTGGGACGCGAAAACCCGACAAGCATTCGACACAATTCGTCACGGATTGCCTCGTCATCCGCATGGTGTTCAAAGTCAAAAAATTCTTTCATTGAGACGCCAAGGGCGAAAGTGAGCTGTTCCATGACCTGAAAACTCGGATTTGATTCTCCCCGCTCCATTTCACTGATATGGCGAGAGCTGATGCCGGACAGTTCGGAAAGTTTTTCCTGCGACAAGCCGTGTTTTACTCGCAATTCCCTGATTCGTTTTCCAAGCAAAATTAAGCTATTACCGTTCATGCCGCCCTCCGGAGAGGAAGGGTAACTTTCTTTTGTAGGGCACAACATGAACCAGACATCTTTACCAAGCCTAGATTTTGATTTACAAATCAAAGCATAGCTTATCTTATTATCAAGTAGATCTTCGATACAAGGAAGGCACTTTTCAGACCCGCAATAAGGTAAGCCAGGTCAGAAAATAATTTTCGACCGATAGATGTAAAGGCACAATTATCAAAATAAATTAATCAGTTATCTGGTAGTGAAGTAATGATATACGCAGAAAACCCATCCCCATTCATCGAACAACTTAAACGTATTCACCAGATTACCGGCACGCACAGCCAGACCGGGCTTGCCGCTTATCTGGGCGTGCGCCGTTCTGCCGTAACCAATGCCAAGCGCACGGGCATGATCCCGGCGGAATGGCTGTTGACCTTGCTGCGTGTGGCAAACGTCAATCCGGAATGGATTCTGAGCGGGGCCGGTCCCTGCCGGTTCCGGCGACAGACGGAGGATGTTTACGAGGACGGAGAAACGGCGTGGGAACGCCAAAAAGACTATGAGGCCCTGCAACGGCTGTCCTCACGCGCGCTGGCGGACGAGCTGGTCCGGCGCATCGCCGTGGCGGAAGCGGAACGGTTTCTGTCTCCATCCGCGTAGGCGCGCCCTCAATCACGGCGCGGATGTCGTCATAAGCACGCAACAGGCACGTTCCACAGCAAACAAAAGCAGCCCGAAAAACCGCGATTGACGCTGTTTTCCGGGCTGCTCTCTATGAGTTATTTCGTCAGACGGCTATTTCAGGCCGTTCAGATACACGGCGATATCCTTGAGATCCTGATCGGAGAGCGGCTTCAGCGCTTCCTGCATTTGCTCCACCTTCTCATTGGGCGGCGGAGTCAGACTTTTCACCTTGTTCATCTTGGCGACCAGACCGTCCACGGGCTGGCCCATCATCTTGGCGGGTTTTTCCGTATGGCAGATGGCGCAGAGGTCGTCGTACAGCTTCTGGCCTTCCGCCGCCCTGTCTTCCTGGGCGGCCTGGGACTGCACGGCCACAAACAGAAAGGCCGCTATGGCGAATCCGCCGATTTGTTTCCATTTTATTGACATATATGGCACTCCTTCTGGGAACGTCTCCGTTCCAGGCAAGAGGTTACAACGTGATGATGCCGCGCGCGAACAGATAGATCGCGACCAGCGCCGCCAGTACCAGCAGCACCAGAATGACCTTTTCATAGTTCTTGAACAGCGGCGTCTGATCCGGATGCTGCTTGCGGCTCCAGATGTATACGGGAATGCCCAGGGCGATCAACACCATGGCCATCAGCATATAGTGCAGACCGGCGGCGTAGATCAGCCAGAAGCCATACAGCGTGCCCAGCGCGGCGCAGGCCAGGGCCGCGGCACGCCCGGTGGGGGCCTTCTGGGGGTATTGCCCGTCCTCGCAGGTCTTCCAGAGGAAGAGCATGGAAATCAGGTAGGCGGGCAGCACCATCACGCCGGTGATGCTCAGCATCATGCTCCAGGCGTTGTTGGAGAAATAAACCAGCAGAAGCGCCAGCTGCATCAGCAGGCTGGTGACCCACAGGGACACGGACGGCGCCCCGGCCGCGTTTTCCTTGCTGAACTGGCGGGGGAAGGTGCCGTTCTTGGACGCGGCATACGGCATTTCAGCGGTGATCAGGGTCCAGGCCAGCCAACTGGCCAGCACGGCGATGATCAGGCCCACATTCATCAGCCAGCTTCCCCACGGACCCACGGCACGCTCCAGCACACCGGCGGTGGACGGCGTGGGCACGGCGGAAAGTTCCGCCTGGGTCATGAAGCCGTACGGCAGCACGGACAGCAGAATGTAGACCACCAGGCAGCCCAGAAAGCCCATAACCGTGGCCTTGCCCACGTCATCCGGGGTTCTGGCCTTGTCGGACAGCACTACCGCGCCCTCAATGCCGATAAAGGCCCAAAGGGTCACCAGCATGGTGCTCTTGACCTGCGCTCCCAGGCCGCCGAGGTGGTGGCCGTTGTCCACGGCCAGCTTGCCGAAGAAGTCGAAATCAAACTTGTCGATATTGAACATGAACACCATCACGATAATAAAGATAAACAGCGGGATCAGCTTGCCGATGGTGCCGATGGTGTTGATGATGGCGGCCTGATGCGTGCCGCGCAGCACGACGAAGTTGAACATCCAGATCAGGATGGAACCGCCGATAATGGACTGGATGGTATTGCCGCCCTGGAAATACGGCGGGAAAAAGTAATTCAGGGCGTCCATGGTAATGACGGCGTAGCCCACATTGCCGAAGATCTGGCAAAGCCAGTAGCCCCAGGCGATGAGGAAGCCCACAAAGGGGCCGAAACCCTCGCGCCCGTACATATAAATGCCCGCTTTGAGGTCCGGGCGGATATCCGAAAGAATGCGGAAGGAATTGGCCAGAAAATACATGCCCAGGCCTGTGATCACCCAGGCAATGAGTACCGCGCCCACGGAAGCGGCGGCGGCCATATTCTGCGGCAGGCTGTAAATGCCCCCGCCGACCATGGAGCTGACCACCACGCTGGCCAGCGCCACGACCCCGAGTTTTTTGGTTGTGCTTTGCGCCATTGCTCTATCCTCTATATGTTAAACCTCGCCCTTGTGCCGGCGTGGCTTCATGGAAATAATTTACTTAAAGGCCGACCGGGCGGAACAAAGTCCGGATCGGGTCTGCGTCGGAGCCGTGCCGCCCGGCGGCGGCAAAAGTTCCTAAAACAAACGCCCGGCCCACGCTAACAATCCGTCGCGGGCCGGGCGCACAAAGGCTCACGGACAGGCCGGAGCGGTTTTCTTAGTTTTTCACCACAACGGGATCGGCGAATTCAAAGTTGAGGAAGCCCATGACCGTCAGGCAGTAGCCGTAGGGCTTGGTGATGTTCAGATAGTTGTGCCAGAACTGGAATTCGCTGTGCTTTTCCACGCCGCGCAGGGTCAGTTCATGGTTGAGGGATTTATTCAGCCACATTTCGGCGTGGGATTTGGCGATGTCGTCGTCGATCCAGGTGGGGAAGTATTCCACGTATTCAGCGGCCCAGCCGCCGATGAGCTTGCCGTCCTTTTTGCCCCAGCAGATGCCGAGACCGGTGGCAATGGCGCGGTGGTCCTCAATGCGCGCTCCGTTGGCGGCCATGATCACTTCCAGCACGGCGCCGTGCTTGAAGTTTTTTTCCACTTTGTCCACGGGCAGGATGTTGCCGTAGAGTTCCTTGGGAAGAACCGAGGTATAGGGGATAACGTTGAAGTTTTCAATTTTTGCCTGCAACAGGGCGGAATCATAGCAGAAAGTTTCAAAGGGCTGCGGCGGGATGCCGTCATCCGCTTCGCCAACACCGCCGGAAATAAACGCCAAGGTGGGATATCTCGTACCAAGAGTGGTCATGTTTGTATCCTTATTGTTTGGTCTATACAGGTGACTGTAAAAATTATTGCCACCTGTATAACAATTATACAGAACAACAGGTTGCGCAAAACGGTCCATATGGCCTGCGTGAAGCGGTCCGCGGCGGCCCACAACGCCATTTTCCAAGAATGTGGGCGCGAACCGCCTTGTCCAACCTGTCCAACAAAAGCCCTTTGTCCGGCCTAGCCGGCCAAACGTTAAGTAGATATGCAATGTCCGGGCCAGAAAGAGATTTTACGAATCCGGCGCGCGGGGCGGAGGACGGCCTGCCGGTGCGCGGAAACCAAACCAGAAACGCCGCCCCGGCGCACGGAAACGGCGAGGGGCGGCGAAACAGGCGTAAAGAAAGAGGAGACGAAATTTCAGGCTGGCGGCCGGGAACACCGGATGCCGCTACCGCCCTTCGCCCCAGGCAGGGATGGGCGGCGGGCTGTAATTCTCCAGTGTTTTGAGGTCTCCTATGCGCGCGGGCCGTCCGTTACGGCCCCGGATTACCGGGCCGCACTGCTGCGGCGTGAGTTCAGCGGGAATCTGCCCGGGCGCGGGGCGCAACAACTGCTCGGCGCTGCGCAGATACGGCAGGGGGTCCACCAGCTCCCCCTTGGCGTTTTGCAGGCCGAAATGCAGATGCGCGCCCGTGGTCCTGCCGGTACAGCCCACCAGGCCCACGGCTTCGCCGCGCCGCACCCGCCGTCCCGCAGAAACCAGAACCTTCTGCAGATGGGCATAGCGCGCGGTCATGCCGTCGTCCTGCCGGATTTCCACCACTATGCCGGAAAGGCCGTGCGGCCCGGCATGGCTGACCATGCCGCCGTCAAAAGCCACCACAGGCCAGCCCAGCCGGGCACGGATATCCAGGCCGGAATGCTCGCGCATCACCATGCCGCGCCGGCTCAGCCAGCCGGGCATACGCCGCCGCCCGAAGGGCGAGGTGATCATTTCCGCCAGGGGGGGCAGTTTGCCCGCTTCCCGCGCGGCGGGCAAGGGCGGCGCAACCGTT
>OKSH01002806.1_pt1 | contig 12232 bp, 9 predicted proteins | sample 1601231 | NCBI WGS metagenome assembly OKSH01 (sample SAMEA3541596, study PRJEB24748) | human gut metagenome | biome: human gut; feature: human-associated habitat; material: faeces | place: China | collected 2012 | reverse complement strand
TGACAAATTTTTATTTGTATTTTATAATTATTACATAGAATGAAGAAGTATTTCTGAAGGAGAGGATTGATATGGTACCTTTATGTTTTGCTCAAATGAATAAAGATTTTTTAATAAAAGAGATAAAGGGACAAAGAGGGTCAAAATGTTGTCTTTTAGATAAAGGGCTCTGTGTAGGAAATAAGATTCGTGTAATGAATGGAAGCAAAGATTGCTTCATAGTAAAAGTTAATGATAAGATAAAATATGCTTTAAACTTTGGAGTAGCAAATAAAATAATGTTACAAGAGATATAGAAGATATTAACAGCCTGAAAGGGCTGTTCTTATTTAAAATAAAATTTTGTATATCAAAGGATTTAAAAGTTATATATGGAGGAAAACAAATGAAGTTATGTGATTTAAAAAACGGGGAGAGAGCAAGAATTATCAAAATAGGAAGAATAGGGGAGCTAAAAAAGAGATTAGTCGATATGGGAGTTACAGCTGGAGAAATAGTTAAACTAGAAAGAAATGCACCATTAGGAGATCCACAGGAGTACATAGTAAAAGGAACAGGAATAGCTATAAGAAAAGAAGATGCAAAAAATATAGAAGTAGAGAAAGTTGAAGAATAATTTATAGAGGGAGAGAAGGTTATGATAAGATTAGCATTTACAGGAAATCCAAATGTTGGAAAATCAGCTTTGATTAATGCTATTGCAGGTTCAAAGTTAAAAGTAGGAAACTGGCCAGGGGTAACAGTGGAAAAGAAAGAAGCAACTTTTACTTACAAAGGTGAAGAGATAGAGTTAGTTGACTTACCTGGAGTATATAGTTTGAGTCCATACTCATTAGAAGAAAAAATTACAAGAGATTTTATACTTGAAGAGAATCCAGATGTTGTAATTAACGTAGTAGATTCTACAAACTTAGAGAGAAACTTGTATTTAACTTTTCTTATAAAAGAGCTAGAAAAACCTACTATTATGGCTCTAAATCTATATGATGAGTTTGATAAGTTAAAATATAAATTAGATATCAAAGAGTTTGAAAATTTTATGGAGATGAAAGCTATACCAGTATCTGCTCTAAAAGGAACAGGAATAACTGAGCTTATGGATAGAGCTTTAGAGCTAGCTAAAGGAAATAAAAAAGAGAAGTTTTCTTTTCCATTTGATGAAGGGACAAGCACATTAATAAAGGATATTGTAAAAACTATTGAGTCAGATAAAAATTATGAAGAAGCTTTAAAAGTATACTCATCAGAATTTTTAGCTATAAAATTAATAGAGAGAGATACTCATATAATTGAAAAATTAAAAACTAGATTTAATATAGATGCAGAGAAGAGTTTTGAAGAGAAAATATTAAAACTAGAAGATAAATATGATAATGATAGTGAAACAATATTAGCAGAGCAAAGATATGGAAGTGTTAATGGAATTTTAGCTAAGACATTTACTACTTCAATGAAATCAAGATTGGATTTTACTGATAAAGTAGATAAATTACTTTTAAATAGAGTGTTGGGATTACCACTATTTTTCTTAATAATGGCTGGAGTAATGGCTTTTGTTTTCAATGGAAGTGCTCCATTTATTGATTGGGTAGATGGATTCTTTGCAGACTTTGTAGGAAAATATGTAGGTATGTTAGTAGAGGGAACTCCAGATTGGTTAAGCTCTTTAGTTGTAGATGGAATAGTAGGAGGAGTAGGAGGAGTTCTTACATTTGTTCCTGTTATGGTATTTCTATATTTCTTCTTAGCAATTTTAGAAGAGAGTGGATATATGTCAAGAGTAGCTTTCTTAATGGATAAGATTATGAGAAAGTTAGGATTAAATGGAAAATCATTTGTACCTATGGTGGTGGGATTTGGATGTACAGTACCAGCTATATATGCTACTAGAACTATGGAAGATGAAAGTTCTAGAAAGATGACAGCAGCAATGACACCGTTTATGTCTTGTGGTGCTAGATTACCAGTATACGGATTATTTACAGCAGCTTTCTTTGGGGCTAAAGGTGGACTTGTAGTTGTATCTATCTATTTACTAGGAATAGTAATAGCAATTTTAGTAGGACTTGTATTAAAAAATGTAAAAGGGTTTAAACCAGAAAATAGAGCTTTACTTATAGAGTTACCTCCTTATAGAATACCAAGTTTAAAAGTTATTTTGAATTCTACTTGGTTAAGAGTATTTGATTATATTAAAAGAGCAGGAACTGTAATATTAGGAATTATGATGATATTATGGGCTCTTACATATTTCCCAAATCATGGAGATTCAAACTCTTCATATATAGCTAAATTTGGACATACTTTTGCACCTATTATGAAGCCTACTGGTTTTGGAGATAGATGGGAGACAGTGGCAGCTATTCCACCTAGTATAGCAGCTAAAGAGGTAGTAGTAGGATTCTTAGCACAAGCATTACCATTAGAAAATGGAGATGAAGAAGCAGCTGAAGAAGTTGTAGAAGAAACAACTTTTGGACAAGATTTAGCTGAACAAGTAAAAGGACTTGGGGTGGCTATAAAAGACTCTGTAACAGGAATGTTAAGTCTAAATGTATCAGGACTATTTACAACTCCAGAAGCAGATGAGATAGAGGAAGAGGGAAGAGGAATAGTTCAAGCAACTGCTAATCTATGGCCTAATGATGAGTTAGCACCATTAAGAGCTTACTCTTTCATGACATTTATTCTTCTAGTTGTTCCATGTGTAGCTACATTAGGAGCTATCAAACATGAGTTTGGTTGGGGATATTTAGGAAAAGTTGTAGGAATAATGTTGGTAGTACCTTATATAGTATCTACACTAGTATTCCAAATAGGAAGATTTTTCTTCTAATATTTTGTGAAAAATTATCTCTAATGAAAGGAGAACTATTATGAAAACAATTATTTTAATAATAATCATAGCTATAATTGCTTTCTTTGCTCTAAGAAGTGTTGTTAGAGCGTTTAAAGGAGAGGGATGTAGTTGTGGAGATGGTGGTTGTAGCTCTGGAGGATGTTCTTGTGGAGGACATAACCATAGTTCTAAGGAACATAAGTGTAACTGTGAAAACCATCATAATTAAAGATAAAAAAGAATAGTCTAAATTCTTAAATTGAAATCAGAAAATAAAATTATTCAATAATATAAAAGGAAAAAAGTTTACTTTCAATCGCTGGTGCTTACGCAATGCTCATTACAGTAAATTTTTTTCCTTTTCATTTGTTTTTACTTTACCTTGATTTCAATTTAAGAAGATTAGTAGAGACATAAAAAATCAAGAATAACGAAGATTGAGAAGAATAAATAGAGCAAGTCAGCGAAAGTAAACGCTAAAAAACACAACTGTTTAAGTGAAACGAGTTTTGTGTTTTTAGTGAGCTGAGCAATACTTGCTCTTTATTCTTTGAACGAAAGTTAGTCTTGATTTATTTTTATAATTTCTTAAATTACAACATCCTTTATGTTTTGACATAATCAGGACACAAAGTTAATAGATAATAAAAGAAAAAAATATTATAGGAAGGGAGTAAGATGAAGAAGGGGATTTTTTTATTTTTTCTATTGGGGATAATGAGTTATGGAAAAAATATAAGTTTAGATACAATGCTAAAAGAGTTAGATGAAAAATCTTACAATAGAGAAATTTATGAGATACAAAATAAGATAAACAGTGATAAAGAGAAGTATTACAAATTAGATGATTTTAATGGAGTTGAAACAAGTGCTACCTCTAACTATAGTAATATAGAGGATGCCTTTGAAACAACTGGTAGAGTACAGTATGGACCTATATATTTTGAAGGAACAAAAAATTATAACTCAGAAGATGAGGCTGTATATGGAATAGAGAAAAGTTTAAAAGATTTGATTTATTCAGAAAGTAAAAATCAATTAAAGCAGTTGGAATATACAAAAGAGATAGATAGAATAGATTATAAAAAGAATTTAGAGACACAAAAAATAGATTTACTCAATCTATATAAAGAGTATAAAAATAGTGAGTTAGAGATAGCGATAAAGAAAAGTGGTATCGAAAAACTAAGTGTAGAAGAAAAGAAAATGAAGAAATCCTATGAGTTAGGAGCAGTTGCTAAGATAGAATTAGATAGTATCCAATATAGTATAAAAAATATGCAACTAGAAATTGATGTTTTAAAAAGAAATTTATTAAAGTTAAAAGAAAAATTTGCCTATGATTTTGGAATAGAGATAGGAGATAACAGTTTACAGGAGATAGTTCCACCTAGTAAAAATTTTGATATTTATGTAGAGGAGTATGGAAAAAAGGATATAGAGTTATTAGAGTTTCAAAAGAGAAAAATCGAGGAAAATATAAAGTATTTGAACTATGATAATACTATGCCAGATATAACTTTAGGGGTAGAACATAGTAATAAATATGATGAGAATAGAGTAGTTTTAAAGTTTTCTAAAAAATTATTTGATTTGAATATAGATTTAGAAAATGAAAAGGATAACCTGCTACAACAAGAGATAAACTTACAACAAAAAATAAATGAGAGAGAGGGAGAAAAATTAACAATACTCAATAATTATGAAAATTATTTAAAAGAGTATGAGGTAAATAAAAATAATTCTGAATTAGAGTTATCTAAATATAATATAAAAAAATTGGAATACTCTTTAGGAAAAGTTGATTATGTAGAGGTAATGGAATATTTTAATTCATATATAAACTATGAAGTGGCTAAAGAGAAGGCTAAGAATAATCTAAATGGATATATTTATGAAATAATGATAAGGGGAGAAAAATGAAAAAGATAAATTTTAAGATTGTAGGAATAGGAGTAGTAGTTTTAATTCTGTTAGGATTAGAGTTTATAAGATATAGTAATAGTAAAAAGGTAATGGAAAATCTTACTACCTATAGTGCTATGAAGGTAGGAAGTGGAAATGTAAAAGGTTATATAGATGTAAATGGTAAGGTAGAAGTAAATGATACGAAAAAAGTCTTTGTAGATAAAAAATTAAAAGTAGATGAGGTATTTGTTCAAGAGGGAGATTTTATAGAAAAGGGACAACTTTTAATGACTTTTGATGAAACAGAGAGAAATAATATAGAAAGAAACTTAGAGAGAGAGAAGTTAGCTCTATCTAAATTAAAAAGAGATTACAATGTTGAAAAAGAGCTATATAAAATAGGGGGAAGTTCAGCTAATAGTGTAAAAGAGTTGGAAGAGGAGATAAGAAAAGTAGAGATAAATATAGAGGAGTATGAAGAGGATCTAGCAAAAACAGCTGAGAAAATATTGAGTCCAGTAAGTGGGACTATAACCTCTCTTACAGCTCAAGAGAATTATCTAGTTGATACAGACTCTCCACTTATGGAGATAGCGGATTTATCAGATATAAAAATAGTTTTAGAAGTACCAGAGTATGATGTAAAAAATGTGTATATAGGACAAAAAATACTTCTAAAACCTGAGGCTTTTGAAAAGAAAAAAAGTTTTCCTGGAAAAGTAACAAAAATATCTAAGATTTCAGAGGTGTCAGAGACAACTTCAGAAAATATATTAGAGACAGAGGTAAAACCAGATGAAGTTATTCCATATATAGTTCCAGGATTTAAAGTAACTGCAACTATATATTTAGATGAACAAGAGAGCGAGATTATTGTGCCTAAAACATCTGTATTAGAAAGTGATAAAAAATATTTTGTAGTGGTAGCTAATAGTGATGGAATTGTAAAAAGACAGGAAGTGGAGATAGAAAATCTTGAAGGAGATAATGTAATTGTAAAAAAAGGATTAACAGGAAGTGAAACTATACTCATAACTCCAGATGAAAGTTTACAAGATAATCAAAAAGTAATACTACAAATGAGAGGTAGAGGTAGCCAAAATGTTAAAAGTGGAAATGCTAAATAAATATTATATAAATGGTGAGATGAAGCTACATGCTCTAAAGAATATAAACTTTGAAATAAGAAAAGGGGAGTATGTAGCTATAATGGGAAGTAGTGGAAGTGGAAAATCTACAATGATGAATATTTTAGGTTGTTTAGATAGAGAGTTTGAAGGGGAATACACACTAGATGATATAAAAATATCTCAGATAGATGAGAAAGATATCTCTAAAATAAGAAATCTGAAGATAGGGTTTGTGTTCCAAGCTTTTAATCTTCTCCCTAAATTGACAGCCCTACAAAATGTAGAGTTACCATTAGTATATGCAGGTGTACATAAAAATGAAAGAGAAAAAAGAGCCAAAGAGATGTTGGAGAAAGTAGGATTAGGTGAGAGAATACATCACAAACCAAATGAGTTATCTGGAGGACAGAAACAAAGGGTAGCAATAGCTAGAGCACTGGTAAATAATCCAGCTATAATTTTGGCAGATGAACCTACTGGAAATTTGGATAGTGTTTCAGAAAAAGAGATAATGGAACTTTTTACAGAATTAAACTCTCAAGGAAAAACTATAATAATAGTTAGCCATGAACCAGAGGTAGCTCAATATGTAAGAAGAATTCTACTCTTTAAAGATGGGAAGATAATAAGAGATGGTGATAGCAGATGAATTTTTTAGAAAGTTTAAAAAGTGCTATTCAAAGTATAAAAGGAAATAAGATGAGGTCATTCCTTACAATGTTGGGAATAATAATAGGAATCTCTTCTGTGATAACTATGTCATCTATTGGAAAGGGAGGACAGGAGAGTATAACAGGAGATTTAAAAGAGGGGGGATATGGAAAATTTAATATCACAATAGACAAAACTGATGAGAATTTTAGATGGAAATATCTTTTAAATGAGGATATAGTTGAAAAATTACAAGCAAGTAATAAGTTTAAAGCGGTAAGTCCTAAAATAAATAGTAATTTTGGAATAAAGATAGGGGAAAGTAATAGAAGACAGATGGTAATGTTCAATGCCACAACTCCAGATTATGAGGAGATAGATAGAGTGAAAATACTCTATGGAAGAAATTTACTCCCTTTTGAATATGAAAATAGTGAGAAGGTAATAACTATAGATAATATTACAGCAAAAGATTTATTTGGAAATGCTAGAGCTGCTTTAGGACAGAAGTTAGAGATTTTTAAAGGAAGATTTGGAAATCCACAGACTTATAAAATAGTAGGAGTATATCAAAATCCATTGGAACAGATGATAAAAGTAATGGGAGGGAAAAGAGTACCTAGATTTGGAAGAATGCCTCTTCCTACTTATGAAAAATTATATGATAGTTCTCAAACAGGATATACTACTATAATATTAGAATCTAAAACACCAGAGGATATGGCTCTTAGTATGACAGAAGCTAGAACACTATTAGAAACAATAACAAGTGAAGCTGAATTATATGATATAAATGTAGAAAATAATGGAGCTGCTTCTTTTGATAGCATACTTACTACTCTCAATATATTTGTTACTTTTGTAGCAGGAATCTCTCTTTTTGTAGGAGGAATAGGAGTAATGAATATAATGCTTGTAAGTGTTGTAGAAAGAACTAAGGAGATAGGAATAAGAAAAGCTATAGGTGCAACAGATTTTGATATTTTATCACAATTTTTAATGGAGTCAATTATATTGACTGGAATAGGAGGAGTACTAGGAATAGGTTTTGGAGTTTTGTTAGCTGTAGTTATAGGATATTTTATAGAGATAACTCCAGTTTTTTCTCTAGTGACGATACTTATATCCCTAATAGTATCAATGGGAATTGGAATAATTTTTGGAGTTACTCCAGCAAAAAAAGCTGCAAAATTAAATCCAGTAGATGCTCTTAGAGCTGAATAAATAAAAAAACAATAGAATAAAAAAATAAAGTAACAAGAATTTAAAAAATTTGGTATAATTAAATAAACAAAAACTATGGAGGAAAAAAGTGAAATACCTAAAGATAATTACTCTACTTTCAACTTTAATGGGGATAGGGGTTTCAGTTTATTATAAATTATATCTATTAACTGTTTTTTTAGTCTTGTTACTTTTTTATTTTTTACATATTTTTATGAAAAAAAGAGAGTACCATAGAGCTAATAATTTTAATAAAAGAACAATTTTAGCATCTAATGTTATTTTGTTTGTAGTTTTATTAATAGTTGTAAGATTGACTCAAGTTCAACTTTTTAACTATGAAACATATGAGAAAAAAGCTATTGAACAGATAAGAAAAAATGATAAAGGTTATGGAAATAGAGGAAATATTTTTGACAGCAATGGAAAGAGTTTAGCTTTTAATAAAAACATATATATGTTGGGAATAAATCCTAGTGCTATATATGATAATGAAGATAATTTAAAAGGAATAGAAAAAATATTAGATGAGCCTTATATTAGAAAAAATAAAGAGAAACTTTTAAGGGAGATAAAAGAGGGGTATGAAAAAAATAGAAAGTATAAGGTAATAGCTAAAAACTTAAGTGAGAAACAAAAAGAAAAAATTCAAGAGATAGTAAAAAAATATAAAATTACAAGAAATATAGTACAGTTTGACAGAAGTATAGAGAGAACTTATTATAAGCCTGAAATTTATAAAAATTTAGTTGGATTTATAGGCTATACTAATAGTTCTAATGCCTATAAAATAGGAGTATTTGGTTTAGAAAGACAGTATGAGAGATATTTAAAAGAGAAGATTTTGGAAAGACAAAATATCTATACAAAAAATAGGGGAATGAAGTTGCCATTTTCAAAAGAAAATATAAAAGTAAGTTTAAATGGTAAAAATCTTCATACTACAATAGATAGTGATATACAATTTATTTTAAATGATGAGGTTAGAAAAAAAATTATCTCTTCTGGTTCAGAAGAAGCATATGGAATAATAATGGATCCAAATAATGGAAAAGTACTAGCTACTTCATACTATACTATTTTTAAAAATAGAGCACTTAGAAATCCTATATTTCAAAATCAATTTGAACCAGGTTCTATTTTTAAGCCTATAATTGTAGCTTCAGCCCTTGATGCTGGACTTGTAAGTAAATATACTAAGTTTGATATAGGAGATGGAAAAATAACAAAGTATAGACATACTATAAAAGAAGCTAGTAGAAATACTAAAGGAGTTTTAACAACAGAAGAGGTACTGAAAAAATCTAGTAACGTTGGTATGGTTATGATAGGGGACAAATTTACTAATCAGGAATTTGAAGAGTATCTTAAAAAATTTGGCTTCTATGATAAGACAGGAATAGACTTTCCTGGAGAGATAAAACCATACACCATACCTTATAAAAGATGGGATGGATTAAAAAAGAGTACTATGTCCTTCGGACAGGGGATAGCTGTTACGCCAATTCAGATGATTACAGCTTTTTCTGCCCTTGTAAATGGGGGAATTTTATATGAACCACGTCTTGTAGAAAAAATAACAGATGAAAATGGAATAGTGGTAAGAAGAAACCCTGCTACCCAAGTGAGAAGAGTTATTTCAGAGAAGCTTTCTAATGAGATGAGAGATATGTTGGAAAAAGTAGTTAGTGATGGAACAGCTAAAAGAGGAGAGGTTCCAGGATATAAGGTAGGAGGAAAAACGGGAACAGCTCAGTTAAGTACAAAGGGAGGATACTTAAAAGAGAACTATCTTTCTTCATTTATTGGTTTTTTTCCAGTAGAGAAACCTAAGTATGTTGTCTTAGTAATGTTTTTAAAACCTAAGGGAGAAACTGTATTTGAAAAATTTGGAGGAGCAACTGCAGCTCCAGTTTTTGGTGAGATTGTAAAAAGAATAACAAAAACAAAAAATATATTATCAGAAAATATATCCAGCCTTTCTCAAGTAAAAAACTTTGAAAATGGATATAAAGAGGAGTTAAAGGATATATTGATGCCAGATTTAAAAGATTTAAATCTTAAAGATGTAATACAGATTTTTAAAAATAGTGGAATAGAAGTGAAAGTAAAAGGAACAGGACTAGTTAAGGAACAGTATCCTAAAGCTGGAGAATCACTACAAGATGTCAAAGAGATAAGAATAGTTTTAAAGTAGGAGATAATATGAGATATTATAAGATTTATGTGGACAATACTAGAGAACTATATACATATGAAGATAGAGAAGATAAATATGAGGTAGGAGATAGAGTAATTATATCTTTTAGAGGAAAACAAAGGACAGGACTTATAATAGCTCAAGATACTAATGAAGAGAAAAATTATAGAGTTTTACCTATTCAAAAAAGAATGGAAAACTCTATAAAACTTTCGGAAAATTATATAAAACTTTTAGTCTGGATAAAAAATTACTATATGAGCAGTTATGAACAAGTTATAACCTCAGCTATTCCAAGTGGATTAAGTGTAAAATATGAAAAATTTTATTTTCCTAGAGATATTGTGGAATTTTTAGATACAGAAGTAATCAGTCCTGAGATAAGAGAGTATTTTAGAAAAAGAGTGAGTATAACTAAGGGAGCTCTAAGTAAAAATTTTGGTCTAGATAAAATAAATTCCCTTTTGAAATCTGGATTACTTCTAAAAGATGGAAAGGTAAATATAGTAGTAGATTATTCAAAAATTTTAGATTTAGAATTGGTGGAAAAAAATATCTATGAATATTTTAAAAGAAGAGAGAAAGTTAAAGAAGAGACTCTTGAAAAAATATTCCCTAAAAAAGAGTTAGAAAAGCTTTTAAAAGCTGGAGATTTAAGATTAGAAAAATTTATAAAAGCTGAAGAGGAAAAAGTAGAAGAGATAGATGAGATAGAGATTGAAAGTAGAGATAGGGAGTTAAATGAGGAACAAAAAAAAGCAAGGGAAATAATAATCTCTGGTATAGAAAAAAACTATCTTTTAAAAGGAGTTACAGGTTCAGGAAAAACAGAGGTATATATTAGTATTATAAAGTCAGCTTTTAATGAGGGAAAGGGAAGTATCTTTTTAGTTCCAGAAATCTCTCTTACTCCACAGATGATAAATAGATTTAAAGGGGAGTTTAAAGAAAATATTGCTATACTTCACAGTAAACTTACAGCAAGTGAAAGAGCAAAAGAGTGGTATAATATCTATATAGGAAAGAAAAAAATTGTATTGGGAGTTCGTTCAGCTATATTTGCTCCTGTTGAGAATTTAGGATATATATTTTTAGATGAGGAGCACGAAACCACTTATAAACAGGATAATAATCCTAGATATAATGCTAAGCAGGTAGCTATAAAAAGAGCAGAATTAGAAGGAGCAAAACTCATTCTTGGTTCAGCTACCCCATCTATTGAAACCTATTATTTTTCACAAAAAAATCTTTTCAAACTGGTTGAATTAAAAAATAGATATAATAATGCACTTCTTCCAGAGATAGAGATAGTAGATATGAAGGGAGAAGAGAGTATATATTTTAGTAAGAGACTTTTAGAAGAGATAAGAAAAACTCTATTAAAGGGGGAGCAAGTTCTTTTATTGTTAAATAGAAAAGGCTATTCTACATATATTCAATGTAAAGATTGTGGATATGTAGAGGAGTGTTCTCACTGCTCTATAAAATATAGTTACTATGCAAGTCAAGGGGTACTTAAGTGTAATTATTGTGGAAGAGTAAAAAAGTATACAGGCCATTGTAGTAAATGTGGAAGTTCTAACCTTATACATAGTGGAAAGGGAGTAGAGAGGGTAGAAGAGGAGATAAAAAAATATTTTGATGTAAGAGTCATTAGAGTTGATTCTGAGATGTCCAAGGATAGAGAGTTTTTTGAAAAGATGTATTTTGATTTTTTAGAAAAAAAATATGATATAATGGTAGGGACACAACTTATATCAAAGGGATTGCATTTTCCAGATGTAACTCTAGTAGGAGTTGTCAATGCTGATACAATATTAAATTTTCCAGATTTTAGGGCTGGAGAGAAAACTTTTCAATTGGTTACACAGGTAGCTGGAAGAGCTGGAAGAGGGGATAAAAAAGGAAGAGTTATAGTTCAAACATATCAAAGTGAACATCCAGTTTTTAAAAGAGTAAAAGAGAGTGACTATGAAGGATTTTATAGTGAAGAGATAGGAAATAGAGAGTTATTGGAATACCCTCCATTTTCAAAGACTATTAATATAGGAATATCTTCTAAATATGAAAAATACTTAGAAAATTTTGTACAAGATTTTTATAGAGATATAAAATATGATGGAGTAGAGCTCTATGGACCTATGAGAAGTATGGTGTATAAGGTAAAGGATAGGTATAGATATAATATTTTTATAAAAGGAAGTATAAAAGAGATAAATAATTTTAAAAAGAAATTAAAATTAAAGATTACAAATTATGAAAAAAATGATAAAATTAGAA
>OKSH01002804.1_pt1 | contig 12237 bp, 12 predicted proteins | sample 1601231 | NCBI WGS metagenome assembly OKSH01 (sample SAMEA3541596, study PRJEB24748) | human gut metagenome | biome: human gut; feature: human-associated habitat; material: faeces | place: China | collected 2012 | reverse complement strand
GGGCGCTTGCGACCCCGTCGTTTATCCTGCTTTTTCTTTCGTCCCCGCCTTGCGCTCTGATTCAGGCCGACAGTGGCCCAAATTCGCTTTGAAAGCCCCAGGTGTGGCAGGGACTCTGCCCTGCCCCGAAGGAGGGCACACAGCCCCTCACAGCGGGACACACAGGGCGTTCTCTGCGTTCCATCCCAAGCGTTTCTGCGCCTGATCTCGTTTCTGCTGTTCCTCCAATCGAAGCATCTGCTTCTGGTAGCAATGATCCATCGCCATTTGAATTGGCAGGATGGTGTACAGATTGTTGCCGTTCCACTTCATGCCGTGGTCATCAATATAGCTGGTGTTCTCAACAGCGATAAGCTGCTGATCCTCCAGCTTTGTGATGTGCTTCATCACCGTAGCCGCTGAGAGATGTACTGCCGCGGCAATCGTGCGGCAGCTGGGATGGCACTGATGAGTTTTGCGATTTTCGCAGTAAAGCAGGTAGGCGTAGACGGTGATGGCTCCGTGACCGATGTTCAGGAAAAACAACTCATTGGGCAGAGAGAAAAAGTTCTTGCCGCTGCTTTCGAGCATTGGAACCACATGCTGATCCAACAGACCGCGACGGTTGAGTTCGGCAATCTGCTTCTCAGCCATGTCTTTGCTCATGTGCAGTTGGGATGCGATTTCATCCGCACTGGGCACAGCATTCTTTCTGCAGTGGACATGCAGATAGCAGAGATAGGCGAGGATGGCAAATCCCTGGGGCTTGAGTTCCCACTTCCAGATATCATTGGGAAGTGAGAAGCGGCTTCGCTTCGGATCAGGCTGATTGAAAAAGAAACTCATTTGTGCACACCTCCCTCCGTATGCGCCATCACCCATTGGATGAACTGTTCCTTGGGCACTACCATGCGGCTGCCTACACGCAGCACCGGGAAGTCTGGCTCGTGCATCAACTCGTAGGCACTGGACGGTGACACGCCCAGCACTTTTGCCACCGTTGCTGAGTTCAGAAACAGCGGCAGTTCGTCGTAGTTTTTGTAGACAGATTCTTTCATTTCAGATTCTCCTTTGCAAAAAAGGAAGGACATCAGCGGCGGTACTGATGTCCTTCTGCTTGTATTGTGTCGGAGATTTTGATAGACTGAGAAAAAGGTGTGACCATTTATTTTTCAGGTGGGACAATTTTAAGAGGGGGGTGGAGTTCGCATGTATGGAGAGATCGTATTTTATACGCACGGCAGCACAATTGAGTACGGCGGTGAAATCTTTCCGGCCGGTGAATTAACTGCTGACATATTGAACTTTGCTCCCGAGGACTATCCCCCCATCCAGCGTCTCTTGGATCGCATGAAGGACTTGGCCAAGCAGTATGAGGACACATTGGATCGAGGCGTATGGTGGGAGCTGAACAATCAGTTGATGGAACTGCGCAGTCAGTTGATGCGGTATCGGGTGTTTCAGATCCTGCTGAAAGAGGATGACCAATTTCTCAACGAAACCCAGCAGTACACGGAGAGTTATTCCTTTTTCGCCGACGAGGAAATGGACGAGCAGGAGTGCTCCAAGGATCGGTGGTTGGAGATGTACCGACAGAAGGAAGAGGAAGGCTGGACGCCGCCTTTTCTCCTCATAGTGGATGGCGGCCGTGAGGACAAGTGGCGGTATTACAAACTGCAGATGGCCCGCTACCGGCGATACATTGATGATGTTATCGTATTCAATCCCACCATCCATAACTTCATCAACTTTCTTCTCTCCAAATTGAAACGGAACTCCCCGGAGGAGTACGCGGCCGCACTGTATCAGTTTTATAACGATGAGCGCCTGGTAGAGAAACTGATCGTGAACCCAACCAGCCTGGAGCGCCCCTTCTATCAGAAGTACGATCCCTGCGTGGTGAGTTATCTGCCCAGGGAACTGCCCGACGGAACTTTCGCCATCGCGCAGGAGCACACAACCGACAGTTTGCAGATGCTGCTGAAAGCCGACTTCATGACAGCGCTGAACGCCGGACATAATATTCGCCGCTGCATTGTCTGCAAGAAATACTTTCTGGTTCGCAGCGGTGTCCACGCACTCTACTGTGAGGGACGCTGCCCGTTGGATGAGCGGTTCACCTGTCGGCAGTTTGGCAGTTATGAGATCCAGAAGGAATTGGCGCATGATGTGCCGAAGATCAAGGCCAAGATCACCGCCTTTAACCGTATCCGAAAGGACTATCAGCGTGGGATCATCACGGAGGAGGAGATGCGGCGGCTGAAGGATGCCGTGCGGGACAGGCTGTTTGACGCACTGAGCAGTCCCGACATCTCCAATGAAGATTTTGAGAGATCCATATCCTCGCAGCATCTTTATCCTATTTGTAGAGTGGCTCGTCAGGCCAATCCCCGAGGTCGTCCCCGCAAAGTGAAGGACGGTGACGACGCATGACCAACGAGGAACTGTTGGAGCGGATCGCCAACGGTGAAGAGGCGGCTCTGACTAAGCTGTGCCTGATAAACACAGGCATTGTCAAGAATCGCGCTTGGTCAATTGCCCGCCAGTATCACTGCCTGCGGCAAACCAAATATGGCGGCCTGAGTGATTACGCAAAAGAAACGCTCTCCGAACTGGAGAGCGTGGGAAAACTGGCGCTGGTGGAGTGCGTTCGGGCCGGTGGCTATGACGCAGAGAAAGGCCGGTTCACGACTTATGTCACTCCGTTTCTGGACGGAGCCATGAGGCGGCATCTGGAACGCAGCATGGGGACGCTTGCGCTGGACCGTGACAGCATGGGATTGGTGCGAAAGGCGCAGCGCCTTTATTATCAGGAAGGAAAAGAACCCAGCGAGATATGTGTGTCCCTTGGCATTCCTTTCCGTGCTGCCGCCAGAGCGATTGCCTATCCCACCCATTTCTTTTCTGTCTATGATTTGCAAAGCCCGGACGATGACGGTGATATTTTTGAGCGGCTTGCGTCAACTCGACTGTCCGGATCTGCAGAAGACGCGGTGATCCGCATGGTGACTATGGAATGCCTGCGGGAAGAGTTTTTGCGGCTTTCCAAGAAAGAGCAGGACATCCTGGGTCGCTATTTCGGTGTATACGGTTTTCCCAAGGCAGGCCTCCAGGAGATCGCTATGCGAAATTTGCTGAAGGAGTCTGGTGTGGAGAAAGCCAAGGATCAGGCACTGAAACACCTGCGGGACCGGTGCCGGGATAGTTTTGCCTGGAAACTCCGTCGAGCCAGGCGGATGGTGGCACAGGCAGAACCGATATCATCCAACTCCGTTCCGCGTTCTGCATGGTGGGAGGAAAAATAATAACCTCCCTGCATTGTTTTTAGCGCAGCTGCTGTGGTTCTATCTATTGGACAGATGCAGTGATACCTGGGCCAACAAGCTCTCCCACAAATCACCCCGACCAGTCGATGCAGGAAACTGAGGTACTCCGCTTGACGCTCCAAGGATAGGGGCTGAACGAGCGAGTACTCTCCTTGATGGACAGGCAGATTCCCTACCACATCCTGCTTCCGCATGGACGAGAGGCCCAAGGGCTCGTCACTGAATCCCACGGCCCTGGATATACATGTCCTCTATAGGTGCATCGTCTGCCAGATCGCCGGTAATGCCATTGTCGTCCCCCAGGACGAGAGCCTGAAAGAAGTGGTGGAGCGTACCCAGCAGCAGGAAAAGCTGGAAAAGCAGATCGCCCAACTGAAAGCGAAGATGAAGAAGGAGAGGCAACTCAGTAGGCAGATGGAGTTAAGGCGGGAGATTATGAGATTGGAGGAATTTGTTCATGGCAACTAAACGCCTGACAACAAAAGAATACTTTGATATTATTGATTCGAATGAGTATGTGTTTGAAGCTGAAAATATTTTTTGCAAGTACATTCCGAAAACCCTATATAAGTTCTATCCTGTTCTATCTGACGCACAGGAACAACAGCGGCGTTTTGACCAGTTAAAAAAAGAACAAATCTGGCTATCACGGAAGAACAACCTAAATGATCCTTTTGAGTTTGAACACTGTATACTTAACTCAGCATCTTTAGATGCTCAGAACTATTATAAAGGGAAAACACAAGAATTAGAGATCTTTTGTCTGACTGAATATCCTCTAAACAAGTTGATGTGGGCACATTATGCGACCGCATATAAAGGGTTTTGTGTTGAATTTTCGGTTTTCTCATCCGGAAATATTTTTCCTGTAATATATGATAGCAAATTACCTGATTTGAGTGTATATTATCAGCGGTTTTTTGAAAATCGAGAGACTCTTTCTCAACATTATTCGAGTTTCAATAATGATGAACTATCAAAGGATATTCTTAGACTGCACTATCCATTAGTAAGTAAGGATTTGTGCTGGTCTTATGAAAAAGAATTCCGAATCATTTCCAGCTCACCCTTAGATGAGAAAGATGGTCATTTATATCATACGAAGGATTTTGGCTTGTCTATCTCAAAAATAATTATTGGGGCAAAGTGTACTCGAGAAGTAGTTTGTGAACTGAAAAAAATTGTTAATGCAATAAATCAAAGTAGATTTAATAGGCAGAAAAACTATATTCTGCAGAGTGGTAATTGCCCTGTACATGATGAGAAAAGCATAGAAAGACTGGCAAGAGCGTTATGGAAGCGGGCTCCTTTATGGGATGCGGAAGTGTCTATCACCAAAATTGATTGGAATGATAAACTGGAATTAGTTGAAAGGGAATTGAGGGAAGGTGATTTCTAAATGGGCAAACTGAAATTTGAAACCCCGGATATGGTGGCCGGTAATATTGAGAAAATTGGGGTGCGGTTCCCCTCTGCCATTACGGAGATGCGGGGCGAGGACGGGCAGATCAAGAAGGGCATCAACTTTGAGGTGCTCAAGTAGTTACTCGGCCGGGATGTAGTGTGTCCGTCGGTACCGCTGCCTGTGGCAAACCAAATACAGTAGCCTGCACGATTACGCAAAAGAAACGCTCTCTGAATTGGAGAGTGTGGGAAAACCGGCCCTGGCGGAGTGCGTTCGGACCGATGATCAACCAGGTCTGGATACTCAATCTATCCTCGCTTTGGCTGATGAATTTCAGGAGTGGTTGCGCAAACGTGCGAAAGAGGTCGACTCCGTTCATGTCAAATAGTCGGTTCCTCAATACGATGGCAGTAGAAAAGGAGGTATTGTCTATGGCGATTCGTTGTCCCCACTGCGGAAGTCCCGTGATGATTCGGGGCAGCCGGTGGGAGTGCGGCTACTGCAGTGATTTTGGCAGCATCTCCTCACTCCAGCCCTCGGAGAAGGCGAAATTGCTGCAGGCAACCGCTCCTTCTGTTCAGGTCACCATCACGGTGACAGGCCCCTCTGATGAACCAACCGCATCGGATAAAGAAAGCTCTCCGCGCAGTTTCTCTCGGACCGAGTTGGAGGACATGGTGCGCCGGTGGGACTTTTCAGAAAATGAGTGGGCCTGCCGGGATCTGCTCATCGTTGCTTTTCCTGAGGCAGTCCGTTTCTGGACAGCGGAAGAACTTTCTGAGATGGACACCATGGATCTTCTGGGGAAAGTCGGTGAATGGAAACCGGAAGTAGGTATCCAGATGATGAAATTTCTGCTGGATACAGCAGAGCGTCATCTCCGGGAGCCGGAAGCCGCTGAACAATTACTGGAAAATGATCTGTACGAACTATGTCGAAATCAAACTGTCCAGCCCAAGCTTTTGGCTCGTTTGAAAGAGGACACTCGTCTGGTGCAGCAGCTGTTCCAGCGCGCGTATGCAGGCGACCTGCAGGTGGATATCTTGGATGCGTGTGACTGGTTTGGGGAATCGACATTGAAAGAACATCTTTATTCTCTTTTATCGCAAAATCCTTCTTTCAAGGGATTCGATTAAATACAACAGTCCAGCCTGTAGTGATTTACGGGTTGGACTGTTTTGCTATCTGGGTAGCGTTCCTATCTTTGTTATACACTGTACTAAAAATGCGGGTTACGGCAATAACTGTAGCATTGCCTCCGGTTACGAACGAATCTAAATCGGCCTACGCTACGCATTTCATCTTCGCCCCATTTGCCACCAGATTGAACAACACTGTCATAGCAACTCTCTGCTAATGGTGATATGCATTATTGAATATGCCCATTACCCGTGACACTATGAGATTATTAACAGACTATTGTATAATTGTTGAATAGATATATGCCATCATTGATGGACAGTTTATTTTCTTGAGAAATTGTTCCAATAATTGTATAATCAAGATCAGATACAAAACACATTATTTAGAGGGGCAGATATGATGAAAATTCTACATACAGGAGATCTGCATCTGGGGCGAGAGTACAAGACTGTTGATTCCTCTGTAGCAGATTTTTACAGACAAGCTCGCCTGGATGCATTGGAGAATATTATCCAAATTGCAGGAAATGAGGACTGTGACTATATAGTTATAGCTGGCGATCTCTTTGATAGCCATAATCCACCCGCCTCGCTTATCAGCACCGTATGTGAGGCGCTTAACAAGTGCCCCTGTCCTGTACTGGTACTCCCAGGCAACCACGACTACTGCCAAAAAGACGACAAGCTGTGGGCCAGGGTGACGTCGACAGTGGATGACACCAAAATCAAAATTCTGGATCAGTGTGGTGTCTACAGTATAGGTGATGTAATATTTTATGCCTGCCCCTGCAATGATCGCTATTCCGACCACAACCAGTTGGCGTGGTTAAAAGATAATCAGACCCGTGACCCGAAAAAGCTCAATATCGGTATTGCCCACGGTGCCATTGAAGGGCTATCTTTTGACAATGCCGGAAAATACTATTTTATGGAGATGCGAGAGTTGGAGGGACTTGGTATGGACCTCTGGCTCATTGGTCATACTCACATCCCTTATCCTACTGGTGACACTGTTAGGGGGCAGCGTATCTTCAACGCTGGTACGCATCAGCAGACGGATATTTCAGATAACTCAGAGGGTTCAGTATTCGTAATTGACATCGACGATAACAAAAATGTAAAGGCCCGAAGAATCCGTACTGGTACTATCGCTTTTATATGTAAGGAGCTGATTCTTGTTCACGGTAAATCTTTGCAAGAAGCTCTGGAGAAAATAGTTAATAGCTTGGATGATCCAAAACATACCACTTTACGCCTTATAATAAGTGGTATTGCCCCAGCCGAAGAGTATACAAATCGGGCAAAAATCTACGATAGTATTAGCAAGAATATTTTATTCTTTGACCCCAAAGATTTCGATTTACAGCCGGAGTTTACCGCTGAAATGATTGATATGGAGACCGCAGAGGGCACACCAGAAAACGCTCTCCTGAAAGGATACTTAAATAACCCAGAGCTTCTCAACTTGGCGATGGATCTTGTACGAAACTGCAAGAAAGGAGGAAAGTAAGAATGAGAATTGACCATTATTCCTCTGAACAGTTTGCCGGAGTTCGAGACCATGACGTCAAATTTGAACCGGGTATGAATGTTGTTCTGGGCAACAATGAAACCGGTAAAAGTACTATGATTGCAGCCATTTTCTATGCTCTCACTCAAAGCACCAAGTTGGACAAACGAAGGGACTCTGCGTTTATTGAGCACTATTTTCCTACAAGAGGAGCCAAAACAATTGACTCCTCGGTAAGTTTTACCCAAAATGGTGAAAGCTATGTACTTACCAAACTGTGGGATATTACTGGACAAGATACCGGCTTCAAGTTGCGCCGAGTCGGCGGAGATACTTTGCGCGGCAATCAGGCTGAAGATGAACTGAAGTCTCTTATGCAGTTTGGGTTTTCTGTATATAGCAATCTCATTTTTGGACGCCAGAACCATGAAGAGGAAATCCTCCAATGGTGCTATAACTTCTTTGCCCAAAAAAGTGATGAAAGTGTCGATGCGGTTCGAAAACAAATTGGTTCTGCTGTTTCTGCTGCCAGTGGAATTTCTCCAGAAAAGATTATAGCAGAGATTGATAAGCGTTTAAGTAAGCTGGGAGATCGCTGGGATTTTGCCCGTAACGCACCAGAGAGAAAGACTGGTGCTGGAAGGCGGTGGGAAAAGGGCCTCGGCGATATCTTGAAGGCCTGGTACAACTTTGAAGATGCAGATAATGCCTACCAGGATGCAAAAGATGCTGAAAAGAGTATTGCATCCACAACCCGAAAGTTGGAAACCGCTAAGAGTGAGCAAGCTGATATCAAGGATAGGAAGGCAAAGCTACTCGAGCAAAAAGGCTCCGTCGACAATATTGCCAATCTCCAAGAACTCAAACACCAATCAGAACGCGCCTTAGATAAGGCAAGGAAGGCGCTTTTGGATTGGCCAATTCAGGAAGAGCGTGTCACAGAAGGCGAACGACTTCTTGCATTGAAAGAAGAAAGAGAGCGCAAAGAGAAAAAATCTGATTTAAAAAAGCGGATTTCCAAAATTAAAAAGATCAACGAGGAAATTAAAGAACTTCAACAAGACACAACCTCTTGGTCTGATTTCAAACGCGATTTTGAAGAGGCTTTAGATCTCGAAAATGATATTGCGTTGAACCGCGCTACTTTAAGCGCAGCAACTCTTCATGCCACAATAAAGATGGCAGGAAATCATATGGCCCAAGTTGATTTAGGCGGCAAGCTCCAATCAGTTAAAGAGCTTGATTGCAATGTCAGTGGTTATTTCAGCATGACGATTCCTGGTATTGCTGAAGTGCTTGTTGAACCACCTGAAATTGATGTCAAAAGTATCCAACAAAGAATTGAGGATGCACAACAAAGGATAGACGAGATTTTGGATGAGTACTGCGTCTCTGAGCTTTCTGCCCTCGAAGATTTATCCGAGGAATATGAAGAAGATATTGCAAAACTTGATAAAAAGAATACCGAACTTGAAGCCCTCCTGGATTCTAAAACCTTGGAAGAATACAGTCGTATGCTTGAGGAGATTGACGATGACCCCAGTATTCGCATTCCACACAATTTAGATGACCTCATTGAATCCTATCTAAGAGGCAACAGAGTGCTTGATGTAGCAATATCTCTTGCCAAGAATGCCATTAACGGGTATCAAGGGGAGTATTCCACCATTGATAGTCTAAAGGAAACTATCAACCACTTGGAAGCCAGCATAGAAAGCCAAGAAGACAGAATCGGAAAATTGTCCCTCCAAAGTGATATCTCTAAAGAGCAATTTGATATGTTGCTCAAAGAATGCAACGAGAAACTTCATACTCTGGACCGACAGATTGGTGAGTATCAAACTGTGCTGGGACAATTGGGTGAACCTGCCAATGTCGCTGACTTCGAATTTGAGAGAGACCGGCTGAAGGATGAGTGGGAGTCTCTAAAGCGAATGCACTGTAACTATCAAAAGATAAAAGAAGACTTCCTCGCATGCCAGAAGCAGGATGATCATCGCTTTGACGACTTCCATGCTAAATTCAATGAGTATCTTTCTGCCATTTCTGGCGATAGTCTCACTATGAACGATGACAACGGGTTACTCCTCACCAGTGGTCAAAATCCGGTTAATAAAGATATCCTTTCTGCTGGTACCAGAAAAACAGTATTGTTAGCTTTCCGTCTTGCTGTACTCAGCTACTATTTCCCGAATGGAGATGGTCTTATAGTTCTGGACGATGACCTGCTGGATATGGATCCGGATAGGCGGCTTCAAGCTGCAGCTCTTCTTAAATCTTTTTCTGAAAAGAACCAGATTATCTTCACAACTTGCGATCCTGCCATTGCTGAACTCTTGGGGGGCAATCAGATAAAAATCTGCAATAATGCTTAAAGCTCTTCTGGGATATGCTGTAAGCAATTCATTGCGATTTTAGCACAGATCAATATGTTTTGAGCTGCTTCAGCTTTTACACTTGACCACACAACCAGCCACAGACAGGGCCGGAACACCCGGAAATTCTGTATTTCAAAAGTGTTGGAAAATGTCTTGTTCAAAACGAAAATACCTGTAAATAGTTAAAAAAAGATTAGAAAAAATAAAAAGCCGGCGTTGACGTGCGGGAGGTCACAGGTTCAAGTCCTATATCGTCCACCATCAAAACCGCTGTTTTCAAAAGAAAACAGCGGTTTTTCTTAACTTTTTTGCGACATTTTCGGATTCAAGTCAACCGCTGACCACAGAACAAGCCACAGACAGAGAAAAAGGCCGCCCTTCTGGAATTACTCTCGAAGGGCGGTTTTCGTTCTTCAGCCTGCCTTTCTCCCGGCTCTCAGCGGAGCCAATTCCTTTTTCATGGCGGCGATCAGCTCCGCCAGCTTTTCCTCACATTCTTCTTCGGTAGCGGCGTAGATATTCCGGGCGATGCGTTTTCCGTTGACCTTGGGGGAATAGCGGCCTTCCCAGAGGTGGTCATTGATTTGGGTGACACACCCGGTTCCCGGCTTCCGGTATTTCCCCTTGACCGCCTGGAAAGTGGATGAGCCTGGTTTAGATTCGGCGTGCTTTGAGGATGGTTCCGCACCGGCGATCCCCCGGTCGATGCAGTCGGCGGCCTTCTGCCGCATCTCATCGGTCACATGGGCGTAGACATTTAGCGTCGTGGCACTGGAGACATGGCCGATGATGGTGGACAGAGTCTTGATAGGTGTCTACTGTGAAGCTGGCCTTAGTATGACCAAGGATTCCGGACAGGGTCTTGGCGTCCACTCCGTTCGCCAGCGCATGGGTGGCAAAGGTATGGCGCAGATCGTGAAACCGAAGGTCAGGCAGGCCAGTTTCCTCCAGGATGGCCTTTAAGCGCCGATAGGCACTTCCCGGACTGACTGGCCGCTCTGGGCGTAGGGGATCCGGAAAGATCCACTGTGTTACCGCAGATCGTTTTCGCTCACGCAGAAGGTTGTCTGTGCTGGATGGGAGCAGGATGGTTCGGGTCCCAGCATAGGTTTTGGTGGCCCCCTCCTCCACTCCGCCGCCTTTCTTGGCTCGGATCGTGCGGCATATTTTCAGCGTTCCGGCTGCTTCGTCAAAGTCCTCCCATTTTAATCCGCACAGTTCACCCCGCCGCAGCCCGGTGGTCAGCTCTGTGAGGAAGAAGTCACACCATATCTCATCCCGCTTGACCGCAGACTTTAGGATTTCCAACTGTTCATGGTTCAGGATGGTCTTTGCTTTATGCGTTACCTTGGGTGGGGTGACCGAGGCTGCCGGGTCCACCGGCAGCAACCCTTCCTCCACAGCCGTTTTTAGAGCATGATGTAGCGTGTTATGGACGCCGCGCACCGTGGTCGGACTTAATCCGGTACCATGCTCGCTGCCTTTGTTCCGGTTCCCACGCTCCATCAGCGTCTGGTAGAGAGACCGCAGATCTTCCGCCGAAAGTTTCAGCAGAGGTTTTTCGCCAATGTAAGGCTTGACATGGTTATCCAAATCTCTGCGGTAGACGTCCATAGTGGTGGATCGGATTCTGCCTGCCATATACTCCTCCAGCCAACGGTCCAGCCACTCCGAGAGGGTCATCCTGCACTCCTCCGTCAGATCCACACCTTGATAGGCGGTGATATTCTGCCGGAGCTTGGCGGTCAGCTCTTTTTGGGTTTCGGCGTAGAGGTAGCGGAAGATGGGATCGCCGTTTTCCTTGTGGCCGATGACGATGCGCCCCTCCCAGCGGCCATCCTCCCGCTTGCGGACCATGCCATCACCAGATGGTCTTCGCTTTGCCATGTTTTTTTCACCTCCGAGGTTTTATCTTTGATTTGCATCGCAGGACTTGCGTGGCCTACCGGATGGGTAGCTGCTTTGTTTCCCTCTCCATTCATCTCTGCGGAGCAGTTCCACCAGACTGCCATCGTCCTCGTCCAGCGCTTCCAGAATCAGACGCATTCCCAGACGGAAGCCCAGGATGAAATTCTCCAGAGCCAGCGTGCTGCCGATCTCGTTTTCCGCGTTGATGAGCCGCAGCAGCAGACTGTGGGCTTCGCCCTCCAGCAGCTTGGTGAGTTGCTCCTCGCACTCCTGAGACTGCTCCATCGCTTTCATCAGGGACGTGCCGGAACGGATCTGGCGGTCGTATGGCGTGATGTTCCCGTAGTACAGATCTTCCAGTGTTTCTCGCATGATGTGTACCTCCTCTCCTTGTCAGCAACACACCATACCACAGAAACGGAAAATAGCCACTGGAACCTCGTTTTATTATCAGAACATTCACAATTTTAAACAGTCGCAAATTGCAAGTGCAAGTTGGACACCTGCACGGTAGAACTTAGTGAATCAGAGCGACGGTCAGGATGGAAGCCGCTGGCTTCCGTCCTGGGCGATGCTGCCGCAGCCTTCG
>OKSH01002803.1_pt1 | contig 12245 bp, 11 predicted proteins | sample 1601231 | NCBI WGS metagenome assembly OKSH01 (sample SAMEA3541596, study PRJEB24748) | human gut metagenome | biome: human gut; feature: human-associated habitat; material: faeces | place: China | collected 2012 | reverse complement strand
CGGCCGGATTCCCCCCTCACGACAACCTCCAACCGGGGACGGAAGACTCAGCCAGCCCCCTCACCACACCGGACATAGTCCGTTCCGGCCGCGTCCCCCACACCTCAGTTAAATCTCCAATCAAGATTCAGCCGTCTCCCCATCTGAACTGTTACAGTCTTTCTTCTTATTAAGATTCCGTCCCTCTAAAACTACCCGCCAAAGCCCGGGCTTTCAAAGCTTTATACCTTCCTGGCGCAATATACCCGGCTTATTCTGAGTGTTACACCCGCTATTTTATTACATCTTTTATAATTTATTCTTAGAATCCCTTTATTTTTTAGTAAATCCGTATTACAATAAGCTTAATTACAGAAAGGAGTCTTATTATGGCAAAAAAACACTTTGGACGATTTTTAGCATTTGCGGCTATTGCGGGTGCGGCTGCGGCAGGAATCTCCTATTTCTTACAGTACAAATCGTTCCATAAAGAACTGGATGAAGAGTTCCACGATTTTGAAGATGATTTTGATGAATTTGAAGATACAGACGATAACAGCAGCACCGTAACACGCAATTATGTTTCCCTTACCCCTGACAGGAAGAATGAGGAAGCAACAGACGGCCGCAACGATGAAGGGTCTGATGTGACGGCAGACGAAGAAGTATCCGCTCTCTCCGGAGAGACACCTTCCGGTGAACAGGAGTCAGTTCCTGAAGAAGCCGAAGACAGAAAAGAAGCTGAAGTTTCCGTGGAGGAGGACAAAAACATCCCGGCCGATACCACCGTGACTGTTGAAGAGATGACCGAATAAGACGGAGGAACAGCACACATGATACAGAGCCTCCTTCGCTCCATGGAACTTCTGGAGCTTCTGAAAGAGACAAATCATAAATACTCCATTGCTGAGCTGTCGGAAGCCACAGGCCTTCCGCCCAGCACGATTCACAGAATCCTCCAGACGTTCTGCGAAAAGAAATATGTGATCCGCGATGAGCATGCCCATACCTACCAGTTGGGTCCCGCATTGATTTCACTTGGACGGGCCGCTGCCAACAATGTCCGTATTCAGGAAGCCGCACTGCCGATTCTCAAGAATCTTTCCTATAATACAAGGGAAGATTCCTATCTGATTATTCAGGTGGGCGACAAAGGGCTGGTCCTGGATAAGATGGACGGGCCTAACCATCTGAAGGTTGTGGAGGAATTCGGATATGAGATGGATCTCCACTGCGGCGCGATCCGCAAAGTACTCCTGGCTTACCAGGAGCCGAAATATATCGATTATTATCTGAACAATATTCTGGACCGGCCGGAATCGTTTCCGCAAATCAGCCGCGGCGCCCTGGCTTCCGAACTGAAAACAATACGGGAGATGGGAATTGCCGTATCCCACGGTGAATATGTTCACGATGCGGTCGGAATCGGCGCTCCTATTTTCGGGATAGAAGGCAGGGTTTCCGCATCGGTCGGCATCATCGCCCCCTACTCCAGAGTGGCGGACGACACCCACCTTCATCATCTTGAGGAGCAGGTTAAACACAGCGCCGCCGAATTATCCTATTATATGGGACATACATTTCAGAAAAACTGCTGATACAGTCAAGACAGGAGAAGCCGCTTAAACAAAAGCAGATTCTCCTGTCTTTTTACGTATACAGCTGAGGGATTCTTCTCAGGAATTTGGCACTCTCCGTCCGCATCACTTCCCATGTATAGCTGCTCGAACCCGCGGAGGATGACGAAGTCACAAGGGGGCGCTTTTCCTTCGGGGAGCAGAAGGCCCGGCCGGCCCGGTCATTGCCTCTTTCTTGCTGTCCTTCGTCATGGCGGCAATTGTCATCCGTCTCTTCCCTCTGAGGGGGATGCCGGATACCTTTATAGACGGAACAGAACGGGAAGGCGAAGAACGCAGAAAATTCAGCCTGTCCTTATTCCGCCATGGATATAAGGCCGCCCTAAAAAAAGCGGAAGATACGCCTGTTTCATCGGTTTTTGCAAAAGCTCTGTTGGAAGTGCTTGTTTTTGCCCAGAAAATTTCGGCCTATATAATGGCAATCTCCTCCATCACCTTTCTCCTGATAGAATACACTTCGCTGTTTAATATTCTGGGGGTTCCATTTATACCTGTCCTGAAATTATGCCAGGTCCCCAACGCCGCAGAAATTGCCCCAGCCATGATCCTTGGGCTGGCAGAGATAGCCATCCCCGCCACATTCATATCAACACTGTCCATTTCCGTGGAAGCCGCCTTCTTCGTAATAGTCGTATCTGCGCTTCAGATTATCATGTTTTCCAACAGCGCCGTATCTATTATGGAGTCAGAAATTCCGCTGGGGATTGGTAAGCTTATCCTAATCTTTTTTATCAGGACACTGATTGCCATACCAATTGTTTCGGTCGTGATGCATATCCTGTTCTGACAATCAGGAGCTTTTCGTACTTTCCTATAAGCGAAAAAAAGTGACCAGCCGGGGAGCTGGTCACTTTAAGGAGAAGGTATTTCGTTCTTATGGGGTGTAGCAAAAACTATATAATGTATTGGGGGGGGGTTACGAGTATTATAATAGCATACTCTATCAAAAAAGTGTGCACAAAGATTTTCTTTTTTCATAACTTTTTTGTACCATTTTGAATAAAACCGTTCACCCAAAGTGACAGTTCATCTGTCTGAACTGTTACTACTCAAATCCAAGCGCCTTCATTTTCGAATCAATCCGCTCTCTGCCACTGAAGGAAAAAGCCGCTTTCTGCACGGCTCCCTCGTCGGCCGTCAGAAACATGACCATTTCTTCCTTATCAATTACGGCTGTAACGGTGTACGTCTTTCCTCCAAAATCAACCTGACAGCCCGCCGTATCCACCGAACCGAACAGGGACCATGAAAGCTCTCTTGTAAGGACACAATCCTTTTTTCCCATGACCGATTCGTAAGAACCGCTTAACACTTTTGCCGGAAATGCCAGGGAAACAGGGCCATTGACATAAACCGTTCCTGCGCCCGCTTTTTTGCCGGACAGCGGCTCTTTTACATTCCCGGCCTCTCCGTACCGCCATCCTGCTATATTGAGCAGCCCTGTCATCCCTCCCTTCTCCCGTTCCCTTATTTCCTCCAGCTCCTCCATCGTAACACTCTGAAGCTGAAGGTCCCGCTCCGTGCGGACCTGGGCATCGCCGGTTCTGCTTCCGGCTGCTGCCGTCAGCATTCCTGTTCCTGATAAAAGAAGGAGGACTACAGCCAGAATCTTTTTTCCATATTTCATTTAGTTCTCCTCCCTTTCATTTCCGATTTCTGTATAGGTATCAGCTTCCTTTGCCCGGAAGCTCCGTCATCAGGCGCACCCGGTCGCCTTCCCCGATCACCCGGTCACTGTCGGTGATAACCGGTTCCTCGGCCATAAGGGGGCCTTCTACGGCCGCCACCGTATCGCCGCCTGCCAGAAGCTCCACCTCCACCTTTGCCGCCTTATATTCTTCTCCCAGGATGGTCTTCTGTTTTCTCAGCACAAGACAATAATATCCGTTTACATCTTTTCTGAGAGCCTTTACCGGAATCACCTGCCTGTAGACCTCTCCGCTTCTCAGACACTCAAAATATGCCTTTTCTCCCAGTACACCATATCCTGCCGGAAGGCTCGCAGTAAAAGAACCGGTCTCCTGGCTGGTGACCAGATCCACCTGTTCGACATACGCCTGGATTCTTTCGTCGCTTCCCGCCATCCTCACCTGCAGTTCATCGCCGGTTCTCAGTATTTCATCATCCTCCCTGTCAAAGGTTCCGCGAAGCTTCAGCAACCCGGTGGACAGGACAACCCGCTCTGTTCCGGCTATGTCTTTTCCCGCCTCAATCTCCACGGTGCTGACCGTACCATCGCAGGGAGCATAAACCATGCCCTGGTTTTCCATCAGTATTCGCAGTTCTTCTTTTTCTTCCTTCAGTTCTTCCAAATCAAGCTGCTTTGCTTCAATCCTGAGCGCCGACAGCTTCTTTGCCTGCTCCGCACCGAGCGCAGCCGCATGATCCTCCTTCGCAGCATTCTGCAGCTCCATCCGTGCCGACTCTACTGCCCACTCTGCCTGTATTCTTGCATCCTCGGCCGACTCCAGGGCCTTTGCTTCCTGTGTAACGGCCGACTCATAATTCTCTTTTAAGGCCAGCTTGGCGCTGTCCGCCTCGCGGCCGGCCCGATCAAAGATATCGCCCTTGTCGCTCATTTCTTCCCTGGCCCGGTCTATCTTAAGATCCCAGCTTTCCTCCTCGGAATCCAAATCTTCCTCATAACGGTCCAGCAGTTCCCGGAGTTCTTCCAACTCGTCTTCATCCGGCTCCTCCTGTTTCTCCAATTTCTCTATCTTTTTTTCCGTGTCCTTTATCTTTCTTTTTATCTCCCGGATCTGTGAATCGCGCTGCAGTTTTGCCGACTCATAGTCCGTCCGGCTCTGGTCATAATCGTTCCGGCTCTGGTTTAAAAGTTCGTCCTCCGACAGTTCGAGCCGCAATTCATAATGTTCTTTGATTTTTTCCATGTTGAGATTATATTCGGCTTCCGCCTGAGCTTTCTTCCCATTCTGGCGTTCCAGTGCCTTTTCGGCCATTGCCAGGGACTGGAGCGCTGCCTCTGCCCTTGTCACTCCCGTAAAACTGTCTGAGCCGATACGCTCTCCCTCGATTTCCAGTTCCATTTTTTTGATCTCTTTTTGCAGCCTCCTCATCTTGTCTTCCAGGGATTCTGCCGAATAAGAAAACAGTGGTTCTCCGGCCTTCACGGCTGTCCCGGCCATAGCTTCGACTTTCTCTACGTTCAGTTCCTTAATCAGGGAAATTGCCTGCGTTTCTCCCGCCTCCACACTGCAGTCCCCATCCACAGTTTTCATCACGGTCCCCTGATTCGCATAGGCGATACTGACTTTTGCCGTCTCGTAAACATCAATCACCCTGGATAATATCGTAAAAAAAACCATGCATGCAAAAAAGCAGATCAGTAGGCGGCGGTACAAATTTCTTTTCATTTTTTCTTTCTCATCCATACGGCTTCCCCCGACTCCTAATCTTTTTTCGTGTTCCCTATTCCTTGATACCGGATGAGGCAATCCCCTCCTCCAGATAGGTCTGCCCGTTGAGGTACAAAAGCAGCGGAGGCGCCATTGTCACCAGCCCCGCCACAAAGGCCAGGGACGCATTGTCCGCCGTCACATTCGGCAGATAAAGCGATAAAGGCCAAAGCTGCTTATTCTTTAAAAATGTCAGCGGCTGTTCCAGTGCATTCCAGTATTCAAAAAAATCCAGAAGCAGGGCTGTCATAATTCCGGGAAATCCCATCGGAACGCCAATCCTCAGGAATATCGTCCACTCGCCTCCCCCGTCTATCCGGGCCGCCTCCAGAAATGATTTCGGGATCGATTCAAAGAATTTCTCCATGATATAGACAGGAAAGGTGGAGAATATTCCAGGCAGTATAACCGCCAGATGTGTGTCCAGTATCCTGAAACGGTCCAGGACCAGATAGGATGGAACCATCATTACCTGGAACGGCATGACAAGAAGAATCAGATACAGCAGAAAAATCGTTTTTTTAAACCGGAAATCATACCTCGCAAATGCCCAGGCGGCCGGCATGCCTACCAGAAGCTGTCCTGCCAGGACGCAAAGCACCTGCAGGCATGAATTCCAAAACATAACAAAGAAGCCGGGTGAGCGTAGAAACAAATCCGCATAAGGTTTTAAAGACGGAAAATCAGGAACCAGAGCCGGAAGCACCGGCTCTCTTCCCAGTTCCAGAACAGCGAGATACCGCCGCGCCAGTTCATCCTCCGGCATAAATGACGCCGCCGCCATCAGAAGAAGCGGAAACAGGACAAAAAGCAGGCAGATAACCAGCAGGAAAGCTCCCACCAGCTTTTTCGGGGACGGCGTTTTAAAACGCCTCTGTTTTCTCACCATTATTCATCTCCTCCCGCCCTGATGACAAAGGGAATCAGAAAAATACCGATTACAATGGTTAAAAGGACTGCCGCCGCACACATTTTCTGCACGTCCAGATTTAAAAACCAGTGATTAAATAAATGCTGGAGCAGGTAAATCCTGTCGTTTGGATAAGATCCGGCCACGATATATGCCTCCCGGAATACCTTGAAGGAGTTGATCACAGCCAAAAACAGGATCATCCCTGCCGCCTTCCTCACCTGGGGAATCGTGATGTATAGAAGCTTTTGCAGCCAGCCGGCTCCATCCACCTCTGCCGCCTCGTAAAGCTCATCCGATATCCCTCCCAGCGCCGCCAGCCACAGGAGCATCTGATATCCGGTGTTTTTCCACAAATATGCGAATATAAGCACCGAAAAAGAAGCGGGGCCGTAAATCCAGTCGGTCTGAAGACCGAACAGTTCATTTATAATTCCCTGTTCGCAGAATACCATCCTCCACAGAAGAACAACGGACGCTGCCGGCACTGCGACCGGCAGGACCAGGACTGTTTTAAAAAAACTCTTTTTCCGGCTGTACTGGTAAACCAGCAGGGACAGGAAAAAGGATACCGCCATCAGAAGCGGCAGCGCTGTCCCCATAAACCGCACGGTATTCACAGCCGCCAGGCGGAATGCCTGATTGGCCAGAACCCCCCGATAGACGCCAAGCCCTACAAAGTCTATTCCTCTGCTGTCAAAAAATGAGCGTCTCAGCGCATCACCGAACGGAATCATGACAAATACCAGCACCCCCAGCAGGCTGGGGGCCAGAAACAGCCAGGCCCCTGTAGTTTTTGCCGCTTTTTTACTACTCTCTCTCATTGACATAAAGCTTCATCTTGCTTTCGATCGTCTGAACCGCATTTTCTATCGTTCCCTTCCCACTCAGATAATCTCTGGAACCATCCACAATCATGTCTATAATCTGCGTTTCGACTATGGCCGGCACGCTCACGGTGCGCACAATCGCAAGAATCATATCGCGGTCTGCCTGTTTTGGCCATTCTCCCTCGAGGGCAATCCCTTCCCCGCCCATGCTCATAGAGACACTGACTGATTTCTCCATACCGCTCCACTTGTCAAGGCTGCTGCTTCTGACGGAAAACCCGTCCCTCAGTGATTCGTCCTGCACCTCTGTGCCGAATAAAACGCGGAGGAATTCTTCTGCATTCTCCTTATTTCCGGTTGATGCATTGATGCCTGCCACAACACTCGGAATATAGATTCCGCCAATTGATTCAAAACTGCTGCCGTTTATCTCCGCTGCTGATAACGGGAGCATGGCGCTGTCGATTGAATCGAGGATTTCGGCTGCTGCCGCACATCTGCCTGATGCAAGATTAAAATCACTCTGCCGGCCGAAACCGTATGGTATTACCGTATTGTTTACTTTCAGACGGTCCATGTCGGCCTGGTCATAGCTTACCTGCACATTTCCCTTCTCACCGGCGCTCTTTACTCCGGTAAGCCAGCGGGTCAGTGCATCGCCGTCAACGGTTCCGTTGTCGTTAAACAATTTATTAAAACAGGTATATGCGGTCATGTTAAGGATATTTTCGTAAATATCCGGCGCGAAAAGTGTCGGTGTTTTATCGTATGCAGCCATCAGTTCCGGATCCTGGAACGCTGCGACAGCATCCTCCCCGCCATATATCACAGGCACCTTGATACGGGCCGGCATATAATAAATCTTCCCGTCTTCTCCTGTAAACCCTCCCCTTACATTGGGCAGGTAATCATCCTTATCCTTCTCAAAGAGACTGCTTAAGTCCGCCAGAATACCCTTATTTTTATATGTTTCCATCGGAAGTCCGTCCAGTATCAGGACATCGGCGCCTTTTCCATTCAAAAGCTCCGTATTGAGGGCGCGGATCACATCTTCCGTCACCTTCCCATACTCGTCCTCTACGGCAATCCTGTAATCCACCTTTATCTGAGGATTATTCTTCTGAAGGATGGCCGCTGCCTGGCGGACCGTATAGCTGTCTTTCAGGGAGTAGACCGTCAGTGTTTCAGGCGGCACCGTGTCTACCGTCTCGTCATAGTAATAATGAATAAGCTTCATCCTGGAATTTGAGGTCGAATAAATGCCGTAAAAATCATTGTCCGTCCCCTGAAAAAATTTCATCAGGTACATATCCTGCCGTCCCATGGAATTCAGGCTTCCGTCGATTAACTGCTCCCAAAGCGTGCCGTTTCTTCCGATATGGTAAAGTCCGGTCGCATCTGCAACATAAATGCCGCCTTCCTCATCGGTAAAGACAGGCATCTGGCCTATCATCATATTGCTGCCTGAGCCATTTTCCGGCATATTATAACGCTCTGTAATCCTTCCGGTTGTGATATTATACCGTACAAGCTGCTGGTTACTCATCGTCACGTACTCATCGCCTGTCAGGCAGGCCGGAATCCTGACATCCAGTCCAATAAAATCCTGGGCCAGTGTAACGCTCTTCTTTCCGTCAGGCAGATAGACATTAGCCTCCGAGCTCTCTGAAACCAAAATCTCTCCGCCTGGCCCAATTCCTATAAAATCGGGGATTACTCCATAACCGCGGCCTTCCTGAATTTTAAACACCTCCGGAAGCAGTTCCTGAACTGTTCCGTCTTCCTGTACCGTCCAGAGATGGAACGTGTAATTTTCCTGGTCGAATCCCCCAAAATAAAGCTTTTCATTTTGATCCATGAACATTTTTGCCGGTCTGATATTACCAAGCGGCGCTATAGCCTCGCCTTTTGTCCAGGAGGAAGCCGCATCATAGCTGTAGAATCTGTCATTCCCCTCTTCATCGGGGATAGCAAACAGCAGGCTCTTGTCCTTCTTTTGTACCACACCCACATAACCGTTCTCTGCAATTTCTTCAGGAAGCGCAATCTCTTCTTCCATGTAACGGCCTTTGGCCGCCTGACCTCCCGGCGCTCCGCTCTCCGCGGACTGGGACGCTGCTCCGGTGCCGGACTGTGTCCCGGATGATGTGCCGCTGCTGCAGGCCGTCAGTAACGACATAGCGCCCAACATGAGCGCTCCGGCCGCTGCGGTAAACATTCTTCCCCGTTTCCCGACTTGTTTTCTTTTTTTATTTATCGCGTATTGAACTATGCTGTTTTTCATAAATCTCCTCCTGATTTGGTCTGCATATGTTATATCTTTATTTTACAATCTGATTCTCTAAAAAAACTGGAAAAAACTCCTTTTATTTTTTAGATTTTTTAGAGATTTGTGTGCTAAACTTAATGATAAGGTAAAGTTTCGAAATACAGAACACATTTTTTCACATTTAGATACAGGAACAGGATGGGGATATGAAAATATTATTGATAGAAGATGATGAAGTCTTATGTAAAACAATTCAGATGTCGCTGACGAAAGCCGGATATGACACGGAAATCTGTCATACGGGAACCGACGGCTTTCTCTATGCCTGCTCCGGCGCATATGACTGCCTGATTATCGACCGGATGCTGCCGGAAATGGACGGCCTTACTCTTTTACAGGCACTGAGAAGGCGTAAAATCCAGACACCGGCCATCTTTTCCACTGCGCTAGACGGGTTAAATGACCGGATTAACGGGCTTGACGCCGGAGCCGACGATTACATTGCAAAACCCTACGCTATAGAAGAGCTGCTGGCCAGAATACGGGCTGTCACAAGAAGGCTGGGACGTATTGAGGAAGAGTGTACCCTCACCTTTGAGGATCTCGTTTTTTTGCCGGAGCACAGAGAACTGCGGTATCAGAATGCATCTGTCTCCCTCTCCAAAAAAGAATCCTCCCTCCTGGAATATTTTTTCAGAAATCCCGGCAGGACACTGAACCGCGAAGTAATTCTGGGCTATGTCTGGGGGGCCTCCAGCGAAGTGGAGGATGGAAATCTCGACAATTACATTTACTTCCTGCGCCGGAGGCTGCGCACGCTGAATGCTCCCGTCAAAATTACTACGGTTCATGGAGTTGGCTACCGATTGGAAAAAAATAATTAAGCAGGTGAGGACGCTGCCGGAACGGCCGGCGGACGGGGTGGTGGGATTGGGTATATGAGTCTTTGGTCCCGGCTTGAGGATTGTCGTGATGGGGGAATCCGGTCAGAATGAATTCCTTCGGGGACCGCTTGCGCTCTTTGGAGTGCGCAGCGGTGCTAGGCTCGTAAAAAACCTCGCCAATCACCGGCGGACTCCTATGTCCCCTGCGGAATTGATTCTGCCTCCTTCCCCCCGGGAAGAGGATCGGCGGGACCAACGACTCCGCCAAGGATATCGGCCCCGTCCGCTGGCCTGCGGCGGCTGAGTGTCTCACGCTTTAAGTGGTGATGGGGGGCCTTGTCGCGGCCACCAGATATTACTTGACTTGACAATCTGGGACCTGACCGGATGAACGTAGTGGCTGCGACAAGTTCCTCACCCCCTTGAGGCAAGAGGACAATCAGCCGCCGGAACGGACAGCGGACAGCGCGATAACCTGGATCTGAGTCTTTGGTCCCGCCGATCATCTTACCGGGGGGAAGGAGGCGAAATCAATTCCGCAGGGGACATAGGAGTCCGACAGTGCTTAGCGAGGTCCTTCACGAGCTTAGCACTGCTTCGCACTCCAAAGAGCGCAAGCGGTCCCCGAAGGAATTCATTCTGACCGGATTCCCCTTTCACGACAATCTTCAATCCGGGCCCAAAGACTCATATACCAATCCCCCGTCCGCCGGCCGTTCCGGCGGCGTCCTCATCGGCTCAATCAAATCGCTATGAAAGGATAACCATGTTTAAGAAGGTACAAAAACAGTTGACAATACTCTACACTGTCCTTACCGGCAGTATACTTATCATACTTCTGGCCTTTATTTCTTACCGCAATATTTCGATCAGGGAGCAGCAGCAGGAGACTGACTTCCATAACCTCTGGTTCTCGGTCAGCTCCCGCCTGCAGTCCTACTCCTTCATCAGCGACGCTTATCTGGCGCAGATGGAAGTCACAAACCAGGCCGTTATTTATATAGAAGAGAATAGTTCGCCCCTCTTCTTCTCCGGCGCATGGACGCCTCCGACTGAGAGAGAACAGCTTATAAAAGCGGCAGTCACTGCGGCCGGACAGGAAGGTGTGGATCCCACACGCCCGCCTGTCTCGTCCTCCGCCAGCCAGACCAGCCTGCTCCGCATCCAGGGCCGCAAAGGCGATTGGTATTACGGGCGTGTTATGGTGCTGCCCACAGCGAAGGGCGCTAAAAGCCTTCTGATGCTCTCCTATATTACACCGCGATCCGTCCTGCTGCGCCAGGGTCTTTCACTCTTTGTCCTGACCGGAGCGGCCGGAATTCTCGGCATCCTGGTTATCAGCTGGTTTCTGACCGGGCGGGCGCTTCAGCCTGCAAGGGATGGAATCCGGAAGCAGAATGAATTTGTCGCAGCCGCCTCACATGAACTGCGTTCCCCTCTGGCCGTCATCCGCTCCAGTCTCTCTGCGCTGGAAAGTGAACTTCCCGGGGAAACAGGCAATCAGAATCAAACGGTCACACTGAGACAGCTCATAAAAAATTCCGACAGGGAATGCCGCAGAATGGCGAGACTAGTGGGGGATATGCTGCTTCTGGCGTCCTCCGACGCCGGAAACTGGGAACTTCACTACACACAGACTGAACCGGATACGCTTCTGATTGAAGCCTATGAAGCTTTCCTCCCGCTTTGCAGGGAAAAAAATATAAACCTCATACTGGAGCTTCCAAAGGAACCGTTCCCGCCGCTTCTTGCCGACCGGCAGAGACTGGAGCAGGTTATCACGATTCTCCTCGACAATGCCATCTCCTATACTCCGGCCGGAAAGGAAGTACGGCTGAAAATGTATAAAAAAGAAGGCAGCAGGCGGATCAGCGCCGGTTATTTCAGAACCGTAATTGAAGTTGCCGACACCGGAAAAGGGGTGCCCGATGAGATGAAGCAGAGAATTTTTGACCGTTTTTACCGGGGAGATGCCTCAAGAAAAGATAAAAAACATTTTGGACTGGGACTCAGCATTGCAAAAGAGCTGACAGAGATGCACGGCGGAACTCTGGCCGTCCACGATAATCCGGGCGGCGGCAGCCGGTTTGTTGTGACGCTTACCCTGCAGCAGGCATGATGTCTTCCCGTTTATGAGATATGCGTTTGACAAAGTAAAAATGTGCTTGTTGCGATTATTTGATATTTTGTTTGACTTACCTACTGCTCCTAACATACAATTAAATCAGAAACCGGAGGCCAGTATTTCACCTATCTTTATAGAAAAAAGCATTCTGGTAATATGTCAAGAACTTTTTGAAGAAGATTTTGATATGTTTTT
>OKSH01002790.1_pt1 | contig 12284 bp, 10 predicted proteins | sample 1601231 | NCBI WGS metagenome assembly OKSH01 (sample SAMEA3541596, study PRJEB24748) | human gut metagenome | biome: human gut; feature: human-associated habitat; material: faeces | place: China | collected 2012 | reverse complement strand
CCATGCCGCCATCTGATAAAATTTAATTAACATTAGGTATTGCCCGAAAAAGAAAGGATAAGTTTATGAATTATAAAATTGTCGGAGAACCATTACCAGCAGTAATCTGTGACTTGGACTCAGGTGAAGCCCTAATAACAGAAAGTGGAGCGATGAGCTGGATGACACCGAATATGAAGATGGAAACCACCAGCAACGGCGGAATCGGAAAAGCTCTAGGCAGAATGTTCTCAGGGGATACCCTTTTTCAGAACAGATACACTGCCCAGGGCGGTCCGGGTCAAATTGCCTTTGCCTCCTGTTTTCCCGGTTCCATCAAAGTCTTTGATATCGCCCCAGGAAAGGAAATGATTGTTCAGAAAAGCGCATTTCTTGCCAGTGAGGCCAGCGTAAACCTTTCAATTTTCTTTCAGAAAAAAATCGGTGCCGGCTTCTTTGGAGGCGAAGGTTTTATTATGCAGAAATTGTCAGGTCATGGTACTGTTTTTGTAGAAATTGACGGATATGCTGTGGAATACAATCTTGCAGCGGGCCAGTCTATGGTCGTAGATACTGGGTATCTGGCCGCTATGGACTCTACTTGTTCCATGGAAATCGTTTCTGTTCCTGGCGTTAAGAATATGCTCTTCGGCGGAGAAGGCGTATTCAACACGGTCGTCAAAGGTCCTGGAAAAATCATCTTACAGACTATGCCAATCAACGTAGTTGCAGGCGCTGTAAGGCCGTTTATTCCGACATCCAACTAAAGACGCCACCAAAAAGACTGCTATCTCAGCAGTCTTTTTCTTCTATATATTTCAATGCCGCCACGTAGAGCGTAATGAGCGCCGACGATAGTATCATACTGGCAAAGATGTCAGTAAACCAGTGGACGCCTGATAAAAGCCGACCAACTACAGTCAGTCCTATGACGAGAACGGCCGCTGCATCACCTGCTGCCAGCCATCCTCTTTTCTCTTTCAGGTAGTGATGCATCTGCATCATCGCAGTAACCATGACGCAGATGATAAGCATGGTATGAGACGACGGATAAGACGCGTCTAGTTCCTCCGTCAAAATCACTGGCCTGTAATTGATGACGAGAAATTCAAAAACCGCATACACGATTAATACAATAAAGTAGAATCCCCCCAGCAGCAAAATCCTCTCGTCTACCTTTTGGAGGGTTCGTCTTCTAATGAGCTGCACCAAACCCAGTATGGCAAAGGCAAAGATGACCGCCACCGCCACAAAACCAAGCCAGCTGGTAACAACATACCAGAGGCGGCTCGTTCCCAGGTGTTGAAAGAAAAAATGGTTGATTGTTGCAAACCCCACTTCAGATCCTCGCGGACCGATGGGTTTTACGTCGATGATTTTCACCAAAACGGTAAAGATGATAAACGACAGGAATAACATCCCTGTCACGATGAAATATGTTTTTGATTTTCTCTGCATAGTAATTTTCCCTTTCTTTCTACTGCATTCATTATTTGCAAACTAAGCCAGGATTATCAATGCAATATAAAAAAGGGATTGAAATCAAGGCACTTCGCAATGCACATTATCTGCCTGCGCAGCACCTCTACATCAATATTTTTGTGGTAATGAAAACGCTTCTTTTAGAACGATCTGCAGAAGCTGCTCTTTGTCGTTCTCCACTTTCCCTTTCATAACCGCCTGCAGAAGATACTCTAAACTCTCACCGATAGCCTTGCCCGGTTCTATCCCCGCAGCAATCAAGTCCCTGCCATTTACCGCCAGCTGTCCGACGCTGTAGCACTGTCCTGACTGCAAAATTTCTTCAAGTTCTGGAAGTCTGCCCAAGGTTTCAAAATACATTCTGCTTATCTCTTCGCCATGGCGATATAAAAGTTTTTTGACTGCGAATCCCCCCTCTGGCGGTGCTTCTCGCAATAAACCTGCCACCACCGCCGCTGTTTTGATGGTATGATTATCATATTTCAGCTGGCGCAGCGCAGCCTCTGTCTTTTCTGGAAACAACATCGCCAGGCGTACTGGTAATTTCTTTGGAGCATGGCACACTGACACTGCCCTTAATCCCGGTGCAGCTATTTTGATGATGTCCCCAAATTCCTGTAGAACCTTATCGGCAGAACTTCCCAGAATCAGCTTCGATAGTTCTACGTTGATTCGTTCCGCAGATACCTTTCTGATCCGTTCTGCACACTGCCTCATAGCCTCTGCACTCCCCTTTTCAATCTGAAAGCCCAGAACAGATGCGAATCGCAATCCCCGCAGAATACGCAAAGAATCTTCTTCAAATCGCTTTACAGGCTCTCCCACGCATCGGATCAGCCTGTTCGCAATGGCCTTTTGTCCATCAAAAGGGTCCCGCAATCCGTCTTTCGGGTGATAAGCGATGGCGTTCATGGTGAAATCTCTGCGCGCCAGATCCTCTGTCAAATCGTCTGTGAACACTACTTTTTGAGGATGGCGGTTGTCCAGATACTCTCCGTCAATGCGGTAAGTAGTGATTTCTACTGAACCGCCGCTGGTCAAAACTGCCACAGTCCCATGCTTCATTCCGATGTCGATAGTCTTATAGCCACTAAAAGCGTCTTTGATCTGCTCCGGCTTTGCCGAAGTGCAGACATCCCAATCTGCTGGTTTTTTTCCCATCAAAGCGTCTCTGACGCAGCCACCGACAATAAAGCCTTGATGACCTGCATTCTCCAAAGCCAACAAAGCACTGTTTACGTAATCCGGTATATTGATGTTCACTCTATGACAGCCTCCAAATCCAGCATATCTCTGACGATTTCTATCGACAGATTAAGCTCTGTGGCAATTTCCTCTGGTGTTTTCCCCTTAGCTGAAAGACCGAGCGCTTGTTTCATCTGTTGAACGCCTGTGACAATACCTTCTGCTCTTCCTTCCATTCTTCCTTCTGCTCTTCCTTCCGTTCTTCCTTCTGCTCTTCCTTCTGCAAGGCCTTCCCTGCGGGCATGGACCTTCATGGTCGCTATATCATGTGCAGCCTTCTCTTCCCGTTCCAGCATCTCCCTTGCAAGATCGCTTTCGGTCACCTTCTTATATACATGTTCTGACATCTGAACCGCCTCCTCCCCGCTGTCCAACAGCTGGTTCACATAGTCCTCCATCTGCGGGTCGCTGCAGTATTTCATGTAGGCTGCAAACCTCTCCAAGGGATCCAGTTCCTCCACCGGCCTGTCTGCCGAAACTTTGCCCAGTTCCACAAAGTGCATGGCAAGCCTGTCGGTCAGCGGATGGCCTGTATCTTCCTCTTTGACCAGGAACCTCGTATGGATGCCCGGTATGTCTGGAAAGAGTACCCTGTCCACAAAGGAGATGACTATGCTTTTCTTCATTTTATCATAGTCTTCCCCTTCTTCCAATGCCGAATTCACCATTTTTCCGCCATAAAAGAGCGAACGCTCTGGATAGAATGGCAGTCTGCCATTCTGCATCTCCACGTCGATCAGTTCGCCCGATGACGTCTCGCACTTGATGTCCATGACGGTGGGCTTGTCGCCGATGACAAAGCCCTTCTGGACCGGGTTCAGGAGTCTGACCTCGATAATGGGGTCGTCCTTCCTGTCCAGAACCACATTGAGCAGCGCGATCAGCGCCCGTTTCGATTCTTCTGTGTCCATACCGTAGACCCAGTAAAACACCTGGTCACTGGTCAGTTTGAATCTGCTCCGATAATTATTTTCAAAAAGTTTCATTCCCGCTCCTCACCTCCTCGTCTTCCTTTCCAATAAAGATAACATCGCTGTATGGGGAATACAAGGGAATTACAGCTTCACGTCATTTTTTGAACTTATTTTGTACGTTTTTGATATATTTCTGTAAACCCCTGGCAGCAGTTGGGAGCGGAAAGGAAAAACCAGCCACGCTCTAGGTGAGTTATGACTGGTTTTGCTGCGCTTATTTTGCGATTCTGATGGCTTTATTGGACCATTTGGTATAGACTTTGACGCCGTAGATGGTTCTGACACCTCTGACTTTATAATAGTAGCGGGTGCCTTTTCTGAGTTTTTTGGTATTTTTATAGCTCTTCTGCGTTCCTGTCTTGGTGGTATAGAAAGCCTTGTTGCCATACCCGCTGTTCTTCTTTGTCGAACGGAACACTTGGAAATAGTCCATCTTGAATCCTGCGGATTTCTTCCATTTGATGGTGATAGAGCCCTTCTTTGCGGCGGAAGACGCTTTGATGGTCGTTGCCTTGATGCCATTGATAATTCTATCTTGATCGTCTGCAATCGGCTCGAAAGTGACCGATATGGTGTGTGCCTTTATTATATTATCAAAGGTGTAAGAAGAAACCGCACCCACGCTGACACCGTCCACAATAACGTCTGCAATCTTGTAACCTTCGTCTGGTGTAAAGCTAAAAGTTTTAGCGCTGCCATAGTATGCGGAAACTTTACCCTCTGGAGTGATTGCGCCGTGTTCGCTGGCAGAAGCGGATATATTGTAGACGTAAGAATTGCCTCCGGAGCTGCCGCTCGAAGATTCCTCTTCTGTATAAGCGATTGCATAGGTTGAAAATTTATCGCTGGTTACAGTGATCGTTGCAGGGTTCGTATCTTCGTCTTCGAGCTTCTCTGCAGTGATCGTGCCATTCGCATCTTTGTGAGCCCGGATGATAAAGAATTTGCGATTCGAAGATTGAAGGACTTCCGGTACATCAAAGACCAGATTTAAAGGTATTTTTACGGTGGTCAAATCTTCAGTCGTAGGGTTTGCACCATTTTCAATAATTTTTGCAACCTTGACGTCAAAGTGTTCCCCAATCTTTGCCTCGCTGCCAGCAGCCAGTTTTATTGCGTCAGTTATTTGTTCATCTGGTGTCTCTTTATTTGAGACAACTTTTATCGTACATTTAGCCTTTTCTTGGTCTTTAATTGCCGCCGCATCCTTTGATGTCATGTTTTTCAAGAGATCTTTTTCATTAACCAGCTGTAATCCTTCGGCTGCAGTCTCTACTTGAGGAAGCTTGCTTATTGCGTCATATATTTTCTCCAGTTTTTCTTCAGAAACTTTTTCTTTTACATTTTCTTCTGACGACTCATAGGCAAAATAAGCGTCTAAAATTTTGTCCTTCTCTTCTTCAGTCACAGGCTTTTCTTCCGAAATTTCCGGAATATCATCAATTTTGTCTTCTAAAGATTTTGTGTCCACATCTTTTGTCGTGGCATACAGTTCTACCTGACCTTTTGTTACTTTAAAGTTACTCGTCGTATTGTTATCTACTCCATTAGGCTCGGGCGTAAATGTCCACGTGTATATCCCGAACCCCTCTTTCAAAGTTTGGTCTGCGTCCCATGCAATCGTTCCGGGAGTATCGCCAGCAGAAAGTTGTATCTCAGGAAGCGTAGTCTGACCTTCGGACATTTTGTACACACCTGATGTTACATTTGGGTTAACCGTTGATTCAGCTTGGCGGAGATTAACTAGAAACTCATGGTCCTCCTGATAAAAAACATGCGCCACCTTTTTCCCCACATCATTATACATTAGTACACACGCCTGTACTCTTACACAACAGCAAATACCATAGGGTGCACGTACGTCAGCTCCCATGTCAAGACTATTTATATCAAAGCCTTGTTCTACCGCAGGGGTCGCGTTTATAGTATCCCAGCTCCAAGTATAATAAAATACTACATCCTGATTTACCTTTGCCTCCGCTAGTTTTTTCGCATTGGGATGCTTCGCCACTACATTCAATACGTTTGTTTCTCCGTCATAGGTTTTATCTATACCTTCTCCATACTCAATAACCGGATCTTCCAGTTTATTAATCGCATACAAAGTATCCCCGCTTATCTTATCTGTTTCTTTCATTGGAAGCAAACTAGATGGATTTTCCGCCCATGCTTTTTCACCACTTTGTGTGCCACGTATAGCCGGAAACTTATAGTCTTTATTCTCACTCCAAGTTCCATCATTTCCTTCAACGTAACTAAATGGTCTACCATATAAACATTTTTTGCGTTCATAATACCCACCGTTTCCATCATCAAAATTGACTATGACAGGATAGGTCACAGCATTTTTGCTATTCGAATCAGAGAGCTTATTTTTAACTGAGACATAGTCATCCTTGTCTCTACAAATAATATTTTTAATACTTGAACTGCTTTGAAAGGAAGATGCCGATACAAGGATATTATCTGCTATCTTTTTAGGCAAATATACTGTTGTTAACTGCGTTGATCCAAAAGTGGTACTTCCAATTTGTTGTAAGCTGTCTGGTAATCGCAGCACTCCCTTTATTCCTGTATACCGAAATACTGAATCTGGCAAACTTTGCAACTTATTGCAGTTTGATAAATCAATTTTCTCTAAACCACTTTGGTAAGAAAATGCGCACTTCCCTATTAAAGTTATATTAGAAGAAAAACACAAAGAACCAGAAATTCCATTAAAGCTGTTCGATTGCCTAAATGCGTTTTCTCCAATTGTAGTCAAACTATTTGGAAAGGTCAAAGATCCTGATATCTTGCAATCATAAAAAGCATTTTTGCCAATGCTTTTTAAATACTTAGCGTTAGTAAAATCTAATTTAGTGAAATTACAATCTTTATACTTTTGAGAAGCTAAATCACCATAAAACAACACAAACGCACTATTCCCTATCGCAGTAACCTTCTCCCCATTAATTTCTCCTGGTATCTCCAGTCTAATGTTCTGCTTCTGTTCGTCAGTCAGTCCATTCAAATAGGTTGTCTTCAGTCCAGTAATCGTCCCACCCAAAAACTCATAATCATTTTCTCCTGGTGTTACCTCCCTTGAACCGCTGCTCTCTGCCAGCACGCCAATCGCCGACGTGTTCAGCATCACCAAAAGTGCTAACGCAACAGTCAAAACTCTGTAAACGTACTTCTTAAACATCTCCTAACTTAGTAAATTCAAAATATACTAATACAAAACAAAAAAGAAGAACCCGATTCACAAAGCTCTTCCCTTCCATACAAAAAACAGCCCTAATCATAATAACTAGAACCACCTAATTTGTGCAACTGGCTGCCATCCGTAAAGGGAAGGCCCTATAGCTTTGTGTCACTGCCTTTCGACAGGTTTACCAAATATTCAATTCTTTCTTCTACAGTATACCTCTCCCCCAGGTATTTTGTCAACATCAGTTTTTCAACCTATTACGCACTTCTAATCAACATCTGCTCATATCTTGACGCGAAACAGTATGACGCAAACCCCCGGATGGGAAGCCAGGTAAACAGAGGAATCAGGTACGCTGCCCGCGGTACAGTTTTACTCGTCATTTTATCAAAAAAGGGCAAAAGCGCTTAAATATCCTGGTCGTTGAGAGGCTGTAACGGTGGCCTGAGCGAAGGATGCCACGAAGTTTCAACGGGTACAGCCATTATCGCAAGGAGACTCCCTTTGCAGAAGACAAATTTTTTAGGTGCTTTCGCATTTTTTGCAGCAATAGGGGTAAAAGCACAGTCAGCAGGACGCTTCATTCCCCTGCCAATGAAGGCTTCTCCTCCATCCCTCTCAGTTCTCTTTTGTACTGGAACAGCGTTACGCAAATGACAAGCATTACGATTACGCTGACCAGTCCGATGCCAAAGACGACGAGACCGTTTTCCGCCAAAGTGATCGCAGCTCTTTTGCTGACCGGTATCAACGCGATCACCGTCATAAATATCGTTTGTATGGTGCGCAGTTTTTTCAGCCTCCCGGCGTGTTGAGATCCCTGACCTTCTGCGATGTTCGAAAGATTCGTCAGAAGCTGGAAGTGAAAATAGAGGATGATCACGTTGATGAACACGTCAACCCAATACAAATCCGGCGCCATAGAAAATATGTTCAGCACCCATTCCGCCAGATCTTCTGCCAGCAAAAGCAGCGCAAAGGGTTTCAGCAGCTTTGCCGACGGGTCCATCGCCGCCACTGCGCCCAGCGCCAGATAAATCAGCAGAAAACCCGCCCAGGAAGGGAAGATGTTTACCGATCCAAGGTTCAAACTGATGTAAATGAAAAGATAGCCCCAGCTGATTTTCCCGATGGCATCCTGGTAATTCATAGTTTCGCCCCTCTCTTAATCTTCAAGGTATCCAGCAGTTCTCCATTTTGATAGATTCTGGTTTCAAAGCCTTCGAAACGGACAAGGTCAAAATCCGACGACTCCCCTAAAACAAAGTTCAGTCCGTCAAAATTTCCGTCCCATGGCTGCTTTACAAATCGGAAATCAAATCCGGCGCCTGCGCTGCTGCTTCCGCTCACTTCTTGGAGAAGGTACTCTTTTTCTATGATGTCGTCAGGAGCCTCGTCAGACATGTGATCAAGCGCCGCTGTCATCATTCCAATCACTTTGACGTTACTTCGCTCTGCTTGGCTTCTGCAGTCCTGATACTCGCCCCAGATGAACATCTTCTCCTCGGAAAATTTTGCAGACCGCTTGGCGCGCACATCAAAAGAAAATCCATTTCCCATCATGTCGGCAAAGAAATCCTCCTGATCTTGGATCTGATTATCGACAATGCGGATGGTCTGTTCATTGATGCGGATGATTCCGGTCTTCCCTTTGCCCTCCGATGCCACAGTTCCCGGCAGTTTCTCAAGCCCCCAGTAAATGTCTATAAATGAAGCTTTGTATTTGCTTATCTTTCCGCTCTGTGTCACCGTCCAGCCTTTCTCCTTCTGTAAAGTCAGAGGGATGATCAGCACGGGCCGTGTTTCATATCCCTCCTGCCCCGCGATCACTGCCAGCGCCGTATAACGATGCTCATTTTCTTTCTGCAGGTTATATACCGCATAGTCGGAAAACGGAACGTCCTTCAGCCCATGAGAAATAGCAGAAGAAAAATCCTTCTCCTGCTCCACCTGTTTATGTAATTCTCCCTGCTGGTGGCAGGGCGTCACAGCCGCCAGATAGTTCGGCAGATTGAGCACCTTCCCCTTGACCCAAGTGTCAATCGCACCTGCCGGCGTCGTGCATCCGTTCATCCTCGCCTCCGCCATCATCACCTTTGATCGATAATCAGACAGATTCGGATAATCGGTCCCGTAACCGCTCGTCTCACTTCCGGCAAAGATTGGTGCAGCCAGCACGACCAAAGCACAGACCGAAACCAAGGCCATCCCACGGGGATATTTCTTAAAGCGGGCGATGGCTTCAATGCGCCTTTTGATGTTTTTTCCGCCATTGGAGATAGATGTCGTACCTGGAGCTCTTGCATATTTCTCATCGGTCATGGAGAGCAAAATTTTGCCATACGCTCGGCGCTCTTCCCCTTCCAGTTCCTCCAAAACCCTCTGATCGCACAAACTCTCCATATCATTTCCGATGCGATGAAAGACATATTGCAGAAACGGATTGCACCAGTGCAGCGCCCGAAGAATACACCAAAATGCATTCTGCAAAGCGTCCGCATAGGTCCTGTGCATCAGCTCATGGAGCAAAATCTTTTCATCTATATCTTCCCCTGCCGGAACTACTAAAAGCGGTCTGAAAAAGCCACAGATGAACGCAGAAGGAATTCCCTCTGCTGTGACAACTTCACAGCCGCTAAGGGCATATCGCGCGCAAGTCTCTTCTACCTTTTTCAGCAGTGCCTCCTCCGCCCTTTTGCCGCGCCGCAAGATCCTGCGCAGCCGCACGTAAGACAAGCCATAGTACAATATAGAAATCAATACCCCTAGAATGTATAGGACAAAGAGCCAGTCCGTGACAGACACTGGCATTTTACTTACAAAAGGCAGGCCAGATGTATTTTGACCGATGGGAATCCACTGCTGGGTGTACGCCGAGGCGAGACCGGATTCTACAGTTGTCTTGGCCGCTTCTATCCCTGCTGCCAGCGTCACACTCAGATAGCGCCCTGTCAAGTGAGCCGGCAGAAGAATTTTGCACGCTAACAAAATCCAGATCGCATATTGCCATCTGGGTGATAGCTTGTCGGCAAAAAGCCACTTGACGATCAAAAGAATTGCGGCTGTGATTGTCACCTCCGCTGTCTGCAGCAAAAACTCCCATATATTTGTCATCTCAGACCTCCATCTCATCGAGCAGCTTTTTCAGTGCACCCCGCTCCTCTTCCGTTATCTTGGACTCCTTTAAAAAAGCCGTTACCAGATCCCCTGTCGCTCCTCCATATATCTTTTCCAATAGATTGCGGCGTTCTTTTCTGGCACATTCCTCATGGCTGACGCCTGCCTTGTACTGGTGAGGATCTTTGCTACGATCTATGGTCACAAGGCCTTTGCTCTCCATTCTGGTCAAGTACGTATGAACCGTATTGCGGCTCCATCCAGTAACAGGTTTCAGTTGGTCTACCACCTGACCTAGGTTAAACCTTTTTCCGCTCCAAAGCACATTTAAAACAGCTAATTCTGCTTCAGATAATCTGCGCATAAAAACACCTCCTACAGTTGTAGTATCTAATTACATACTACAACTGTAGGAGGTTTGTGTCAAGAAAAACAACTTATTTTGCGATTCTAATTGCTTTGTTGGACCATTTGGTATAGACCTTCTGTCCGTCCAGTACCCTGACGCCTCTTACTTTGTAATAATAGCGCGTGCCCTTTTTCAACTGTTTCGTGTTTTTGTAGGACTTCTGTGTCCCCGTTTTCGTCGTATAAAAAGCCTTTGTTCCATAGCCAATGTTCTTCTTTGTTGAGCGGAATACCTGGTAATAATCCACCTTAAAACCTGCCGACTTCTTCCATTTAACTGTAATTGATCCTTTTTTAGCAGTGGTCGAAGCGTTGATTTTAGTGTTTTTAACACCTAATCTTATTTTAGCGAAATATCGATCGGCTGTTTTCCCATCTACTAGGGCATAGCTGGAAAAATGTCCAGTTTCGAACACATAATACTGCTTGCCGTCTTTTACTCCGTCAATTCTTCGAATTGCATCAGAGTGCCCCTGGCTTACGCCTTTTCCCCAGAAAGTATAATCTTTTCCATTGGTAAGAATGGCATTTGCATACATTCTGTTCAGAGAGAACATTCCCGGATCCCAGCCTACAGAGATGATTCCCACATGGCCGCTTTCTTTTGCCGCTTTATCCACATTTTCGAAATGCTCCGGAATTCTTGCATGTGTATCAAAGCTGTCTACAACATTGAACCACTGTGCATATTTAGGTGTCTGTACCGGAAGATCTGTTGCGCTTCCGCCGCAGATGATCAGAACGTCGATCTCGTCCTTCATCTTCTCTGCTTCGTCCACATGGCAGACCTTAGCTGTCTCTGTAAGTATTTTTACTGTCTCAGGATCACGGCGTGTAAAAACTGCCGCAAGTTCCAGATCCGGATTGTGTTTCACTGCACATTCCACGCCTCTGCCCAGGTTGCCATATCCCATGATTCCAATTCGAATACTCATAATAATTTCCTCCTCGTTTTTTCTGCTTATATATTAATCTTCCAGAGGAATAATGTCAATTTTTTTCTTTTGTTCCTGACAAATTTCTGCCGCATCAGTTACTGTTCGCTTCATTTACGGCAGCCTGGTCAGAATCCATTACAAATGATCTTTGGTAATGGCATATTACATTACCATTTGCGGCGGCCTGTACCATCGCTGTCAGCAGCAGATGACTCCGCTTCCCGGACAGCAGCAGCTGCAGGCAAGATTTGCCATCAGACATTTCATACAGAGATCATTGCCAGCTGTGGGCATTCCGCCAAATGGATTCTGCTGTTCCTGATACCAGCTTCCGCCGCCCTCCATACGCTGAAGCATCATGCGGTACTGCATATTATCAGGCTCCAGACGCACAGCCTCACGGATATGATTCATGGCATTTACATTATTTCCAAGTCCCATATTTGCAACTGCTGACAGATAATACCACTGAGCATTTCTTTCTTTTAATGAGGACAGAACATTCATTGCTTCCTGATAATGACCGCTCTGAACATAATTGGAGGCAGCCTGTCTGCGAATGGCCTCCTCATCCTGATATCCGCTATTGCTCTGACTTCCGCCATAGCCGCCAAATCCGCCGAAGCCTCCATATCCCGTATTTCCGCCATATCCATAATTTCCCGAAGAACCATACTCCCGTTCTTTCATGATCTGATCATAGGCCTGCTGGATCTCTTTAAACTTTTCCTCCGCCTGGTCCTTATTGGGGTTATTGATATTTGCATCCGGATGATACTTCCGGCTGAGCTTTCTGTATGCCTTTTTTATTTCCTCATCAGATGCATCCCTCGACACACCCAGAATACTATACGGATCAAACATGTTCTTTCTCCTGTTTCTTCTTCCTTTGCTCTGAAACTGCCTCAAACCGGCACCATACGCCGGAGTACAAAATATTTCGCAGAA
>OKSH01002779.1_pt1 | contig 12318 bp, 8 predicted proteins | sample 1601231 | NCBI WGS metagenome assembly OKSH01 (sample SAMEA3541596, study PRJEB24748) | human gut metagenome | biome: human gut; feature: human-associated habitat; material: faeces | place: China | collected 2012 | reverse complement strand
CATTTGGGAAGCTGGCTGCAACCATTACATACATATGGAGGTTTAGTTTTAACGGAGCAGATATCCTCTGCAAAATCCAGGCAGTGCAATGTACACTCGGAACATAGACTACATTTATACGCTGATTGATGCGTACAACTGTTTCCGCACAGCTTTTTGGCTTTGCATGTACTGCGATGTTTACATGGATTATAAGGATATCCCGGACGACCACTTTTCTTATCATAGGAATGCTTTTTTATTTCCTTTGCAATCGTGGTACGATCCTTGCCTAATTTATTTCCTATAACTCCAAAGGAGACATTCTCCTGAAGGAGTTGTGCAATAACTAATCGATCTTCATATGTTAAAAACTTTGACATGGTAGCTCCTTTCCAGCCGCCAGAAATCAAAGCATAACAAAAAAGAGACTAACAATCCAGTCAGTCTCTTGAATTTGTAAAGGAAAATCCATACCCTTCCTTTGCACTCATTACTATTAACTTTTTAAATCAGTCTGAGATGTGGGTATGGAATCTCAGATTACAATTGACGATACATATATTAACACTATCTAATATATCAATTTCTTTTCAAAAAACAATACTCTCTATTCTTCATCCTCTGTCGCATCCCCTAACTGGCTAACCAGATTAGCGCGGTCAGCAATAGACATTTTCTTATTCAAGGATGAAGTACTTTCCATTTTAGATTCAACTGTCCTTGAAGTTTCTGTCTCAGAAGCCTGTGCTTCACTTTCTGCATTCGACTCCTTCTGAATCTTGCCAGCCTTTATGCTGCCGCGGATTCCATTGATCACGAAAGCCACGCCAAGCACAATAAAAATCACTCCCGCAACCATAAAGCCAGGACTGCTGCCCTCAGCACCATTTATTACATTCTGGCAAAGTGAAACACCCAGATAAGCCACATAAACCCCTGCCAGAATCATAACCAGGCAGGTTCTCATAGGCATAGCAGACTTCCCATTTCTGGCTTTCTGCTTCTCATTTACATCAGTCTCTTCCAGATTCTTATTTTCCATATTCATCCCCCTTATGAAATAGCAAACTGACTCTCATACAGATTCGCATAGAAGCCCTTCTTCGCCAGCAATTCCTCATGTCTGCCCTGCTCGATAATATTTCCGTCCTTCATGACCAGGATCAGATCTGCCTCCTGAATAGTGGAAAGACGATGTGCTACAATAAAGCTGGTTCTTCCTTCCATCAACTCTGCAAAAGCCTTCTGCACCTTCACCTCAGTACGGGTATCAATGGAAGAAGTGGCCTCATCCAGGATCAACATAGCCGGGTGCATCAGCATAACCCTTGCAATGCAAAGAAGCTGCTTCTGTCCCTGGGAAATATTTCCGCCTCCCTCTGAAATCACGGTATCATAGCCGTTTGGCATACGCTTGATAAAACTGTGGGCATGTGCATGCTTAGCTGCCTCCATAACCTCTTCCAAAGTCGCATCCGGCTTTCCATAGGCAATGTTCTCGCGGATGGTTCCTGCCTTCAGCCAGGTCTCCTGAAGCACCATACCAAAGTTTCGTCTCAGGCTGTCTCTTGTCAGCTCTCTTACCGGATAACCGCTTACCTTAATCTGTCCCTTATCTACATCATAGAATCTCATAAGAAGGTTGATCATAGTGGTCTTACCGCATCCGGTAGGTCCGACGATGGCGATCCTCTGTCCAGGTTTTACGTCAATGGAAATATCAGTAAGAAGCGGAACTTCTTTTCTGTAAGAAAAGGAAACACTCTCCACGCTTACACGGCCGTCTGCTTTCTCCAGCTCCCAAGCATCTGGCGCATCTGGCTCCTGTGCCGGTGTATCAATAAAGTCAAAGAGACGTTTTGCACATGCCAGCGCATTCTCCAGCTCTGTGATAACGCCGGAAATCTCATTAAACGGCTTGGTATACTGATTTGCATAGTTCAGGAAGCTGGTCAGCTGTCCCACAGTCATACCGCCCTTAATTACTGTAAATGCACCAAAAATTCCAACTGCTGTGTAAACAAGACCATTTACAAAGCGTGTGGACGGGTTTGTAATAGAGGAAAAGAAAATCGCTTTGATTCCGCAGACGCGAAGCTCTTCATTTACTTTTCCAAACCTTTCATTAGCTCTCTCCTCATAGAAAAAAGCCTGCACGATCTTCTGATTTCCAACAAGCTCTTCCACAATAGAAGTCATCTCCGCTCTCTTCTCGGACTGCTCCTGAAACATGCGGAAGGTTCTGCCTGCGATAAAGCTTGCCACGAACAGGGAAATCGGAGTGAGCAAAATAACGATCACTGTGATCTTCACACTGATGGAAAGCATAAATCCAATGGTTCCAAAGATGGTCAGCACACCGGTAAACAGCTGGGTAAAGCCCATAAGGAGACCATCTGAAAACTGACTGACATCAGAAACAATACGGCTTAAAATATCTCCTGGCTGATTGGCATCTATATAAGATACCGGCACCTCCTGAAGATGGGCAAACGCCTGGCTTCGCACATCCTGCACCACGCTGTAGGTAACCTGATTGGTAAGAAGGTTCATCACCCACTGGGAAACTGCATTTCCCACAACGATCACAGCCAGAGCTCCAAGCACCTTCAAAAGTCCGGCTGTATTTACATTTCCCGGACCTACGATATTATCTACACCATTACCAATCAGAATGGGTGTATACAGGGTAAATCCAACGGTGACAAGCGCTGTCAGAAGCATAATGATAATTTTTGCTTTGTAAGGGCTGATAAATTTCAGTACCCTCTTCATAGTCTCTTTATTCCTTCCCATCAGCGGTTCACCTCCTGTTCGGAAAGCTGTGACAGGCAGATTTCTCTGTAGACCTCACAGGATTCCATAAGCTCTTTGTGTGTTCCCACACCAGCCAGCTCACCATCATCCAGAACCAGGATCTTATCTGCCTGCTTGATGGAGGTTGCTCTCTGGGAAACGATAAACACAGTCATTCCCTTTGTCTGCTCATGAATGGCATGACGAAGAGCCGCATCTGTGGCAAAGTCAAGGGCAGAAGCACTGTCATCCATGATCAGGATCTCCGGATCTCCCACCAGTGCTCTTGCTATGGTAAGACGCTGGCGCTGTCCGCCGGAAAGATTGGCGCCACCCTGACTTACCATGGTATTTAAGCCCTCCGGCTTACTTTTTACAAAACCACTTGCCTGCGCAATGGAAAGAGCCCGTTGGATTTCTTCTTCGGAAGCGTCCTCTTTGCCCCATTTCATATTGTCACGGATGGTTCCCTTAAACAGAACTGCCTGTTGTGGTACCATCCCCACCTTTTTACGAAGCTGTGAAAATGGATATTCTTTTACATTATTTCCATCAATTACCACATTACCGGAAGTTACGTCATAGAAGCGTGGGATCAGATTGACCAGAGTGGATTTACCACATCCGGTACCACCAATGATACCGATGGTCTCACCTGGTTTTGCCGTAAAGGAAATATGGGAAAGCGCCGGCTCCTTGCTGCCTGCATAGGTAAAGCTCACATCTTCAAAGACAACTCTTGCAGCGCCTGCATTTTCTTTCTGAACACTATTGCCCTGATCCGTGAGAGACGGCTGTGTATCCAGCACCTCATTCAGACGCACACCGGAAGCCATAGCCTTTGTCACTGCCACGATCAGGTTTGCAAGAGCGATCAGTGCGATCAGGATCTGGTTCATATAGTTTACAAGGGCAACCACTTCCCCCTGTGTAAGAATACCCACAGACACTTCCTTGCTTCCATACCAGAGGATTCCGATAATGGCAAAGTTCATGATAACCGTAGTGGCAGGATTCAGAAGTGCGGAAATTTTTCCCGCTCTTACCTGCACCTTGGTGTAATCGTCGTTTACTTCTGAAAATTCTTTATATTCTTCCTGCTGTCTTCCAAAAGCCCTTACTACTCTGGCACCCACATGATTCTCTCTGGTGATCAGGGAAATCCTGTCCAGGAATGACTGAGCCTTTTTGTAAATTGGCACTGTTGTGCGCATAATTCCGTAAATTACAATGGAAATCACCGGAACCGCAATCAGGAAGATCAGGCCAATCTTCACATCAATGGTAAAGGACATGATCACTGCACCCACAACAATAAAAGGGGAACGAAGGAACAGACGCAGCACCATGTTCACACCAGTCTGTGCCTGATTCACATCATTGGTGATCCTTGTCACAAGGGTAGGAGTTCCAAGCATATCCAGTTCTCTGTAAGAAAGTCTGCTGATATGAGAAAAAAGCTCCTTGCGAAGGGCAGTGCTGAATCCCATGGCTGCCTTTGCAGAAAAATACTGTGCAGTCAGAGAACATGCAAGGCCGATCACTCCAAGCAGTACCATGATCACACACTGGTGCCAGATATAGACATTGTCCTGATTCTTAATGCCGATATCCATGATTCTGGCAACAACCAGAGGCACGATCAGCTCAAAGGTGGCCTCCAGCATTTTGAACAAAGGAGCCAGAAAACTTTCTTTCTCATAGCCCTTCAAAAATATAAGCAATCTCTTCATCTTACTTCTTATTCTCCTGGATTCGTCCGTATAATCTGGTCATGGCGTTAATTCTGTGAATGATCTCATCCGTAAGCTGACCTCTTGTAAGACGCCATTTCCAGTTGTCTCCCAAAGTAGAAGGCGTATTCATTCTCGCTTCATTTCCAAGACAGAGATAATCCTGCAAAGGTACTACGCACACTTCTGCTACTGAGGACTGTGCCGCCCGGATAAGCCCCCATACACATTCATCTGTGTCCTTATCCTCACAGGCTGTGTACTGGTTCACGTAGGCTCTGTTTGACTGGGTAAGGTTCCCAAGCCAGCCCTTCGTAGTCTCATTGTCGTGGGTTCCAGTGTATACAATGCAGTTTTTGTCATATCGGAAAGGAAGATATACGCTCTCGCCGCTTTCATCAAAGGCAAACTGAAGCACCTTCATACCCGGATATCCGGATTCTGCCAGAAGCTCCCTGACGCTGTCTGTAAGGAATCCCAGATCCTCTGCGATCACATCCAGATCCTTAATTTTCTCCTCCAGGACCTTGAACAGTTCTATTCCAGGACCTTTTTCCCATTTTCCATTCTCAGCGGTCTCATCTCCATAGGGAACTGACCAGTACTCGTCAAAACCGCGGAAATGATCGATCCGGACCTTGTCGTACAGCTTCATACAGTGAGTCATACGAAGGATCCACCAGTTATAACCTGTTTTCTTATGATATTCCCAATTATAAAGTGGATTTCCCCACAGCTGACCAGTTGCGGAAAAAGCGTCTGGAGGACATCCTGCCACTGCTGCCGGTGTAGCCTCCTCATCAAACTGGAACAGATCCGGGTTCGCCCATGCATCTGCGCCGTCAAAAGCCACATAGATAGGAAGATCGCCGATGATCTTAATACCTCTGTCATTTGCATATTTCTTCAGCCGGTTCCACTGGCGGTAGAACCAGAACTGCTGAAAGGCATAGAAGCTGATATCCTCCTTCAGCTCCTCTCTTGCCTTAGCAAGCGCCTCCGGCTTACGTGTCTTTAAGTCCTCCGGCCACTGATTCCAGGAAATTCCCTCCAGGCTGTCCTTTACTGCCATATAAAGACAATAATCTGCAAGCCAGAAGCCCTGCTCTTTCTCAAAGGCTTCCATTTCCTCACGGATCAGCCGAAGCTCCTTTTCTTTCCCATCCATTTGGTAAAAACGTCTGTAAGCCTTCCGAAGAAGGGAAAATCTGGAAAGATAAACCTTCTCATAGTCCACATAGCTTTTGCTGCCGCCCCAGTCACATTCTGCACATTCTGCTGCTGTGAGAAGGTCTCTCTGGATCAATTCCTCCAAATCAATGAAATAAGGATTTCCTGCAAATGTGGAAAAAGACTGGTAAGGGGAATCCCCGTATCCGGTAGGTCCAAGTGGCAGGATCTGCCAGTATTTCTGACCCGCTTCTGCAAGCTGATCTACAAAAGCGTAAGCTTCTTTAGAAAAACATCCGATTCCATAGTTGGAAGGGATACTGGATATAGGCAATAAAATACCGCTGGCTCTCATCATATGTTCCTCCTGTCTGGTTCAATAACCATTATCTGCTTATTATACCGCTATCATGCATAATCGGTCAACAGAATAAAACAGCTTCGCAAATTTTATTCTGCTTTCGTTGCTGCTCAAAAAAACAGGCACCCGGAAAAATTCCGAATGCCTGTCATTTTCTTCTGCATCACATTTAAGTAATAGCAAAAGACTTATATTCTTTTGACTTGATTATTTCTTACTTGTATAACCGAAGAAGAAGTATCCAAGTGGTGTGTAGTACATGCCGTCAATGTCTGGATTGAGCATATATGGCTGTGTATAGAAGTAGATTGGAGCAAGTACGCTGTCCTGTCCAATGAGGATATCCTCAGCTTCGTGGAATGCTTTCATACGCTCTTCCGGATCAGAAGTAGCTTTTGCTGCATCGATAGCTGCATCATAGTCTGGGTTAGAGTACTGAGCGTCGTTGTTACCGCCGTCTGTGTACCACATATCCAGGAATGAGCAAGGATCGTTGTAGTCTGCGATCCAGCCGTTACGGGCGATCTGGAAGTTACCATCTTTTCTGTTCTGAAGGAATACGTTCCAATCCTGGTTGTTCAAGTTAACAGTTACACCAAGCTCTGTCTGCCACATGTTCTGAAGAGCCTCACCGATCTTCTTGTGGTTATCAGCTGTGTTGTACAGATACTCTACAGTCGGGAAGCCTTCGCCGTTCGGATAACCAGCGTCTGCAAGAAGCTGACGGGCCTCTTCGCAGTTAGCCTCATAATCCTCATCGGAAATGCTGTAGTAAGAACCGCCTACTGTACGGAAGTCATCACTACCAGCACCAGCTGCATCATTTACACCGTTCGGTACATATCCGTCAGCCGGAACCTCACCAGCCTGGGAAACGTTCTCTACGATGTAGTTACGGTCGATTACAAGTGAGAACGCTTTACGGATGTTAGGGTCAGAGAAAACTTCGTCCTCTGTGTTGAAGCATACATAGTAAGTTCCAAGATAGTCACCGATCTCAAGCTCGCCAGAAGCAAGGTAGGTCGGGATCTCGTCTACAGGAAGGTTCTCGATGAAATCAAGCTCTCCGTTGTTGTAACCTTTGAGCATTGCGTTGTTGTCATCAAGAAGTGTAAACTTGATAGTATCCGGTCCAAGATTCTCATAGTCATAGTAGTTCTCGTTTTTCTCCATGGAGATGTAAGCATTGTGAGACCACTCTGTCATTTTGTATGGTCCATTGCCAATGTATGTGCTTGGATCAAATGTCCAGTTGTCACTGCTCTCTACCATATCCTGACGAACCGGGAAGGTTGCCGGGAATGCCATGATTTCTTCGAAATACGGGCAGTCATAGGTAAGATCGATCTGAAGAGTCTGATCATCAACTGCTGTAATTCCAAGAGTGCTTGGATCCGCACTTCCGTCAGCAACTGCGTCATATCCTTTTACCATGTCGATCATGTAGCAGTAATCTGCTGCTGTCTCAGGATTTGCTAGACGCTGCCATGCATAAACGAAGTCACCAGCTGTTACAGCCTGTCCATCAGACCATTTGATTCCGTCACGAAGTTTAACAGTGTAAGTAACTGTACCATCTTCGTTCTCGGCCTTTTCCCAGGACTCAGCCTGTCCAGGAGCTGTGACAGCATTTCCTTCACCATCATTTACCCATTTAGCCAGACCTTCGAACATATGGTTGCACATGATAGCTCCATCAACTGCAGAGTTCAGTGCAGGGTCAATTGTCTGTGGTTCAGATGCGATACAAAGATTCAGGTTGAATCCTTCGTCAGATGCTGTATCCTCGGCGAATACAGGAGTTGCTGCCATGCTTAATACCATAGCTGCAGTCAGTGCCATAGACATAAATTTTCTTCTCATTACATTTCCTCCTTTATGCTTTTTTGCGCCGCATGAGAGATGAGAATCGACGCTTGTATTCATCAGCTCTTCCGTGAAGAAGAACGAAATACCTAAACTTCCTTTATTTGTCCAGCAAATGGCAGGCTGCCCAGTGGCCCGGCTCATGCTCTCTGAACACAGGAGTTACCTGGCTGCACTTTTCAGTGGCATATGGACATCTGGTGTGGAAACGGCATCCGCTTGGCGGATTCATAGGACTTGGCACGTCTCCTTCCAGAATAATACGCTTTCTTGTCCGGCTCAGCTTTGGATCCGGAACCGGAACTGCGGAAAGCAGGGTCTGTGTATATGGATGGATCGGATGTCTGTTCAGCTCATAGCTCTCGCCCAACTCAACAAGAGAGCCAAGATACATAACACCGATTCTGTTGGAAATATGACGGACAACGGAAAGATCATGGGCAATGAACAGATAAGTCAGACCCATCTGCTCCTGCATGTCCTCCAGCATGTTTACCACCTGTGACTGGATAGAAACATCCAATGCGGAAATCGGCTCGTCACAGACGATGAACTCCGGTTTTACTGCAAGGGCGCGGGCAATACCAACACGCTGCTGCTGACCGCCGGAAAACTCATGTGGATAACGGTTTGCATGCTCTGTATTTAATCCAACCTGCGCCAGCAGCTCTTTGATCATGTCAGCGCGGTCTTTCTTACTCGCTGCAAGCTTGTGGATATCAATGGCCTCTCCAATGATCTCACCAACTGTCATTCGAGGATCCAGGGAAGCGGACGGATCCTGGAAAATGATCTGCATTTTTCTTCTGTAGGGAAGCATTTTGGCAGCTTTGGCTTTTCCAAGAGGTTTGCCGTCTTTATCCAGAGGATTGTCGTAAATGGTTTCGCCATCATAAATAATCTTTCCTCCGGTTGGCTCATAAAGGCGAAGAATCGTTCTTCCCAGTGTGGTCTTTCCACATCCGGACTCTCCTACAAGACCGAGTGTTTCACCTTTTTTGATATAAAGGGAAACATCCTGTACAGCCTGTACCCCCGGACCTTTTATGCCATTTACCGGAAAATATTTTCGTAAATTCTCAATTTCAAGAAGCTTCTTTTCTTCTGCCATTTATTTCTCCTCCTTGTTCATAAGCTCCTGAACCCGAAGCCAGCAGGCGGAACGATGTTTCTCGCCCACTTCCACGTAAGGAGGCATTTTCTTCAGACAGATCTTCATGCAATGCTCACAACGTGGAGCAAACGGACATCCTTCCGGCGGATTCAGCATATCAACCGGGGTTCCCTCGATTGGGATCAGTCTTTCATAGCTCTCGGCATCAACACGGGGCATGGAACGAAGAAGACCCTTTGTATATGGATGTGCAGGCTCGTAGAAAATGTCATCTACAGGTCCCTGCTCCACAATTTTACCTGCATACATAACGGATACCTTGTCACAGATATCTGCCACAACACCAAGGTTGTGTGTGATGAAAATGATTCCCATTCCGGTCTTTTTCTGAAGATCCTTCATCAAGTCAAGGATCTGTGCTTGAATGGTAACATCAAGGGCTGTGGTCGGCTCATCTGCGATCAGAAGCTGCGGATGGCAGATCAGTCCCATAGCGATCATGACACGCTGTCGCATACCGCCGGAAAACTCGTGTGGATACTGCTTCATACGCTTCTCCACATTATTGATTCCAACCAGTTCCATCATTTCCATGGCACGTTTCTGGGCTTCTTCTTTGCTGATTTTCTTATCATGGGCACGAAGAGCTTCCACAAGCTGATTTCCGATGGTGTAAACCGGATTCAGACAGGTCATGGGATTCTGGAAAATCATAGCTACTTTGTTTCCGCGGAACGCAGTCATCTCTTCCTTGGAAAAAGAAAGGACATCTTTTCCCTCGAAGGTAATGGAGCCTCCGATAACTTTACCTGGGGACTGAAGAAGCCCCATAATAGAATATGCCTCCTGGCTCTTTCCAGAACCAGATTCTCCAACAACTCCCATAACTTCGCCATAATCAAGGTCATAGGAGATACCGCCAACGGCTTTTACCTCGCCGGCCGGGGTAAAGAAGGAGACTTTCAGGTCTTTTACTTCCAGCAATTTATTTTTCTGTTCAGACATTGTTCTCCTCCTCTCTTATTTCTTCAGCTTCGGATCAAGAGCATCGCGAAGTCCATCGCCAAACAGGTTGAATGCAAGGATCATAATGCTCAGGATCACGGAAGGTACGATCAGTCTGTAAGTATAAGTGTACATACCGCTAAGTGCGTCTGTTGCCATGGATCCAAGGCTTGGAAGAGGTGCAGAAACACCAACTCCAAGGTAGGATAAGAAGGATTCCAGGAAAATTGCAGACGGTATCTGCAGGCAGGTAGTAACAACGATCTGTCCGATACAGTTTGGAAGCAGATGACGGCGGATGATTCTGCCGCCAGATGCACCAAGTGCTCTTGCTGCGGTTACATATTCCTGCTGTTTCAGCTGAAGTACCTGGCCACGGATAATACGACTCATGGTAACCCAGTATAACAGACCAAATGCAATAAACATGGAGATCAGGTTCGGTCCAAGTACATTGACAAAGGATTTCATAGGACTGGTTCCTGATGAATTCACATAGTCAGTAAGGATTGGTTTCAGTGCAGTTGCGATCAAAAGGACAACCAGCATCTCCGGAACTGCATAAATAAGTTCAACAATACGCTGCATCACTGCGTCCACCTTGCCGCCACAGTAACCGGAAATAGCACCATAAAGGGCGCCGATCACCAGTACCAGGATAGCTGCGAATACGCCGACAGACATGGAAACACGGGCACCATACATAACACGGACCAGAATATCACGGCCATACATGTCAGTACCAAATACATGAGGGAATACTTTTTCCCCATTTGCCTTGCGCTCAAGCTCTGCCTGGGAATAACCGAAAATATGCTTCTTGATTCCAAGCTCCTTGCGGACGGAATCCTCATCTACACTCTGCTCCTCAGAAGAGTCTTCTGAAGGTTTTGCAGCGACTTTTGCTTTTGCACGGATAACTGCTTCATCTTTCTTTGTAAATTTCTCGCCCTTCTTCTCAGCTTCTGCTTTCGCCTGGGCGATCATTTCATCTACATCCACTACATCGGACTGGGTTCTGGAAGCGATCTCGTCGTTCACACGCTGGGTGTCCTCCAGTGTATAGTGATAGGGATAAAGGTTCTCAGCACCTTTGTTAAACTCGTCATAACCATATGGGATCAGAAGCGGGCCCACAAAGGCAAATAAAAACAGGAATACGATCACACCAAGTGCAACCATAGCCACCACATTTTTCTTTAATCTTCTCCAGGCATCTTTCCAGTAGGAAACACTCTGGCGGTCCTGAATAAAATCATCCTTCTCCTGTCTGGACGCAGATGCAAAATCATCCGGACTTAAATCCTGAAGGAGGTTCTCAATATCCGGCTGAAGACTCACCGGACATTTCTTAATCTTCTTATCTGCCACGATCATTCTCCTCCTTTCGCAAGGCTGATTCTCGGGTCAGCAACCTTATACAGGAGGTCTACAACCAGGTTCATCAGAATAATAAATGCTGCCAGGAAAATGGTAGTCCCCATAATAACCGGATAATCACGGTTCTGGATGGACTGTACGAAGTAACGTCCAAGTCCTGGAATTGAGAATACGCTCTCTACAACAAAACCACCACAAAGAGTAAAGGCCACCTGCGGTCCTAAGTATGTAATAACCGGAATCAGTGCATTTCTAAGAGCATGCTTGAAAATAATCTTTTTGTTCTTCAGACCTTTGGCGCGGGCTGTCTTAATGTACTCCTGGCTTAAGGAATCCAGCATGGCAGAACGTGTCTGACGTGCTGTATAGCACATTGGGTAAAAGCCCAGGGCAAAGCATGGCAGTACATAGGCGCGCCATCCCTGCGACGGATCAAAAATAGACGGAAACAGATTCAGTGCATTGTTTCCAGTCAGGGTTACCAGAAGAACAGATGCCACAACGAAGCTTGGCATGGAGATTCCAAGTGTACAGATCACACGAAGAATGCTGTCTGTCAGCTTGCCTCTCTTAAATGCGGCAAGACAGCCAAGAGGTACACCCACCAGAATCGCCCATGCAAGTGCAAGGGCACCTACCTTGGCAGATACCGGGAACATATCCACGATAATGTCAAGAACTGCACGGTTCTTCTGCATCTTAAGTGATACACCGAAGTCACCGTGAAGAATATTTTTCAGATACATAAACAACTGTACATAGACCGGCTTATCCAGTCCATATTTGGCATTCAGCGCAGCCAGTGTGGTCTCAGAAGGTGTTTTTTCACTGAGCCATGGGCTTCCAGGTACAGCATTCATCAGCAGGAAGGTAAGACAGGCTACCAGAAAGATAGTCAGAATCGCCATTCC
>OKSH01002759.1_pt1 | contig 12398 bp, 10 predicted proteins | sample 1601231 | NCBI WGS metagenome assembly OKSH01 (sample SAMEA3541596, study PRJEB24748) | human gut metagenome | biome: human gut; feature: human-associated habitat; material: faeces | place: China | collected 2012 | reverse complement strand
CCGCGCGTCCGCGCCGTCCCGTGGCCGCGACGGCCGGACGGGCAGGACTTTTTTTGCGCGGCGCGGGCGGCGTTTTTTCGGTCAGGCCGTGCTTTTCACCACCGCCGCGCTTGCCCTGAGTCTCAAAGACCAGGGGCGGGAGTTCGTCATAGTGGTGCACGGGGTGCACCGTGATGCGCTTGAGCAGCTCCCTGGGCACGTCTTCCAGATCTTTCACGTTCTGCTGCGGGATGATGACATGCTTCAGGCCACGGGCCACACCGGCCAGGATTTTTTCCTTGATGCCGCCCACGGGCAGCACCCGGCCCTGCAGGGTGATCTCGCCGGTCATGCAGAGGTCGGCCCGCACCCTGCGATTGCTGAGAGCCGAAATCAGGGCCGTGGTCAGGGTTACGCCCGCCGAAGGGCCGTCCTTGGGCGTGGCGCCCGCGGGCACATGCACATGGATGTCGTATTTGCTCACAAAGGAGGGGTCCACACCCAGCTCTTCCGCGCGGCTGCGGATGTAGCTCAAGGCCGCCTGGGCGCTTTCTTTCATCACGTCGCCCAATTGGCCGGTGAGAGTCAGGCCGCCCTTGCCCTTCATGACGCTGGCCTCCACGGTCAGCACCTCGCCGCCGGCGGGGGTCCAGGCCAGGCCCAGGGCCATGCCGGGCATGAGTTCCTTTTCCTTCTCGTCTTCCACAAAGCGGGGCGCGCCGAGAAGCTTTTCCACGTCCTTGGGCTCCACCTTGAAGGGGCCTTTTTTGCCTTCGGCCTTGTGCCGGGCCAGCTTGCGACAGATGGACGCCAGTTCGCGTTCCAGGTTGCGGAGGCCCGCCTCGCGCGTGTATTCCTTGATCACCTTTTCCAGAGCCCCGTCGCTGAGCGCGATATCGCCTTCGGCCAGGCCGTTTTCAGTGATTTTCTTGGGCAGCAGATGCTTGCGGGCGATCTCTACCTTTTCCTGCAGCGTGTAGCCGGGCAGGGAGATGACTTCCATGCGGTCGCGCAGGGCCGCGGGAATGGTTTCCAGGTGGTTGGCCGTGCACAGGAACATGACCTTGGACAAGTCAAAGGGCACGTTCAGATAGTGGTCGCTGAAGGTGTGGTTCTGTTCCGGGTCCAGCACTTCCAGGAGAGCCGAGGAAGGGTCGCCCCGGAAATCCGTGCCCAGCTTGTCCACTTCGTCCAGCACAATGACCGGATTGCGGGTACCGGCCTGCTTGATGGCCTGGATGATCCGCCCGGGCATGGCCCCGATGTAAGTGCGCCGGTGGCCGCGGATTTCGGCCTCGTCGTGCATGCCGCCCAGAGACAGCCGCTGGAACTTACGGCCCAGCGCCCGCGCGATGGAGCGGCCCAGCGAGGTTTTGCCCACGCCGGGAGGGCCGGCAAAGCAGAGGATCGGGCCTTTGGACTGCGGATTGAGCTTGCGCACACTGAGGAATTCCAGAATGCGGTCCTTGATCTTGTCCAGACCGCAATGGTCCTCGTCCAGAATTTCCTTGGCGTGGGCGATGTCCAGACGGTCACGCGAGAGCTTTTTCCAGGGCAGATCCACCAGCCAGTCCAGATAGGTGCGCACCACGTTGGCTTCCGAGGAGTCGGCGTGCATGCCGGACAGGCGACGCAACTGCTTGTCCGCCTCCTGGCGCACGTCCTTGGGCAGGCCGGCCTTGTCCAGGGCCTTTTTCAGGCTTTCCAGGTCGTCCTCGCCCTCGGACTCGTTTTCGCCCAGCTCCTGGCGGATGGCCTTGAGCTGCTCGCGCAGGAAATAATCCTTCTGGGCCTTGTCCATGCCTTCGCGGGCCGAACTCTGGATGCGGGCCTGCACCGTGGCGACTTCCACTTCGCGCTGAAGTTGGGTGTTGACCAAAGTGAGGCGTTCCAGCGGATTTTCCGCCTCCAGGATGCGCTGGGCGTCCGCGATCTTCATGCGCATATTGGCGGCGATAAGATCCGCCAGACGGCCCGGATCCTCCACGCCCTGCAACACGGCCAGCACGTCCGGCGAGGACAGGCCGCGCAGGGTGAGCACCTTTTCGCTCTGCTCGCGCGCGGAGCGCAAGAGCGCTTCCACCGTGGCGTCGATCTGGGGAGCGACTTCGGGCAGAGTTTCAATGCGCGCTTCCAGATAGGGGTCCACCTGGCTGTAGCCGGTGACCCGCGCGCGGCTTACGCCCTGCACCAGAATTTTCACCCGCGAGTCCGGCATCTTGAGCATGCGCATGACCTGGACCACGGTGCCCACATTATAAAGGTCCGCGGGCGCGGGATCGTCGGTGCTTTCCTCGCGCTGGGCGCAGACCAGCAGATGCCGTCCGTTTTTCAGGGCGGATTCCACGGCCTGCACGGATTTTTCGCGGCCGATGAACAGCGGCAGGATCATATAATTGAATATGACCACGTCGCGCACCGGCAGCACGGGCAACACGTCGGGAATGCCCTGAGCAGCGGCGTTGAGAGTGTTTTCGTTCAGCAGATCCTGCACGGGCGCTTCTTCCTGTTTCGCATGAACGTCGTTGTCGACGGCGGGCTCGGCGGCGCCAAGCCCTTGTTCCCCATGAAGCGGATGATCTTTTTCTTTGTAGTCAGCCATATATATTCTCCCTGACTGCCTTGGAGCAGTAAAATTCGTAGTCTTTGCTCGGTTGCGCCGGGAACGCGGTTTTTACAGCGGTGAACACGTAAGGCTCTAAAGGGGCTTGTTTTGCGTTATGCTGTAGCAGATTCCCTCGGTGACGATGACATGGTCCAGAAAGCGCAGGCCCATGCGCGGGGCCAGCCGTTGCAGTTCTTCGGTCAGCATGAGGTCCGGCTTGGAAGGGCCCGGACTGCCGCCGGGGTGGTTGTGGGCCAGAATGATGCCGCTGGCCTTGTGCGTGAGTGCCGTCTCAAGCACATCTCTGGGCTGCACGGGCACTGAGTTGATGCCTCCGCGCCGTAGGCGTTCCCAGGCGATCAGTCCGTTTTGCGCGTCCACCAGGGCCAACCAGCATTCTTCATGCGGACACCCGGCCAGGCGGCTTTGAGCCATGCGGGCCACTGCATCCGGCGTAGCCATGATTTCGCGTTTACGCACCGCCGAGGTTGCGTGACGGGCCAGTACTTCACGCAGAACCCGCCAGAGGGCCATGAGCCCCGGCCCGAAGCCGGGCACCTGCAATAATTCATCCGGCCTGGCGTCCAGCGCGCCCCGAATGCTGCCGAAACGCCGCAGCAATTCCTTGGCCAGCGGTTTGGTGTCTTTGCGCGTGAGCCCGTAACCAAGCAAAAGCTCCAGCACCTCATAATCCGCCACGGCCAGAGGCTCGCGCTCAAGACGTTCACGCACGCGGGCTCGGTGCCCACTGTGCGGCGAGGTGGTGGAGACAGTCTTTGCTGACATAAAGTAAGCAGTCTCAGCTGAGATGCAAGGGGGCGAATTTCAGGGGAGTTATTCTTAGCCGATTTTCGATGAAAAGTAAAAGAAAAGAAGCCGGGTATGGCCCGGGAAAAAGCCTCCGCGCAGCGTGCCGCCTGGCGGCACAAAAGCAGAGGCAAGGAGTCGCCCCCTTGCCTCACAGCTTAGCCCATCCAAGGACGCGAGTCCTTTGTGGGAGAGAGGAAAAAAGCCGATCTTTTTCCCCCTCAATATGCGGCGGCCGCGCGCCTGGTCACTGGCCGCCCGATCCTCTGTCCGGCGTTTTGGGGCCGGGCCGGAAAATGCCGGGTATGCGGGAAAGGTCCACGGGCTGCGGAATCTGCAGGCCCAGCCGGAACCGGGCATTGATGCAGATGGGGCCGCAGAGGTTCAGCTTCACCGTTCCCGGCTGGTCCGCCGGTCTGGACACCGTGACTAGCACCGTGGCCTCCTCCTTGCTCTCAAGGCCGAGCAGCGCCAGTTCGGCCTCGCCCACCTGAATGGGATAGGAGTCCAGAAAACTGTAAGGATCAGCCACCATCAGACCCACGGCCGGGGTCGTGGCGCTTTGCAGGATGAGCAGCGGCCAGTCCTGATGGATTTGCAGCAGCGCGAATTCCCGTTCACTCTCAAGACCCACCAGCCCGCAGGGGAAGTGAATAATCCTGTCGGGATCTATCTCGCGGGGCCCGATGCGGGTGTTGATGGCTAGCTGTGTGTTGTTTCCCATAGCTGCGCGACCTTCATGATATCTTCATTGCGGATTTGCAGCGCGTCCTGATTCTGCTCGATAACGCGCTGATAGACTTCCTCCCGGTACACGGTGACGCCGTCGGGAACCTCCAGGCCGATTTTTACCTGCTTACCCTGCATCTTGAGGACGGTAAAGCGTATATCGCGGCCCACATAGATGCTTTCTCCCGCGCGGCGACTTAATATGAGCATACGGCGTCCGTATCGGGCTGGAAGGTGACATGTCTGAAGCGGCCTTGCGTCGGCGCGGCGGCTTGGATGGCCGCGCGCCGTGACGGTCATTCCCCTCCCCACGAGGGTTGGTGACGTTATCCGCCGATAAGCTGCATGGCCATCTGCGGCATGGAATTGGCCTGGGACAGCATGGCCACAGCGGACTGGGTCAGAATCTGATTGCGGACGAACTGCGTCATTTCCGTGGCCACATCCACATCGCTGATGCGCGATTCCGCCGCCTGCAGGTTTTCGGCCTGAATGGTCAGATTGGTGACCGTGTTTTCCAGCCGGTTCTGGGTGGCGCCCAGACTCGCCCGCACATTGTCCTTGGCCACAATGGCGTTGTTCACGGCCACCAGGGACATCTGGGCCTCTTCCTGGGTTGCGATGGAGCGGCCGCCGGCGCTGAAGGTTTTTGACGCCTCATAGACCTCCGCGAGCGCCGCGCTGCGAAGCTTTTCGAAGTCAGCAGTTTCAACACCGCCTGCACTGTTAGCCGTGAATTCCTTCAAGGCTCCCACCCCGTCAGCCTCGAACCCATAGGATTCCTGCTGCGCCGTTTCCGTGAATTCCTTTGGGTGACCATAATTGTACAGAGCCGCCTTGGCCCAGGCGAATTGCCATTTCTCCTTGTCTCTGTCGGAGAGTTTGGCAAATTCATCTTTATTCTCAAAGAATTCGAGATTATAGTCTGTTTCCTTTCCCCCTGAGAGAAAGCTCCCATCACCCCCTTGCTCAGCGTTCCATATCTCCATGACATCCTCTACAGAATTATCTCCTCCTTTCGCCAGTGTGCTCAATACAGACTTAAAGTCGTCGGCGTACGTATCAACCAGCTTTTGCAGGGCGCCTTTAGCCGCGGCAGTAAAAGGATCGCCCTCAGCCGCATCAATTTGAGCGGAGAGGCTGTTCTTGAATTTGACGCTCAGGCGATCCAGCATATTGTCCAGCGTGGCGCCCTTTCCGAGGCCTAACGCCTCGGCCGTGCAGTCGTTGATATTAAGAAAGTAGTAGTCCTCGGCCGCATCGTTTGCCGTGCCGAAGTGCACCTTGAGAGCGCCGGTCGGGGTTGCCGTTTCGCCGTCGTGCTGGCCCTCGAGACTTCCGTCCAGGAGGTGAATGCCATTAAAGTCCGTGGCATTGGCGATACGGGTGATTTCAGCGGCCATGGCCTGATATTCGTCATCGATCATCTTGCGCTGGGTGGCATCATAGGTGCCGGTAGAGGCCTGTTCCGCCAGTTCCTTCATGCGCACCAGCTTTTCATCAATGACGCCCAATGCGCCGTCGGCGGTCTGGATCAGGGAAATGGCGTCGTTGGCGTTGCGCGCGCCCTGCTGCAGCGCGGCGATGTCCGAGCGCATCAACTCGCGGATGGCGAGCCCGGCCGCGTCGTCGGCCGCGCTGTTGATGCGCAGGCCCGAGGACAGGCGCCGGGTTGAGGTTTGCAGATTGCTGTAGTGGTCGGTCAGGGTGTTGGCGACGTTGGTCGCCATCTGATTGTGATTGACGTACATGACTATCCCTCCATGAATAGCGTCGTTCCTGCAGGCGGAGCGCAAAGGCTCGTTTACATCCGGGCAAGCGCCTGCGCGCCCTTCCCTGGTCAGGGAAGCGGCGGGCCATTGATTTCATGCGGGGGGCCGGGTAAGTTCACTTCGCATTCTTCAGGAACCATGCAACCGCCCGCAAGGCCCTTATCTTCCGTTTTGGGATATTTGTCAACTCAATTTGGGATAAATAATTTCTTTTTGAAATTATAGGAAATTCAAAGGGAGCACAGCCGGAAGAAAAGGGCGGGCGCTGTGATATCGGCTTGTTATGGAAACATTTGGCGAGCGGCTACGGCAGTTACGCGGCTCCCAATCACAGGCGGCCTTTGCCTCTCTGTTGGGAATTCCGCAGGTAACACTTGGAAATTACGAGCGAAACAGAAACCAGCCCCGTTTTGAAGTGATAGGCGATATTTGCGCCCGTTTTGAAGTGTGCCCGGAATGGCTTCTGTTCGGAACCGGCCCCATGCGCCCCGGCGCGGCGGCATCACCGGGAGAGGGGCCCCATGACGCGCCGCTTTCACAGGAGGCGGAGGCCCGCTGTGCCGCTCTTGAAAGTCAGCTGCGCGAAGTGAACAAGGAACGGCGCGAGCTGAGCGAGGAAAATCGTCGGCTGCACCGTGAAAAAGCCGCTCTGCTTGAGCGGAACGCGGAGTTGCGCGAAAGCCTGGCGCGGCTTGAAAGCGCGCGTTTGGTTTCAGGCCGTATCAGCCCTGGCGCGGATGCTGGCTAGGAGGGTGGACGCCCGACGGGCAGGGGATATGAAGACGGAGCAATGAAGTGATGCGGGCCGGGAGGTCAGCAGACGGCTCCGCCGAAGGCGGCGCCGTTATGAGGGACGGGAATTTGAGCCAGGCAGGCCGAACAGGCCGGTGAGCCGGGCGGCCAGAAACTCCAGGGTCTGTTCCGGCGTGCGGCGGCCGCTTTTGACCTGCCACTCGGCGTCCGCCACGGCCGCCATGCCCTCAGCCAGGCCCCGTGGCCCGAGACGCAGGGCCAGTTGTTTCTTGAAGCCCGCCTCCGAGGGATGCAGGCGTACCTTTTCCCCGGCCTGGGTCTGCCAGAGCAGGCGCAGCTCACGAGCCAGCAGGGCCAGCAGGGAAAAAAGCAGGCTGTCGCTGTCCCGGCTGCGGGACAGTTCCTTCCAGACGGCGGCCAGATTACCGGCCTCCATATGCCGGATGCAGGCAAAGACGTTGCATTCCGGGCTCCAGGCGGCGGTTGCGGTCATGGCGGCGGTGATGGCCCCTCCGCCTGCGTCACCGGTCCCGCCGCGCAGAAGCGAGAGTTTTTGCAGTTCGTTTTCGATGGCCTGGGCGTCCGGCGGCACGGAGGCGCAGAACTGTTCCAGCGCATCGGCCTCAAAGGTCAGACCCAGATCGCGGGCGCGCTGCTGCACATGGCGCTTGACGCCGCGTTCGGTCAGGCCCTCATGCCGCCAGATCCAGCCCTGCCGGTCGGCAAAGGCCAGACAGCGCAGCTTGGCGATATGCGCCGGAATTTTGGGCTGCCCCTTTTCCCAGTTCACTTCCAGGCAGAAGAAAGGCCAACACTGGGCCGAGGGCCTGGCCAGGGCCTGGGAAATCTTTTTCCAGACGGCCGCCGGCCAGAGCTGGGCCTGACGGACCAGCAGGACACGCGAAGCGCCGAACAGGCCTTGCAGGCTGAGCTGCTCCCAGAAGCGCGGGGGCGGGTCCTCGTCGCCCCAATAGACGTGACGTTCCCACGGGCCGCCCGCGGGTGGAAAGACAGCCAGTTGCTCCGCGAGATGCGCGCGGAGCAACCGGCTGTCCGGGCAGACCAGAAAGCTGAAACCGGGCCTGCCCTGTCTGTCGGTTCCGTTCTGCGGGTTCATGCCGGCGGCCTAATTGGCCACGATGTTGACCAGTTTGCCGGGCACCACCACCACTTTGCGCACGGTCAGATCGGCCGTGTGGCGCTGCACGGCGGGATCGGCCAGGGCTGCCTGCTCCAGAGCGGCCTTGTCCGCTCCGGCGGGCACTTCCAGGGTGCCGCGCAGCTTGCCGTTGACCTGCAGGGCCACGGTGAGCATGTCCTGTACCGTGGCCGCTTCATCCCATTGGGGCCAGGGCTCGGCGGCAAGTTGCGCCGTGTGGCCCAGGCGCTCCCAGAGCTCCTCGCAGAGATGCGGGGTGATGGGCGAGAGCAGGGTCAGCACCGTGGCCATGGCCGAAGAGAAGACGCGGCGCTCCGCCTCGCTCCGGCCCAGTTTTTCGCGCGAAAGGTACATGGCGTTGACCAGCTCCATGACGGCGGCGATGGCCGTATTGAACTGGAAGCGGCCGCCCATGTCCTCTCCGGCCTTCTTTACCGTGAGATGTTCCCTGCGGCGCAGATCGCGGCTTTCCCCGCTGTCTGCGTCTTCGGCGGAGGAGCCGCAGGCCTTGAGCGGCAGCAGCCGGGCCTCTTCTTCGGTAAACAGCCGCCAGACGCGGGCGAGGAAGCGCGACGCGCCTTCAATGCCCGAGTCGGACCAGTCGAAATCCCGCTCCGGCGGGGCCGCGAACAGACAGAACAGGCGCACGGTGTCCGCGCCGTATTTTTTGATCATCTCCGTGGGATCGACCACATTGCCCTTGGACTTGGACATCTTGCCGCCGTCCTTGAGCACCATGCCCTGGGTCAGCAGGTTGGTGAAGGGCTCGGCCAGATCCTTGGGGAAGAAGCCCAGATCGCGCAGCACCTTGGTGAAGAAGCGGGAATAGAGCAGATGCAGAATGGCGTGCTCCACGCCGCCGATGTACTGGTCCACGGGCAGCCAGTATTGCAGGGCTTCGGGCTTGAAGGGGGCTTTGTCGTCGCGGGCGTCGGTATAGCGGGCAAAGTACCAGGAGGACTCCACAAAGGTGTCCATGGTGTCGGTTTCGCGCCGGGCCGGGCCGCCGCAGCAGGGGCAGGCGCAGTCCGCGAAGGAGGGCGTTTCCGGCAGGGGAGAGCGGCCGTCGTCGCGCACTTTTACGTCCAGGGGCAGGAGCACGGGAAGGTTTTCTTCCTTTTCCGGCACCACGCCGCACTTTTCACAATAAATCACCGGAATGGGCGCGCCCCAGAAGCGCTGGCGCGAGATGTTCCAGTCGCGCAGGCGGAACTGGGTGGTGGCTTTGCCCTTGCCGTCCTTTTCCAGGGCTTCGGCCACGGCCTTTTTGCCGTCCTCGTTGGGCATGCCGTCAAAGGAACCGGAATTGACCATGATGCCGGGTTCGGTCCAGGCTTCGGTCATATTTTGAGGATCGAGCTGACGCCCCTCGGGACTGATGACCACCCGCACAGGCAGACCGTACTTGCGGGCGAAGTCGAAGTCGCGCTGGTCGTGCGCGGGCACGCCCATGACCGCGCCGGTGCCGTAGTCGGCCAGGACGAAATTGCCCAGCCAGAGCGGCACGCGTTGGCCGGTGAAGGGGTGCAGGGCGTATGCGCCGGTGAAGATGCCTTCTTTTTCCAGGGTGTCGGACTGGCGGTCCAGGCGGTCCATGTTCCGGATGCGTTCCACAAAGGCGCGCACGTCCCCGGCTTTTTCGTAGCCCTCAATGAGCTTTTCCACCAGGGGATGTTCCGGGGCCAGGGTCATGAAGGTCACGCCGAACACGGTGTCCGGCCGGGTGGTGAACACCTCGATGCCCCGCACGCCGCCAATGCTTTTTTCCAGGCCGAAGCTGATGGCCGCGCCCGTGGATTTGCCGATCCAGTTGCGCTGCATGGCCAGCACGCGGTCCGGCCAGCCGCCTTCCAGGCGGGAGAGGTCGGCCAGCAGTTCGTCCCCGTAGGCCGTGATCTTCAGGAACCACTGGGTCAGATCCTTCTGTTCCACCCTGCTGTCGCAGCGCCAGCAGAGGCCGTCGATGACCTGCTCGTTGGCAAGCACAGTATGACAGGAGGGGCACCAGTTCTGCGGGGCCTTTTTACGGTAGACCAGGCCTTTTTCCAGCAGGCGCAGGAAGAACATCTGTTCCCAGCGGTAGTATTCCGGGCGGCAGGTGGCGATTTCGCGCGACCAGTCATAGGAATAGCCCAGGCGCTGCAACTGGGCGCGCATATTGTCGATATTGGCGTAGGTCCACTGGGCCGGGTGCACGTGGTGCTTGATGGCCGCGTTTTCGGCGGGCAGGCCGAAGGCATCCCAGCCCATGGGGTGCAGCACGTTGAAGCCCTGCATGCGCTTGCAGCGCGCCACCACGTCGCCGATGGAATAGTTGCGCACATGGCCCATGTGGATGTTGCCCGAGGGATAGGGGAACATCTCCAGCACGTAATATTTGGGCTTGTCGCTCTCATGGGTGCTGGCGAAGGCGTTTTCCTTCCGCCAGCGGGCCTGCCATTTTTCTTCGATAGCCTGCGGATTGTAGCGTTCTTGCGTCATGTGCGGATACCGTGCGGCGGGTTAGGAATTGGCGGGGGCCTGACCCGCGGACGGCACCAGTTCGCCGCTTTCCAGGGCCTTGGCCGCCGCGTCCAGAATGCCGTTGACGAAGTTTTTGGCGTTGTCTTCGCCGAACTGGCCGCTCAGCTCCAGCGCCTCGTTGATGGCCACCTTGGGCGGCACGTCCTGGCGGTAGAGCATTTCAAACACGGCCAGGCGCAGCAGGGTCAGTTCGATGCGGCCCATGCGGTCCACCCGCCAGTTGTGGGAAAAACGGCTGATGGCCGTGTCCAGTGCGGCGCTGTTGCCCCAGACGCCTTCCACCAGTTCCCAGGCGAAGCCCGTGGGCTCGCTGCCGAGATCCTGCTCGCCCATGGCCGTATTGTGGGGGGAGAGCACAAAGGCCCGGCGCAGGTCCGCGCGGCTTTCCGCCGGAGTGAAGGAAAGCCCGTAGAGCACCTGAAAGGCCAGTTCGCGCGCGCCCCGGCGGGTGGTGTTCTTAGCCTTGCTCATGGATTACAACTGCTCCAGCACGCGGATGGTTTCCAGCATGGCCGCGGCGGCTTCCACGCCTTTGTTGCCGCCTTTGGACCCGGCGCGTTCAATGGCCTGCTCGATGCTGTCGCAGGTCAGCAGGCCGAAGCCGATGGGCGTGCCGGACCCCAGCATGGCCTGGGCAATCCCTTTGCTGGCCTCGGCGCAGACATAGTCGAAGTGCGGGGTGCCGCCCCGAATCACCGCGCCCAAGGCCAGAATGCCGTCGTATTTGCGCGCATCGGCGAGCTTCTGGCAGACCAGGGGCAGCTCGAACGCGCCGGGAATGCGCACCAGGGTGATGTCCGCCGGGTCCAGGCCGTGGCGTTCCAGGTAGTCCAGAGCGCCGCCCACCAGGCGGTCCACGATGAAGTCGTTGAAGCGGGTTGCCACGATGGCGACCTTCAGGCCTTTGGCGTCGAGCCGGCCCGCGATGGTTTTGACTTGGTTCATGTAAACTCCTGTGCTGTGCAAGACGATGGCAAAAATACGTTTGCTTACTACTTATAGAGTAGTAAGGCTTTTTTTATATGAATCCGTTGCGCAGCAGCAGCTCCCGGCTGAGGCCCGCGCCCGTTCGCGTTGCCGCGTCGCTTCCGGCATCCTTGCCGGACAACCCTGACCAGGGGCCCAGCAGGCTGCGCACATATTTGCCGATGAGGTCCGTTTCCATATTGACGCGCGTGCCGGACCGCCACTGGCGCATGGTGGTGCGCTTCTGCGTGTCGGGAATGATATTGACCTCCAGAAAATCCGGGCCGCAATCATTGACCGTCAGACTGATTCCGTCAAGGGCCACCGAACCTTTGGCAATGACTTCGGGGCCGAAAGATGCCGGAAATTCCAGGCGGCAGCACACGGATTGCCCGGAGGGGCGCACTTCGCGCACCGTGGCCAGGCAGTCCACATGGCCGCTGACCAGATGGCCGCCCAGGCGGTCGCCCAGAGCCAGAGCCCGTTCCAGGTTGACCGGATCCCCGTTGCGCAGAGTGCCCAAAGTGGTGCGCGCCAGGGTTTCCGCCGAGGCGTATGCCGTGAAGCCCTCGCGGCTGTGGCTTTCCACCGAAAGGCAGGCGCCGTTGACCGCGATGGATTCGCCGTCGATGACGTCCGTCAGGGTGAACAGGGGGCGGATGGCCAGGCGGCATTCCGTGCCGTTTTTGCGCAGGGAGGTTATTTCGCCCTGTCCCTGGATGATGCCTGTGAACATGCGGCTCAGGCCCCCTGGCCGGCGTCAGGCGGGACCGCCGGACGCAGCAGAATATGGACATCGTTGCCGCAGAGGCCGGTACGGCTAACCCGCAGGCGCAGGGCCTCGTCCAGGCTCAAGGGCGCACGCCCGGCGAACAACGGACGGGCATCGCTGTCGCCCAGGATCATGGGCGCGAGATGCAGATGGAATTCATCCACAAAGCCCGCTTCCAGCAGGGCCAGGGCCAGACGTCCGCCGCCTTCGCAGAGCACATAGGGGCAGCCCAGTTCCCGGCGCAGGGCCCGGAACAGTTCGGGAAAATCCGGGCCGCCTTGCGGGCCGGGTCCCAGGGCCAGCACGCGCACGCCCATTTGGCGCAGGGCCTGG